>Ga0116228_10003141_pt1 | contig 14463 bp, 15 predicted proteins | sample S1TSphfallax_2_FD_89694 | JGI IMG/M metagenome (GOLD analysis project Ga0116228, IMG submission 89694) | Host-associated microbial communities from peat moss isolated from Minnesota, USA - S1T2_Fc - Sphagnum fallax MG | ecosystem: Host-associated > Plants > Peat moss > Unclassified | place...
TGTCAACATATAATTGGTGTTTAAAATGAACAAGTGTCAAATGGTCAGTGATTGTTCCATGATGTGCCATGTGTCATCATCTTAGTGGCAACAACTTTAATGATTAAGATTAATTCAATGAATTTTTAATTTTGAAAACGCAAAAAAAATTAGTGACATGTGTCCACAAGTTAGTTGTCTAATTTTTAAACATGTGTCATATTTTGATTAATTGCATTGTAGTTGTAAAGAGAGTTGCACATAAGGTGTAACTACATTTGGATTGGTATGTATGGATGAAGAAGTATATTAACATTGTATATACATTTTGCATACGTAATGTCACATGCAACTTAATGTCATGTGCATTTGTCTTAAGCAATTACATAAATTTGTAGTTGCATGTGTCACATGTAATTGAATTTTAGTTGCAAAAATAAAAAAATTTAATAGTGCAAAATATGTACACAATTGGTTGGTCGTAATGTCTAGTTGGGTTTTTAGCCAATATAATATCAATTTCTAAATTGGACGTGTTGGTGTTGACATGAAATTTTAAATCCCACCATGGTGCAATCAAGATTGATCCATCCACATAATGTTGCTTAATTACCTCCCATGCATGTTAACATATGGGAGTGCACTTAAAAACTTTGGTTTTTTATAACAATTTCGTGATTCAGGCCATGATGAAAGTGAAGTTCTATATAAAACCACAATAAAATTGGGCCATGTCGTTGAAAACATGAATGTTCTTTGCAATTTTTAATTTTGACATGTTGGCTATGGCTACAAACTTTTTTGGATTTGGTAGCTTCCCTTCCTTAGACACAATGTAGTTAAGTATGACACAAAAACATAGTAAAAACATATATTTTTCCGAGTTGAAGCTAATATCGAATTTTCAACTTTTGTTGAAGCAAAATCAAAAAAATTGTTAGATGTGTTTTCAAATCATTGAAAACATTAAAATCATCCAAAAACAATTTCATTGACACATCGAAATATTCCTTGAAAGCCATATTGACAGTTTGTTGGTAGGTTGGGGACCCATTTTTTAATTTGAAAGGCATGACTAACCACATGAAAGTGCCCCATTTGATGATGAAGGTTGTTTTGTATTGATCTTCCGATGTTGTCATGATTTAATGGTAATCAGAAAATCCCTCCAAAAATGAATATACTTTGTGTCCATCTACCATATCCAAGACCTCCTTTGTAAATGGTAGAGGATATGGATCCTTTTTCATGGTTGCATTTAATATCTTCAAATTGATGCAAATGCACAATGTACTAGTTTTTTTGGAGACCACCACAATGGGTGAAAGCCAAGTTCTTCCATCACAACAATGAATCTTGCAGTCAAGAGTTTGTCCAAATCTTGTTTGATAATAACTACATAATTGGGATTCATTCGATATGGGTTTTGATGGGAAGGCGATATTGTTGTATCCAGTTCAATCCAATGTTGAGCAATGTGAAGAGGTATTCCTCTGAGATCCTTGTAGGAACATGAGAAGACATCCTTATATTTTTGGAACAAAGATTTTGCTTTTGCAGCTGTTGAAAGGTCCAGATCAATGTTGAGCTTCACTAACTATGATTCAATAGGAGTGTCTAGACATCTTCTTATAGCGTCCACCTAGCAATTTTCAAATCTTGCACCTTTAAATGTGTAGGGACTTCATCTATGGGAATTTCCCCTCCTTCAAATCGACTTCTAGAGCAATGTAGGACACAAGGTGTGCTTGGTTCTAATAAAATATTATTTTAATGGTGAGCAATTTTGGTTCTCCTTGGAGGAAATTTTCCTCCTCTTCATTTATGATGGCATTGGCAAAATCATAGTAGAGAAGAACTTTTGGTTGCTTGGTATAACATCCAAGTGTTTTGTTACTAAAATCATTTGAAATGTTACATTTGCCTTCTATGGTGATCAAGGTATTCCCCCAATCATGAATCACCTTGGCATTCCTAAACCGAGGTTAGCTAAAATTACGTTGTTTCACATAATGTTGAATGTGGCGACATATGAAATTCCATGTATATGTATTTTAAAGTCTCGAATGACTTCAATTGACTTTGTCAAACAGTGATCCACCATTCAAAGCACATAAAAGGTGGGCTTAAGGGAAGGTAACCCCAACCGTTTCTTCAAATCCTTGGTGATAATGTTGGCTCTAGAACCTTTGTTTAGTAACACATCATCCACCAAATTTTCGCCCAACATGTATTTGGATAACCGCCATGTGAAGATGGATGGCAATTGAAGCCATTTTCAGAATCAGTGGTAAAGTGGGAACTAAATTTTGTTTTAAAGAGAATTTAGAAAAACATACTACTTTAAATTTGGTGCAAGTTGAAAGAGTTTTTTGAGGGTCAACATATGTGTGCTTTTGAGTAATTGGTCTCCAATAGCTTATTGAATTGAAATTGATTCCTCCATGGTTTTTGATGCATTAATTCTGATTTTTAAACTAGGATTAATCGGTATGGCATCCTTTGTCTCTTGGCGTTTGTTCATTCTTGCAAGCAAACCCCTTAGCAATCTCCAATGTTGGAAGTTATAATGGTGGTTATTCAATAACATCTTCAAATGATTTCTAAAGTTGTTTTTCCTCTTGTTAATTTGTAATAGTATTGTTTCGTTTCATCTCCTTTTCCTTCAAAGCATTAGGTTCGAAGACTTGACTTCTAGTAGTTATGACCAAAAACGTGTTAATTGTTACATTCTCCTTTTTGAATTTGTAATTTACTTTCTTGTTTTTTAACATCTCCAATGTTACCTACTAATGTGGGCAATCAAAAATCTTATGATCAAGACCACCACAAATAAAACAAGAGTACTAAGTGGTAATATTATTGGTTTTGTTATTTCGATTTCCTTTATATGGATTTTTGGTTGGTTTCGATTGAGCATATACTTCATTCACATGTACTTCTTTTTTTTCCTTCAACCAATTATTCAGGTTTTTTGGGTTCCAATGGTAGTGTTATTTGGTATGACTTGATTTTTTGGATTGACTTCATATTAGTTTGTTCTTCTTGGAATTTGTGGGTTTTCCCAGTTTTGGTGGAGGTTTTAATATTTTATAATATTCATTAGCATCACCCGTGTTCTCTTCACATGTCACTGCAACATCTTTATGGAAGAACAAAATATCTCATTTCATCCTTGTAATGGTTACCGACAAATAGGGAACTAATTTGGCTTGGAAAAAATGTCAAAAAAAAAATTATCGTTTATTTTATGGTGTAAATAGTTTGTTAATTTTAGTATACATTCATAGTATACTTCCATTGCTTGTTTGATGATTCTCAAAGCCATAGAAACATGTTTGTTTGTTTGCACTTTTCGATAGTAATTGCAAAAAACTACCTTTAGTTTAGCAAATGTGCATTTGGGGTGAAAATGCATGAAATTCTCCCCCCATTTTGAAATTGCATCCCTCAAGGTGAAGCAAAATAGGTTCACTATGTTTGGATCATTCCTTTGCCCATTGGCTTGAATTACTTTTTGAAACTCCCAAACATGGGCATCAAAGTCAATTCCAACATTATAAATGATTTTCAGTTGGTAGGTGTCATTAAAGGTAGATTATGTGTGTTGCAACCTTAGCCTTGGGCTCGCGACCAAGGCAAGGCCTTGCAAAGGTGCATGCTAAATGGGAAGCCTGTGAGTCACATTTCACACTCCTAGGAATGTAGGAAAGTGTGAGGGAATGAACTCGCACATTCCCAAATGGGTTCCCACTTTGGGAGTTGGAGTCTTGATGGATTCCCAAATCTTCAAAGAGGTATTCTAGGGCTCAAAATTAATTGGATTAAATAACTCCTTATACCATTGGAAAGTTCTTGAAACATAGATGTAAAAAATGGGTTCGCACGACCCATTTGAAAACACAAGTTATGGCCAAAATAACGGTAGGAAATCAAAGTGCCAATTTGATTCCTGACCACTAAAAGTCAGGAATCGCCTTGACATACATGTGTGCAAGTGGTGTGCCACATACTATTGAAAAGCTCTCAACAATAGCTAGCACTTTGCTTTGAACCTCATCTATTGTAACCGTAACCTTGAGTTCACGACCAAGAAAAAGGGTTACAAGGTTGCAGGCCAAGAGGGAAGCCCGGGAGTCATGCCACATGCTCCTAAAAGTGTAAGAGAGTGTGAGGGAATAGACCCTCACACTCCCAAGGCAACTCCCACATTGGGAGTTGGAGTCCAGGTGGACTCTTGAATGTTCAGAGAACGATTGCAGGAATCAAAACCCAATGGATTGAGGGTTTTTCATATCATTGGAAAGCTACTAAAATGTCTAAAATGGGTTCGCATGACCCATTTGGACATCTGAAACACAAGTTATGGCCAAAAGAAAAGCCGAAAGTCAAATTGACACTTTGATTCCCGACCACTAAAAGTTAGGAATCGACCCAATTTACTTACATACAGGCAGCATGCGACATATCGTTAGAAAGCTCTTGACGAGGGCTACAACTTTACTTTAGACCTCATCTCAATCTGAGGTTTGCACGCGAAGTTATAGGCCCCCAAAGTTGCGGGAGTCCCAACTTTGGTGATTTTGGGACTCCCACTTGGGAGTTTCGAGACAAAATGCCATTTGGATGTTGGCCTTGTGGAGAGACACATAGTATATTATAAAGAGGAAGGTGGTGGCTTCCTTCAAGTTTGGATCATGGTGAGTCTTGTGAGTCCAAATTGCCTATGGCTTGTCCTAGCACCAAAAGTGTTCGAACTATGCACTAATCACCTTGTGTTGGTTTTGTGCAGGTTCGTGTGAGTAATTAAAGCTTGTCAATTCTTCCTAGTCCCATCCCAGAGCTCTAGCACGCCCCTCTACCCCTTCAAAGTGCTACGAGCCAAGGAACATGCCTTGACTCCTTATTCTTCCATTATTTTCAGTTTGGGACTCATATTTGAGTCCCTCAAGGAGTTAGGAGCGCGTCATGATTTCAATCGGAAGTGTCCACAAGAAGTTATGGTCGTCCAAAGTGTCGGGAGTCCTAATTTTGGGAATTTTGGGACTTGGGAGTCCTAGGACGAAATGACATTTGGATGTAGCTCCCATGGCTAATCATAAAGAATATTATTCCCAAGTTTAGGCAGTGGTAAATCTTGTGAATCCATGCATGTTCGTGGTTTGTTTGTGCACCAAAAGTGTTCCATTCATGCATTAACCAACTTGTTGTTTGGGTTGTGTAGGTTTTTGTGAATAATCAACTTACTTGTCATTTGTCCTAGTCCCCATCCCGAAGCTCTAGCATGCCCTTCTATTTTCGAAGTGTTGGAAATTAAGGAGCGCACCCCAACTCCTCTTCTTTCGTTGTTTTTATTTTTTGATTCACATTTGAAATTTTCAGGGTGTGTGGGAGTGTGTCACATGGTATCAAAGCTTTAGTAGAACTCAATCCACCTATTTAAGAGTTTCCTATGGCATCAAAGAAGACCCGTAAGCTAATACAAAAGACCATGGTGGGAAAACCCACCCATGATCTAGATGTTTCGTTCGAGACCATTAGGGAGGAGGAACAAAAGGATGCAAAAGAACAAGAAGATGGTGATAATCATGATGATCATGAAAATGAAGAAGAATAACCAACCACAATTATTTTGACTTTAGAACAATTGGAGGTTTTATTTCAAATGAATAAGCCCGATTTCATTGAGTTGGTTGACGTTCTCAAAGCAGCATCATTTAAAAATATAGGATTCAAGTTTGCTAAGCTCGAGAATTTTGATGGGGTATGAGATTGAAAGGTTGTAGATTCTTAGTTTGCAAAAATGGAGGATTACCTTTGTGCTGCTTAGGTTGGGCAACACTATGCCATGGATTTTGCCCAATCCTATTTAAAAGGTTATGTTTTGACATGGTGGAGGACGGTGAAGCAAGGGGAAAGGAAGACCCATGGTTACACATGGGAATTCTTTAAAGACCACATTTAGTTCGAATTCAATTTAAAGAATTTCGACTACATTTTAAGATGCAAATTCTGTCACCTTGTGAATGCGACAAATGACAACTTGCACCAATATGTGAAGGTGTACACCAAAGTCATGCTTAAAGTCCAGCATGTGCATGAGTTAGACCAAGTGTGCCATTTTGTGATGGGGGATCCCAACTTGGGCCAAACATAAGATTGAAGAAAATTTGCCCACCTCATTGCCTAATGCCATCATGAAAGTGGAAGGTTTCTCAAATGTGGAATGAAGTGAAAAGCTTGGGTTTAAAAAGGAGAACAAATTCCCTCACAACAGGGCACACCATGAAGGGGAATGGAATTGAGGGCAAGACATTTCAAAAGGGGAAAAACCTAAACAATTTCAAGGTTCAGGTTTCAAACCCAAAAGACATTTTGTCAAATAGGGGGATCTTTTAAACAAGCCAACTCAAGGGGGATGTTAGCGGGAAGCCCAAAGGAACATGTTTCAATTGCAATGAAAATTATTCAAAAGATTGCTCGAAACCCAAACTGGGTAATGGGGGTTTTAAGGTAATTGCCCCCAACGCCAACCTAGCCCAAAGTGAACGCAATCGCCTTATTTTCTTAAAAAGGAAGGTTTTTAAATGGGAGGTGTCATGTCTTTTGGACATAGGGGTTTACCACAACTTCATAACTTGATAAAGTGTCAAAAGAATGGAGTTCTAGTTGGAGAACTTAAGGCACCCATTGAGGTGCACTTTGTGGATGGGGTTCCTCATCCCACCACATTGCAAATAAGAAATGTGCCTTTTCAATTAGGGAATTAGAGAGGAAAGGTGAATTTGTGGTTTTCCACCTTAGGGGGAATAAAAATGCATTTTGGGAAAGGAATTCATCACCTATAAAAATTTGTTCATAGAAAGGCATAATAAGCTAACTAAAATCCGGTCCAAAACTGAGATCATTCAAGTGAAGGCACATGAAGTGCCCAGTGGGGGTGGATCGACCATCCACCTAATGTTAGGAATTTTTTTCCTAGTGATGACATTCTTCATTTTGCACATTAAAATTCTTCATTTAGCACCTTGTCATAACATTCTTTACCCGCAAATGTTTACCAAATTACACTAGTTGATCTATAAAATTCTTTAAAATTCTTGCTTCTTTGGGCTTCCATAACATTCTCGCACCAAGAATGTCATAACTATGATTTTTTTGGAAAAGGAATGCATGGGATGATGCACCCCCAAGCTCCTTGATGGATTCAACTACAAGTCCAAAAGTGAAGACAATAGAAGGAAAAGGAGTTGCGGCACGCTCTTTGGATCACAACACTTTGGGGGTAGAGGGGCATGCTGGAGCTCTGAGATGGGGACTAGGTAAATTGACAAGCAACTCAATAATTCACATGGACCTGCACAAACTAAACAACGAATTGGTTAGTGCGTAGTTGAAACATTTTGGTGCATGGATGAGTCAAGGACAAACACAGATTCACAAGACTCACCATGGCCCGGACTTGGGGGAAGCCACCACCTTCCCCCTTATATTATACTCTATGCTTGGCCATGGGAACAGCACCCAAATGTCATTTTGTCCTACAACTCCCAAGTGGGAGTCTCGAAATTCCCAAAGTTGGGACTCTCACAACTTTAGGGGCCCTTAACTTTGTGTGTAGACCTTTGATTGAGATGAGGTTTGAAGCAAAGTTGTAGCCCTTGTCAAGATTTTTTCAACAATATGTTTCACGCCACCTACACGCAAGGAAATCAGGGCAATTCCCAACTTTTAGTGGTTAGGAGTCAAATTGCCAATTTGACTCCCGACCCTTCTTTTGGCCATAACTTGTGTTTAAAATGTGCAAATGGGTCATATAAGCCCATTTTAGACACATAAGTTCTAAGAGCTTTTTAGTGATGTAAGGAACTTTTCAATCTAATGATTTTTTACCCTTGCAATTGTTTTATGAAATTTGGGAGTCCATCGAAAGTCCAATTCCCAAAGTGGGAGTTCATTTGGGAGTGTGGGGGTTCATCCCCTCACACTCTCCCACACTCTTGGGAACATGAAATGTGAGTATCAGCCATCACATTTGGCCCACAGCTTTGCAAGCCCTTGCTTTGGTCGTAAGCCCAAGGCGAGGGTTGCAACATGGGAGGTTATGGCATGTTGTGTGTGATGCGTGTGTTGGACAAGTTTGAGTCAAAGGTAGGTACCATCTTGGTAAGTCTTCCCAAGTGCATTAAGCGAATGTTGGACAAATTCTTGAATGTGATGCTTAAAAAGTTACATGTTGAATTGCCCCTGAGAAAATAAGTCGCCCATGTAACCAAGGTGATGTTGAGAGTGGCACCTCCTTCTAAGGCCCCATATCGAATGAGTCATGAAAAGTTGAGAGAACTTAAGGTTCAACTTGAAGAACTTTTCGTAAAGGGATACATTAAACTTAGCAAGTCACCATATGGGGCACCCGTCCTCTTTGTTCACAAGAAGGATGTGATGTTGAGGATGTGTGTGGATTAAAGAGCCCTCAATAAGGTAATGGCGAAAAATCGATAGCCATTACTTCGAAATTGACGATGTAAGTTAAAATCAGGAGTTAAAATGTTTAATAAAATTGACCTATGTTTAGGATATTACCAAATTTGAATTTCAAAAGGGGATGAAGAAAATACCGCTTATCGCATAAGGTATGGTTCATACAAGTTTTTGATGATGCTTTTTGGACTCACCAATGCACCTAGCACATTTTGCACATTCATGAATGACATTTTTTGGGAGTGGCTTGATGATTTTGTGTCATATACATAGACAACATTTTGGTCTATAACAACTTTATGGAGAAACATGTGGAGCATCTCTAGAAAGTGTTCCAAAGGTTGAAAAAAACCAAGTTGTATGCTAGGTTCGAGAAATGCAAATTCGAGTGACGGAAATGGATTTCCTTGGACATAGGATCACCTAAGAAGGCTTGAAGATGGATGGCCACAAGGTGAAGGCAATTTTGGATTGGGAGCTACTTAGGTCAGTTCTAGCCTTAAAATCATTTTTAGGATTAGCCTCTTATTATTGTAAGTTCATCAAGAATTTTACAAAAATAGTCACGCCTTTGACAAACCTTTTGAAAAAGTCATCCAAAATTTATGAATGGGATAAAGCATGCAATGAGGCCTTTGAACCCTTGAAAGGCATTTTGGTGAAAACACCTATGTTAAAGTTGTTAACTTTGATAAAGATTTTTAAATCCATTTTAATGCCTCCGACTTTGCAATTAGATGAATCCTAGTGCAAGATGCAAGGCCAATAACATTTGAAAACAAGAAGTTTAGTGGCAGAGAACAAAGGTGGCCAACACATGAAAAGGAAATGTGGGCTGTGATACATTGCTTCAAGACTTGGGGCCATTACATAGGCTCCAAGGATGTGGTGGTGTGGACTGATAATGTCACTTTGAAATACTTTGCCATTCAACCAAAGTTGTCATCAAAACAAGTGAAATGGCAAGACACATTGGCCTTGTTCAATGTGGACATTCGACACAAGCTAGGGAAGGATAACATGGTGCTCGATGTGTTAAGTTGAAAACACCAACTTAAGGTGATGTATGAGGGGGAAATAAAACTTCCAAAGGAACTTCAAGTAATGAATCGTTGTGATGGGTTGGCCAATGAAATTAAAAAAAACATTAAAAAAAGAATCAAGTCACACCTCCACATGCTAGATGGATTATTGTGGTATAAGTAAAATCGACTTTATGTTTCAAAAGGGAGGTTTAGGAATGTGCTTTCGACGGAGTGCCATGATGGGCCACTTATGAACCATGGTGGTGCTAAGCGCACCATAACATTATTTTAAAAAACCTACTATTGGCCTAATTTGAAAAATGATGTGAAGGAATATGTGAAGACTTGTTTGATTTGCCAACAAAATCAAACATTCAATAAAACACAAGTAGGATTGTTGTAACCTTTATGGATTCCTAAAAGGCCATGGGAAAATGTGTCCATGGATTTCATGCTGAGTTTACCACCATCAAAGGGATTTGATGCAATCATGGTGGTGGTGGATCGATTTAACAAGATGGCACATTTCATTCCTATTAAAGAAAGTGCCACGGCTCAAGAGATGAAAAGGTTTTTTTTCATGCACGTGTTCAAACATCATGGCTTCCTCAAGGACATTGTGTTGGATTGAGACCCAAAGTTCACAAGCAAGTTTTGGTGAGCCTTGTGGAAATGCATGGGGTCAGAGCTTAAGATGAACACCTCATTTTGACCCCAAATAGATGAACAAACTGAAAGAATGAACTTGGTTATCCAATTATTCCTAAAGAATTATGTGGCAACAAATCAACAAGATTGGGTGGACCATTTAGAATTGGCCAAGTTTTGTTACAATAATTCAAAGCATTCGGTAATAGGGCCCATGCTATTTCAAATGGTGATGGGTAAGTCACCATTTGTGCCTACACTTTGGCCACACATGGGCAACCCCCAAGTGATGTAAATAAGGAAGTGCCAATGGTCACATAACTTGATGAAGAGAGGCATCGCTTGTGGGAAATGGCTAAGATTAATCTTGAAAACGCACATAAATGATATAAAGATTTTGTGGACAAGTTTTAACGAGATGTGAATTTTGAAGAAGGAGATGGAGTGTGGTTGAACATAAAAAATTTCAGGTTGCCACAAGGTTTGAGCCACAAGTTTTTGGGCCCATATGTGGGTCCATTAAAAATGTTGGAAAAACGATTTCTCAACACTTATAGATTAAAATTATTGAAAAATCTTAAAGTTCATCCCATATTTCATGTTTCACTTTTGAAGCTAATCACCCATGATACTTCAAGCCCTATTCGATAATGCAACTCAAGGCCCCCCACCTAACCTCATTGATAACAATCCAAAATTTGAAGTGGAGGCAATGTTCAAGCTAAGGCAATTAAGGGGTGGGAGTGGGAGTACTTGGTCAAGTGGAAAGGATACCATCCAATAGAAGCATATTGGGTGAATGAGTCGGACATGGAACATGCCCAAGAAGCCATAGAAGAATTCCACAACAGACCGGTGAATAAGCAAAAGAAACATAGAATGTGATGACAACATCACCTTCCTTTTAGTGGGGCAAGAAATTACACAAATGGAACTTTCTTACATAAATTCAAATCAAAATAGGACTCCCATTTTGGGGTTAAAAGAAACTTTGGCCCCAAAAGAAGAGACAAGTAAGGTGAGATTGGGAGGACACGCACATGTTTAAAGTGCATCCCAAAAAATTGGTTGGTAGTGGTGGCCAACATGGGAGTCATGACCTCGTTCGCATACTATAATCACGTAGCTTGGGACTTAGGTTTCTGCAAAGCCTAAGCATCACTTCTCGTAACTTAATAATCATACCTTGGGTTAAGGCTTGATTTTTATAATCAAGGTGTAAGGTTGGGAAAGGAGTCATGTCAAATAACTTATGTCAAGATTAAACTTGGTTTGAGTTTTTCATGAGGGGAAGCATCAAATAAATGCCTCCCAAAATAAGGCTTTGTCAATTAGGTTAATTTAGGTCTTTTGACAAAACAAGGGTTAAGGGTTTTTCCTAAGCCCCACCTTGGACTTGCCAAAAAAATGTTGGAAACTTAGGGATGCTTAAGTTAGCTTTAGGCAAGGTCCCGTCATAAAAATTGACAATTGATGGCCAAGGATCTAAGTGAAAGTAATTACATTGAAGAAATAATTTCTAAGTGTCAATGAGGACATTGACCTCTTCTTCTAGTGGGGGAGAATGTCGTGACCTTAGCTTTGGTCTCATGACCAAGGCTAGGGCTTATAAAGGTGCGGGCCAAGAGGGAAGCCCAATAATCACATTTCACACTCCTAGGAGTGTAGGAGAGTGTGAGGGAATGAACTTGAACACGCCCAAGTGGGCTCCCATTTTGGAAGTTGGATTCTTGATGGATTTCCAAATCTTCAATTGTATTCCATTGGTCAAAATTAATTGGATTAAAAACCTTTTTAAACCATTGCAAAGTTCTTTAAAACATAAATGTCTAAAATGGGCTTGCATGACCCATTTGAGTATTTAACACAAAAGTTATGGCCAAAAGAAGGGCCAGGAATCAAAATGTCAATTTGACTCTCAACCATTAAACGTTAAGAATCACCTTGAAATACATGCGTTTATGTGGCATGCCACATATTGTTGGAAATATTTCAACAAGGGCTATAATGTTTCTTTAGACCTCACTTCAATCAAAGGTTTGCATAAGAAATTATGGCCTTCTAAAATGTTGGGAATCCCAATTTTGGGAATTTCGAGACTCCCAACTTGGGAGTCCTAGGACAAAATGACATGTGGATGTAGTTCCCTTGGCTAATCACAGAGAATATTATGAAGGGGAAAGTGGTGGCTTCCCCCATGTTTGGGCCGTGGTGAGTTTTGTGAGTTTGAATATGCCAATGGTTCATTCGTGAAGCAAAAGTGCTCCAACCATGCATTAACTAACTTGTTATTTGGGTTGTGTAAGTTGATGTGAATAATTGACTTGCTTGTCACTTATCCTAGTCCTCATCTCGAACCTCTAGCATGCCCCTCTATGATGTGCTCCCAAGCTCCTTGGTAGACTCAAATGCAAGTTTGAAGTGAAAAATGGAAAAACAAGGAGTTGTGAACACACTCCCTGGCTCATAACATTTTGGGGGTAAAGGGACCTGCTAGAGCTCCAAGATGGGACTAAGAAAAATGAAAAGCACTTAATCACTCACACGGACTTGCACAAAATAAAAAAAAAGTTGGTTAGTGCATAGTTGGAACAGTTTTGGTGTTAGGACAAACCATGGGTAAACGTGGACTCACAAGATTCAACATGGCCTGGACTTGGGGGAAGTCACCACCTTTCCCCTTATAGTATACTCTGTGCCTCTCCACAAGGCCCACATTCAAATGACATTTTGTTTCAGACTCCCAAATGGGAGTCCCGAAATTCCCAAAGTTGGGACTCCCACGACTTTGGGGCCCATAACTTTGTGTGTAGACCTCTGATTAAGATGAGGTTTGAAGCAAAGTTGTAACCCTCATCAAGAGCTTTTCAAGGGTATGTCTCACGCCACATGCGCGTAAGGAAATCAGGTCAATTCCTGACTTTTAGTGGTCAGGAGTCAAATTGCCAATTTGACTCCTGGCCTTTCTTTTGGCCATAACTTGTGTTTTAAGTGTCCAAATGAATATTGTGAGCCCATTTTAGACATCTAGGTTTCAATAGCTTTTCAATGATATAAATATTTTTTCAATAAAATGGGTTTTGAACTCTGCAATCGCTCCTTGAAGATTTGGGAGTCCATTGAGACTCTAATTCCCAAAGTGGGAGCTCACTTGGGAGTGTGAGCGTTCATTCTTTCGCACTTTCCTACACTCTCGGGAGTATAAGATGTGCCTCCCAAGCTTCCTTTTTGTCTTGCACTCTTGCAAGCCCTTGCTTTGGTCGTGAGCCCAAAGCTAGGGTTACAACACTTTTCCTTCGAAGTGTTGCAAGTTAGAGAGCATACCTTAATTCCTTCTTCTTTTGTTGTTTTCATTCTCAAATTCACATTTGAGTTTTTCTAAGAATGTGGGGGTGGTTCATGGCGCCACTAAATACCAAGGAGGGTATAATTTTGTTGAAAGTGGGCTTGTCCAGGGTTGCCCTATGGATGTGGTCATTATTGGAGTCGATTGCCTAGGAGGTTTTCCTTTAGCCCCCACCAATCCAACACCCACTCTTGCCCATTCTGGATTAGAAGGTCTTCATGGCCTTCACTTGCATGCTCGAGTTGAATGATTAGATCCATTAGGTTGTCCTTTGCTAAAAGGTTTGGAAGATTCGTCATCTACATTTGGTGGGCCTTTGCCACCAACTCCTACCATGGTCATTATGGCCATAACCACATTATCTTATGGCATCATACTTGGCCAACCCCATCCTAAGGATACAATTGGCCTTCCCTTTTGATAGGGTTATCCCATCATGGGCCACTAAGGTTGCATGGAAGCTGGTGTTGCAAAAGAACCATAGCTTTTTGGGGAAGGAAAAGGGTTTGTTGTGGAATTTGAAAATCTTGGAAATTCACCCCAATCTCCTTTGATATTTGAGTGTGAATTGAAATTTCTTGGTACAATATTTGGGTATTTAAAGGTTGTAATTATGGGAGGATGTTTTGGAGGAAATGCGATTACTAAACCTAGTTGAACTTCAATTTGACTAGATTTATTGGGATAGCTTGCTAACAAATGCCCAAACCCATGATAAAATGAAAACACATGAAAGGAAATTTCCACATTGAAAATAGAATTTATTGGATTTTTTAGGTGAAACGCATTATCGCTCATGACATTCATTTTCAATGAATAGCCACTACGATTATCATTCAAGGTATTTCTCTTGAAGGTGCTTTAATTCTTCCAAGAGCTCTTGAATTTGACTCAAATTGGTTTTTGGAGCGATTAAGTTAAATAACATTCCTTCATGGTACCAAAAAGCTAGATTTTTGGTAGGATCCCAAATGGGTTCTTAAA
>Ga0116228_10003143_pt1 | contig 14461 bp, 6 predicted proteins | sample S1TSphfallax_2_FD_89694 | JGI IMG/M metagenome (GOLD analysis project Ga0116228, IMG submission 89694) | Host-associated microbial communities from peat moss isolated from Minnesota, USA - S1T2_Fc - Sphagnum fallax MG | ecosystem: Host-associated > Plants > Peat moss > Unclassified | place: USA...
AAGAGCGCAAGAACAGAACACTTACGCGCAAAAGAAAACCGACCGCAAAACAAGAGACTCTAACAACTCCGCTGGAAGACGAAACGAAAAGCTACTGCGACAGACGTTCCAGCACAACCCGAGCAAGTTCACCGTACTCGCATTGACGCAGCAACAGATCCATCAAAGAAGTGGCTACAAACCCTAATGCAAGCGCAAATGCTCCTCCGTTTGTTTTGCGTTCGTTCGTTTCCTTCGTCGTCGCAACGCGAGCTCACGAGCTCCGCTTGCGCGAGCGCGTTGCAAAAGCTAACCAGTTAGAGCCGGTGAAGGCATACGAGAAAGAATACGGTTTACCGACCACCACCGGTAACCTAAACAGAATCTGAGTAATGATTGGCCATCGTGTTACCAGCTAAACAAGTCACAGCTACTTACTTAACCCTCGCGGCGGAGATTGTCTCCGTTTGACCACAGTTGGTATAAAAGTAACTAGAGTTAATTAAAACAGTCTGTGGTAACAATTATAGACACACCAGCTGGGCTAAACCTACCGGTTAACACCTGTGAAGGCATACGAGAAAAAATACGGTCTACCCACCATCACCGGTAACCCGAACAGAATCTGTGTAATGATTGGCCATCATGTTACCAGCTAAACAAGTCACCCTCCTTCCCTTTTCACCAAAATCTAAATGGGTGATAATAATCTACCCTTTCACCATAATATTTTGAGGTAAAATAATTCCAAGAAATGAAAATTCACAAATTAAAATTTAGCTAAAATTGAGAAGTTTAAAAGTCCAAACAACCCTTTTGTAGTACTCCACAATATGGAAATTTGCTACCTAGGCCCTAAAGAGGTTGAATTGGACCTATGAATAGGTACCATTGTTGTTACTACCTAGGTCCTAAAGAGGTTGAATTGGACTTACGAATAGGGGCCATTGTTGTTGCTACCTAGGCCCTCAAGAGGTTGAATTACACTTACAAATAGGTACCATTGTTGTTGCTACCTAGGTCTTAAAGAAGTTGAATTGCACTTGCAAAATAGGTACCGTTGTTGTTGCTACCTAGGTCCTAAAGAGGTTGAATTGGACTTACGAATAGGTACCATTGTTGTTGTTACCTAGGTCCTAAAAAGGTTGAATTGGACTTATGAATAGGGGCCATTGTTGTTGCTACCTAGGTCTTAAAGAAGTTGAACTGCACTTGCAAAATAGGTATCGTTGTTGTTGCTACCTAGGTCCTAAAGAGGTTGAATTGGACTTACAAATAGGTACCATTGTTATTGTTACCTAGGTCTTAAAGAAGTTGAATTGGACTTATGAATAGGTGCCATTGTTGTTGCTATGTAGGCCCTCAAGAGGTTGAACTGCACTTACAAATAGGTACCATTATTGTTGCTACCTAGGTCTTAAAGAGGTTGAATTGCACTTACAAAATAGGTACCATTGTTGTTGCTACCTAGGTCCTAAACATGTTGAATTGGACTTACAAATAGGTACCATTGTTGTAATTACCTAGGTCCTAAACAAGTTGAATTGGACTTACGAATAGGTACCATTGTTGTTGTTACCTAGGTGAGGTTGAATTGGACTTATGAATAGGTACGATTCTTGTTGCTACCTAGGTCCTAAAAAAGGTGAGTTGGACTTACAAATAGGTACCATTGTTTTTGCTACCTAGGTCTTAAACAAGTTGAATTGGACTTATGAATAGGTACCATTGTTGGTGTAGTACCAAATTTTGAACATACCAACTTGGTCTTACTCTTGGATGCCTTTTCATTTTTTCATATTAGTGGAGTACTCGTATGGACCCTTGGGTCCTATTTAAAACTTTATACCAACTTGGTCTTGGTATTATATTCAAGACTATTTTTATTCCTTTTTTGGGTTGGTATAAGGCATGTAATATATTTGATATTGAGAGTGGTAGAAAATTGGTGGCTCAAAACATGTTAATAGGAGTCCAAAAAAAATAGATGCCAAGAGTCATTCAAAATTGCAAACTTTATTATATAGATTTTTTTTTAACATTTTAATGTTATGGTAATTATTTCAAGTTATGTTAAATGATTAATATAAATGTTAAGAAATTAAAAAATTTAAAGTTTGGATTTTGATTTTAATAAATAGAATTGAATCTGAATCAGAACTACATTAGAAACAATTGATTTTATAAAGGACCATGCTTAAAGATTCTCTAAATAAGTAAAATTTTGATGGTATAAAAACTAAGATGATAGTATCCTATTGCCCACAATCAAAAATCACTCACAATTTAAAAGTTATGAAAGTTATGAAAATCAACACAAAACAAATGATCTATTGGGGCAACTATGACTATTTTTAATAACAAGTTGCAAAAGGTTTCATTTTATTTTTTAATTTGTGAAAAAATCAAAAAGACTACACATGGAATCACAATTGTTTTATAAAGTAATCTTGTTGGCTCAGGTTAATGTGGTTTTAACTTAGTACGAGGTCAACATTAAGTTATTTAGCATCTTTACCAAGTTAAAAGATAATTCAAACCTAAAGATAATTGACAATCCATAATAGACATGTGAACATTAAAGTAATGAAAAGCATATGTGGGTATATTTTTATTGCTTGTAAATACCTAATTCTAATGTGTTAACCTATCAAAGTTCAAATATAATGACATGTAACATTTATTTAATTAATTAGAGCCTAAATTGTTAATTTCGATTTTTTTCTAACTTAATGGTTGGATCAAGTTTTCTATTAAATTTGAAACAAAACATTGTTAACACCTAATTATTGGATCATTTAGTAAAGCAAAACATTATTAATATATATTGTTACATCATTTGGTGGCCCCCAAATTAAAGTTTCTCTTCAATTTTCCAACTTCCAAATGGTCAATTGTTAATTTTAAACTTTTCAAAAATCCAAAATTCACTACATACATGATATTTTTGTTAATAAGTAGGTCATAAACTACAATAGTGTATTGTTGTTCAAGATGACATGTCGAAAGTTATGGCATCCATGCACTTTCATAATGTCACAAGGCAACTTTTCTCTAACACATATATGTGTTTTTGTTTCAAAGTTACGAGTTCTCAGTTGTTGTGTTTTTTCTTTCCCTGGGATTTTGTTTAACACATCATGTATGCTTCTCTCAAAGCTCTATACTCCCACTTGACATTGATTTTTTTCTTTTTTAATGTCCTATTTTTTCAATAGTTGTTGTCAAAGTTTTTTCCTCTTGATGCTCTTGCTTATGTGAGATCCAAATCATTATTTTTCACCTCAACTTTCAGTCTCACTATTTTTTTGGAATCGTTACAATATTTTGGTAGTCATTATTCAATAAAACAATTACTTCTATCGCATTGTATTAAGTTCTTTCACAATGAAATATAGCTCTTCACTTACAAAACAATCACTTTTCTTGCAATGTTTTTCTCTTGTAGAAAGTTTGATCCTTTGTCCCTATCGTTATTGCTTCAACATTGTTGTTGTCATTGTTGTTCATAGACCTTTGAACTTTGTTTGTTTCTTTTATCATTTCAATGGCATTGAATTTGAGTATTGACATTCATTCATTCTTCATTCACTATGCCAAAACATAGCATCCATGACTAGTCATTTTTATTACAAATTAGTTGTTTATGTCATTTTTAGTGGAATTGGACCCATCATTTATGCCATTTAGTCATATAAATTTCATGGATGCCATGTCTTGGCATAGTGATTACTAGCAAAGATTAAATGGCTTGAATCAAATATTATATTGCTTGTTTTAAACATCCATGTAATGTCTTGGAATTGAATTTTGCAAGAAGTTTATAACTTATGCTTGTGTGAAATGTTTGATGGATACAATGTTAATGATACATCAAGGTGAAAACGAACAAAATATCTTAATTCTAAATTCCAATTGAATTTTAAATTCAAGTTCATTGTTTCATGTTCAAATGGATTTTGTTTTTAATACTAGATTAATGTTGTTTCTACATCCTTGATTAAAATGTTAGTTTTTATTTTTATTTTTCCTCACCTAATTGAACTATTATTCTTTAGTTGTGTTTTGACATTTTAGCATTAGTTCATCATCAAAGTTCATTACTATTATTTAATTATGTCTTGACATTTGAGCACTAGTTCATCATCAAAGATCATTACTATCATTTTGTCATGTCTTGACATTTTAACACTAGTTCATTAACAAATTCACTATTATTATTTAACTATGTTGATTTTTTAACACAAGTTCATCATTAAAGGAAGATTTAGAAAGGGTGATTAATGGAGTCATGAATGTTTGATCTTTGATGAATGTAAAACACATTGTAACATTAAGATTTGAAAAGATGTTAACAATGTTTGTGTTCATTTCGTTTTTCATGTTCTTGTAAGTATTTCAAATGCATTACAATTGCTTGAATATTCTCCCATGAGCTTTTTTTGTATTATTGACAATGTTTAATAGAGAAAAAAATTAAATGTAATCCATTGCATCAACAATAATCTTGTTTTTGTATGTTGTTTCATTCATTGGCATGAAAACAAATGTCCACTTTTATTTTGCTCTAGTGTTCTTAAAAGTTCTCGATGTTGCAATTGTTCATTATGTTGTGACTTTCATAAATGTTGTGCGATACATCACCCAAATTCATGGCCAAAGGATGGCAAGGTACCATGCACATGCTTGGATGCAATGTCATCTATATTTGTGATTAAAGGATGGCCCTTAACAAGCTTGTTTTAACAAGTATTGTGGAATTATATATAATGTTGCCAAAACTGATAATTGGAAAACGATGATATAGGCTTATAACATCAAACAATGTCTACAAATTTAACTTCCTTAATTTTAGGACATAGTTGATCATGGGATGTTATATTTGAAGATAAAATCTTGTGACTATTGAGCATATCAAATCTTTTATTTGCATGGAGGTTGTATATGGCTTTGCATTTAATTTGTCTCATGCATTCATGTATTGTATCTTTGTGTGCTTAAAAAAATTTAGATGTTTTAATGCGAGGAGGATCATGTGGATGAATGAAATGAAATATGATAGGCTAATGAAGTTTTATAGTACTAAAATTTCAAATTCTGGAAGGGAAGTTTATCATTTTAGTGGTGGGTTTTTGTTAAATTTTAAAGGAGATTGTCATAAATTTTTTTTGTTACTTTTTTGTTGATTCCAAAAGGTAGAAACTTGATGGACCTAGCAATGATTAGGAGGAGTAAAATTCCTTTAGATCGGTACAACAATTCCATCAATAAAAAATTTCAACAAAATTTTCATTGCACACATGATGAGAATTAATGCATGGTTGATTTATATGGGGAATATAATAATGTTATGGATGCATGTTATACGAACTAATATGGGTGCCCTAAGTTAGATCATGCATGAAGATGGTGGACTATATAAACAAGTTAGCCTAAAATGAAGTGTGCTTACTATTAGTAGATGGTCAAAATCCAAGGATAAGCCTAAAGTAGAATAGTGGAAGAATGTATGAAGGAAGGTTAGGATCCAAAGTTCTAGCACTTTTAAAAGTTTAAAAGTTGTTGATCTTTTGCAGTCAATGTAACTAATGTAAAACACACCACTATTTTGTACCACATACTTGCTTCGAAGGACTTTGAATAATCCTAAAAAATTATCATTGTTAATATTGATACCCTAATTGTAATATTGACTAAATTGTTGTCATTGTTTTTAGTTGTTTCTTGAAATGTAATTAGGTCTTTGCAAAAGTCCTTCATAAAAGGTAGATTGGACCATGCATCAACAATGTTTTTCTTGAGTTCTTTCATCAATTACACATAAATTTCATTTCATGGTACTTGTAACTCCCATGCATGCAATGGAACATTGATGATTTTCTTACCTTGGAATGCTTTGATTACATTGTAACATTTTTTGTTAAATTATTTCGGAACATGCAATGTATCTTGTTATTTAGTATTTAGTACCTAATACTTAATATGAAGTATTGTCCAAAAAATAAATTTATGATAATGGAATCAATCTTCTTATAGTCTTAAGCCTATACATGAATCTTGTATCATAATTAAAAATGTGCAAATCATTTTGGTGACCACATATTATGTGGGATCTATATCATATCAAATACATTTTCAATGGATGTAATGGTTACATTTGTAAAAATGTTGTTTTCTTTTTAATAATCAACATTATTAAAATGACATCATGGCCTTTAGGAATTCCATCATGTATAATAGTTTCCAATTTTGTTTCAACACATCAACGGTTTTACAAATAGTTCATGAGTTTGAATTTGTTCATTAAAAGTGATTTAATAAAAGATCATTTCAAGATATCCTTATATTCTATTTTTCATTTAAAGCAAAAGAAAAAAACAATAAAATCATTTTAATGAAACTTCATAAGGTTTATCATAAAATATTTTGTTAACAATACAAAAGTTTAAACTTTTAGTATTTTACAAAACATTAATAATACAAATTCAAGCACATGAAATACAACATAATTTTTTTTAAGCATTAATTAAATATGTTTGCCAAAATCATTTTGAAGGTTCATTCCATGTGATAGGGTTCCAAAACATGTAACAACATTATTTACATTACATGAATTTTGTAATCTAATAATGTATGTAGGAAATAATTTTGGGGTAGTTCATGTTTTCATGCATGGATGTCATGTAGTTAAAACACGTATGATGCACATATAAGTAGGATGAAATATTGTTAAAATATTTCTATTTACTTATATGTGCATCGTACGTGTTTTAGATGCACAACATCCATGTGCAAAGAACACAAACTTGTGAAATAAAAAAATTCACAAGATTTCCATTATCAAATCATAGGGTGGGAAGTTTGTGATAAGCTACATAACTACATAGGTAAAATCATAGGTAGATACATAATAAGTGCATACCTTAGCCTACTAGGCTTACTTACCAAGCCTAAGCTAACTTTTCCTACTTAACATACCTATCATAATGTAAGCTAAAGCCTAGGGTGCAAATATAAAGATTTGAATCCTTTGTCTTCATAAGTCCTTAACCATTACACCACACCATTATAAAGTGATAAACTTTGTCAATTTATTTATTACACATCTTAATACATACATTAGAGTTATATAAGTAGCTAAAAAGGTAGGTACAATATGTAGGTAGCTTGTAGGTAGGTAAGGAGATGGCCTACCTACCTACCTACTTACCTAGATACCTAGGTAGATGACTTACCTACCCATGTATTAAGGTAGGTAAGTAAATGGTTTCCTTGCGTATCTAAATAAAAAATAATTGGGTAGGTAATATGTGCCTACTATAACCTACCCTACTAGGTGTATCTAACCTTGTGTAACCTTTTAATATAACCTAAACTTGTAGTAGTCACAAATTGTGATTGCATGTATGACTAAAATTTGGATTTGTCAAAATGTAGTCATGTATGCAACTACAAGCCCTTGCAATTATGGTGACACAAAGGAATACTATAAGTGTAGTGATAAATTGAGTTGATTTGGACATTACTCACACATTAATTGCAAACATATGGTCGAAATGAATAAGATTTCTTCTAATGAATGGAGATTACATGTATCAAGCAATAAAAATATGTAGGAGACACTAAAATCAACTTTTTTCCTTGGGAAATTTAAACTTTTATGATGAAATTAATGATTTTTTGGTGAGATTTTTGTTCTATTTCGCAAAAAAAATAATCAATTGTATGTTGTAGTACATTACATGATATGATATTATTAGACATCGAAGATGTCAACATCATTGCATTGATGGAGCATTTAAACTAAATAGTTGACTAAATTAAATGGTGTGATAAAGAAAGGCTTATCAATTGTCATTTCTTAATATGAAACACTATGACTCATGGACCCTTTTTGGTAAGTTGAAAGCCTTTCATAGTAAAAATTTAATTAATCCATTTATCTTTACACCTTTTTCCATTTCATCATACATTTACATTTGCAATATTTTGGAGTTCCTTAACAAATTTGTTCCACTAAGAATCATGTGGCATTCTAAATCAATCAATTCCTTTTGAACAACATGTTCATAATGTGAGGCACCAATACTTTGTTATGTTCCTAATTTCCATGGTGTTGGTAAACAAGTATTATATCTTGATCCCCTTCATGGCTTCTACATGCATTTTCCTCTCCTCATATGGGCAAATTATTATCATGTCTCTCTAATATTGCCAAAATTGATGGTATAGGTTGCAACTTGTGTCTACAATGCATGGATATATATACAAGAAGGAATAATGAAAAAAAAAATGATGTTGATGTGCAAACGAAGATTTACCTTGCATGTTACAAACAAATTGGTGTGTTTAGTAAGATGTGTGTTCACACTAATAATAGCCACTACAAGTTTACCCAATGTTTGATTTATCATTGAATGAATTTGTTTATGAAAAACATTCAATAAACATTGTAACCAATGTTTAAAAAATACCATAAATATTTTTATTTTGGGGAGATCATTATTTAAACATGACATATTTCAAGGGGGACATTTTAAACATTGTTTTTACATAATGGTAATATGAAACATCTTTTGGGGTCACAAACATTTTTAATGGTATTTTTCAAGGTAAAAAATGAAATATTTTCAAGATATTTCAAAACAAACAATCATTTAAGTGCATAGGGTCAATGATTGTTTTTGTGGCAAAAATTTGGCATTTTGTGAAAAAAGAAAAGAAAAAGTCCAATGACATGGTCAAGGAAACTTTTGAAAAAAAATCCAATAAAATCACCACATTTTGAGGAAAAATGAATGGGTTCACCAACATTTTTGGAGAGCTTGAACAAATTTATAGCTTTTTTATTTGAAATCAAAATATTTAAGCTCATATGTTTTCTTGGTTTGCCAACATGTTATAGGAAATCTAAATTTTCTACATGTCTATTTGTTTTGTAACCATATTTGGCCAAAATCTACTTGTGGTTGATTGCCACTTTTGGTGCGATATGAAAAAATTGAAAAAAAAAACATTGCATAGGGTTGGGCTCTTATTAGTGTGGATGCACCTTAAGAACAACCCTCCCTCCAATGATAGGTGTAACACCATGACATTAGTCCACATCAACTATGTAATTATTGTTAGTTTCGAATTTGATCAGATTTTTTAGGCATTCAACTAGAATTTACCATTTGATAACCCATTTTACAGTTTTATTAGATTTACAACCATAATAAAACCTTCCTTTTGTGGACCCTTTGCCATTCAAGTAATGACATTTGACACCTTTCTTTTTTTCATTTTTCGCAAAGGAATTTATTTCCATTTTTTTTCCAAATAATGTGCAAAAAAAGGGTGCAACTAATTAATAAAAATATATTTTATCATTTAATTGAATGTAAATAACATCCTCAAAATTGATTTGAAAACATATATAGAATATATTTAGAAGATTTTCAACTTTAATGGAACACTCTTTTGATATTTTATTATTTCATAGCATATTTAAAAATATTCCTTGATTTCATGTGAACCCTAAAATATACAAAGAATAATTTCCATGATGCATAAAATATACAAAACAAATTGTTTTGGGCAATTTTAAGAAGGAATTACTTTATTAAGATTTTTTTCAAGATGACAACAAAAAGAAGAAAGATTTGTTTCCATTGGGCTTTTCAATCATGATAACTTTTGATATAACATTAAAATTCTATTACATGTTCTAATGCAGTTGTATGCATAGTCACATCATGTTTTACTAAGTAAATATTGACCAAATTACATAAATGTGAGAGCTATGAATTGTTGTAAATAAAATATTTTATAAATAGTCCATTAATTTTGTTTCATAAAAAATGTTCTCAAATTCTCAACATTAATTATTGACAATTTTTTTCAACGCTTACATTAGTCCAACGAAACATGATGGTCATAACTTGGGTGCACAACCATCAATGGATGGTCAATAAAGTGTCATTCCTAAGATGAAACAAAGTTGGAAGGTTCCATGTTTCAAAATTAACCCCAACATGAATGTGCAAACACATTCTCACATGAAGTGAAAATATGTGAAAATCAAAGAGAGGCACTCACAAAATTCTAGACTTGAATTCTCACTTTGAAAATTAGCCTTTTAAAAAGTTTCAAATGTTTAGAAACCAAAATGGGGAACCAAATGTCCTTTGAATCAAGTGATATTAAAATTTTGGAAAGATTTCAATGTGAATTACAATGGGTTCGTACAATTTTTAAAAAGAAGCTTAATGACTAAAAATTATGGAGATTTGAAAAAGTTGAAACAAAAAATGTTCAAAATGTTTTGAAGTGCCCATAAATGTCCCAAGCATTTGGAATGTAAATTGGAGCAACATATTATGTTCAAATTAGAAGCATGATATACACCTTCGAAAATATAACAAAAGTCACATGTGCCAATTTGGATTTGTTATGGGCACATTATGGCCATTTAAAGATTCGAGACATTATTATTGTCCCAAAATTGACAATGTGTCCCAAGAGTCTTGGGAATCTTGTTCACTTTGATGTAATCTTCACATGGAGTTATAAAATATATTATAAAAAACCAAAGTGATGATTTCATTCCAATTTGAGTTTTGGTGAGTTTTGTGAGTCACATTATATTGTGATTTGTCTATGCATAATTTCAATTTCAAATACACCAATTGCACTTTCTATTTGGTTTGTGTACATTGACAAAATTTAAACTTCAATTTGAAAAATCCATCCTACTTTAACCCTAAGTTTTATGCATGTCCTCCTTGTCCCCTTGCAAGGACTTTAAAAAAACAACTCACATAAAGCTTTAAAATCTTTCACAATACATTGTATTGAAAAGCTTATGTATACCTTATGACAAGCTTTTGTGGGGAAGGCTGTGAAAATTCTATATACATTCAATAAAACACATCACAAAATGTCAATGGCTTTTCATTGATTTGTTGTCATTAGAATATATTATCATGTCCAACTTTTACAACAACTTAATGGAAATATACCTTAATATTGGATATTTTTTTGTCATTAAAATGATGTTAGTGAATTTTTGGTATAAGGTGGCTTGTATCTTCGATGCCTAGTTTATTGGGAATTCGATGTTGTCCCTAAGAACAAATGTGAATTGGCCTTTAGATATGTTGAACAATAATACCATCAAAGCAACCCAAAAGAAAACATAACAAAATAGTTGTTGACATAAATTCTTTCTTTTACTTCTCAAACCCACATTGAAATGTTTTGCATTTGTCGTAATGTTCTCAAAGGAAATTTTTAGTGTAAAATTGAGGGACAACTAGGTATGTGGTTCAATTTATGAAGCAAGGTAGTTTGTTTTGTTTTTCTCTCAAGCTGAGAGATCTCCCAAACCACCACAATGCTTCATTTCACACTCTTGATATTTTTGGAAAGCTCTGGATGAGTAGGGGTGCACTGACTTGGTTTGGTTTGAGATTGTTTGGAGCTATGATATGGAGGGTGGTGGGTATTGATTATTGAGAATCTGTAGAGATATGTCACCACCAGTGGTACAGGCAATAGGGTGTCCCAAAGCTTTTCATTGCCACAAGTTTCATTGTTGTTTGATGTCATGCAGATAATAAGTCTTGCTGAGATGGGTGCTTTTGGTGTTCCCTGCTTCATTGTCAATGAGCACTTCTACTGGGGTCAGCTGTGTCTCAAATTTCTCCTTAATAACTTTGCTGAATGGATGTGGGGGACCCAATAGCTATGGGTACATGGATTGACAATCTCGCTGATTCAAGGCAGTGATCAGTTGATATATATGCTGTGAATGATAGCAGAGTTTAAATTGGTGTCCCCCCTGCATACTTCTATTCTGATTTCTTCCCAGTAGGTCTTCAGGAATTTCATGCATTGGGCCATTTGAACCTTACTTGCATTAAGGGTGGATAGTATATGAGTAGCAAAAGCACTTTACAGTTGAGAAATCTTCCTTTTTTTGAGCTTCTGAGCTGTACATGCAAATGCCAACAGAAATAAGGAAATCTAGTGGAGTCTCCATTCATGATTGTCATTGTCAAAGTCTCACAATGGTTTAGTATGCAGCTCTTTGTTGACAAGGAATGTGCTAAGTATTGCACTGCTTGACCACCATCTGGAGCAGGACAGGTTATTTTTGGCAGAGCAAACGCTAGGCAGGATTGCAGCTAAACCAAGGCAAAGTTTAAGGTTGGTGCAGCTGTAATTTCTGAATGGCCTTGCTTAAAATTGTCTTCTGTGGTTGTATACTTTCATAAGTTGAGAAGGTCAAGAGTCCAGCTGAGAAGTGGGAGGCAGGAGAATACAGATGGAGTATTTTTCTGTGTAGATCATATGTGTCAGAAACACCTAAACAGCCGTCTCTTTTGTCTTGCAGCAACAACATGCACCAGCCACATACCTTGGTGTATTACCATGACTTTGGGAGTCCTTTCTCTTACTTAGCTTAACTGCAGGTTAGTTGATCTGTTGCTCACTTAGAACATAAAACTATGACCTCACTCCTCATATGGTTGCTCTGATCCCACTCAGCAGGTTTGGCCCAAAGTACCAAGTTTAATGGGGTTTGTTGGACAGGTTGCAGAAGTAGCAAAACATTGTGGTGCCTCACTTGTCTACAAACCAGTGGGTTGCCATTTGCATAGCCTTTTTTTAAGACACTTTTCTTGCAAATAACTCAGAGTGGTGTATAAGCAACCCACATCAATTATTGTCCTGGCTGATGGTCCTTCTCCATATTGGAACAGGAACTTTGCACTCTGCTGCATGTGTGTCCATGTATCAGCGCTATGAAAATTCAAGTTACAAGGGTTGTCGAATGGGGATTGGGTGTAGTTGGTCATGGAGCCCTACCAGCAATTGATGACTTGCAAGTTCTGTGTGGTAGTTCCTGGTGGGAGCATTATTCAAGTTAATTGGGACACCTCTTGAACTGATGAAGTGGATTTCACCTGCAAAAACTTCATATGTGAGGTTGGGGCATGCTGTAGCACAGCACTCATCAATTGTTCTGCTTTTACTGATTGTTGGCTCCTACAAGCCTATCTCCTTCAGAAGAGTTTACTTCAATTGCAGGTCTATCTTGTCAACAGGTTGTTGGGGCTCTTTGGGTATGGTTGCAGGAAAGACATTATGGATTGGTCTCAATACCTATGTTCTCCATCAAAATGGCCATCAGTTTTTCCCATTTGCTCAGTAAGTCTCACTTTTTGGTTTGTGGATGCTGCCTCAGAAAAGAAGGTGGAGAACAGAGAAACAACAGTAATGATTACAGGGATGTCTGACAGGTTGGTTGGGTTTGGGTAGCCAGGTCCTGGCATTACAAGTGGCTATCTGCAATGAAAATGTGACAAATGCTATCTATCAAGCTGCCTGGATGGCCGGAGAACAAGGAGATAGCACAACCAGCGGTGTTATTTGAGGTACATTGGTCCCTACTGCTGGCAACTGCCTCATCTCAGAGGTAGGCTCTAAGATGTGTGTCCAGTGGTTTTGAAGACTTGCACTCTTGAGGATGTACTCTCTCATCAAGGCATTTGGAAGTTGGCAAAAAGCCTGCCCAGAGTTGAAACATATGGAACTCATGGATGGTTTTTGGATGTCAGGTGCTGAGCTAGGCAGGATTTGATGCAGGGGCACTGTTGCAGCAAGCACAAAGTCAAGTTGTGAAGGAGGAACTAAGGTGACTGACTAATGAAGTAAGATTGAGGCTTCTTGTAAAGTGTTTCAATTGAGAATGGCAACAAGATATCTGCACAAATTGCATATACTTTCATTACTTCCCAGAGAAAACCTAGTTTAGTATGCAGGTAGTTGAGTCTAAAGGGCACTGTCTGATCCAAAGCATCTGGAGGCTGGAATATAACAGTTTTGAGCAGGTTTCATCTCATAAGTTTACATTTCTGCCTTTGGAGAAGCATATGGAGAAGTCCTGAAGTTTCTGACATTTTCTTTGGGCATTGAAATTATGGTGGTTGAAAACTGATTTGGGAGGGATGCCAGGTGCTGGAACTTGGTGGCATGGGAGCACCAACATTTCAAGTTCTGGATCCGGAAGGCAAATCAGTTGCCATTTTATGGGGGCCAAGTTCGCCTCAACATTGTTGCTGATCTTCTTTGTGGCTGGCACCCTATGCTCAGTTGCAGATCATTGGGTCCACATACTTCCACTACAAACCTCTTCTCCAAAGTCAAAACTTTGACATTCCCAAGTATTTAAATAGTCATGGTAAGTTCTGATTTACATTGCAGCAATGCAAGATCCTGCTGGTTGGTGTGCTTGGCAAGCTTGGGTTTGAGGTATAAAGGCCATGAAGAAACTGAAATTCTTGCAGACCCTTAAGACATTTAGGAGTTAAAAACACCTTGGCCATATCAATCTTATCAAATCCCATTCCTAGCAAGTTTGGTTTACATTACAAATGTGTAGAATAAATGAGGAAGATGGTTGTAAGTGAAAAGGTTCAAAACACATCAACCC
>Ga0116228_10003145_pt1 | contig 14456 bp, 12 predicted proteins | sample S1TSphfallax_2_FD_89694 | JGI IMG/M metagenome (GOLD analysis project Ga0116228, IMG submission 89694) | Host-associated microbial communities from peat moss isolated from Minnesota, USA - S1T2_Fc - Sphagnum fallax MG | ecosystem: Host-associated > Plants > Peat moss > Unclassified | place...
ATAGTCCGTTGGAAAACTAGTGGTAGGTGTAATTATTGGTATGTATGGTCTACAATTATACGTAGGTATATGGTAGAAACCATCCATTCAATGTTACAAAGTGGTTGAAGTTGCATTCTAATTGCATACATGACCAAACTCCATCCAAAATTCCCTTGTAGTTGCATGAGACATGGAGTTGCATGTAATTGCAAACACAATGGTTGCTACGACATGATTTCCAGTGTGATGTTGTTTTCTAGTGGAGTTCAAACTTTCAAATGGCATTTGAGCGACTAAAGCAAGCCTTTGTTTCCGCTCCCATATTGGTGCAACTAGATTTCAACAAAGTTTTTAGCTTGGATGTAGACTAGTCCGCAAGGGGGTTGGGGCTATTTTATCCTAGAAAGATGGGAGGAGGAATGTGTGATTACCTATGTCAACAAAGGTTTGTCCCCTGCTCAAAAGAGGTTTCACCCCATGGAAGGGGAATGTTACGCCCTAATTTGGGGGATAATGCACTTCTGCTAATTTTTGTATCGCAACCACTTTACATTGAGGATTGATCACAAACCACTAGAATGGCTAGTTATAATCTTTGATGCATATGGGCAAAGGTGGCGTTGGATTGACATGTTGCAAGATTTTAACTTTAAGATCCTACACTGATCATGCTTTAAACATCTGAATGTGGATGTACTCAGCATGAACCCTATAAACAAGGCAAAAGAAGATGAAGATTTTTCCCAAGGAATCTAAAATATTAATCTATTGTGGGAAATGGGTATATGGACATGGATTGGAAGGAGAAGTATTCAGAGTACCATTACATTTACCCTATTCATGGTTGAGACCAATGAAATGAATGTGATAAAACACGCTAATGAACATGAAACCTAAAGAGATGTAGCTCCAAACATGGATAACAAAGAGAAGTTCCAACAATTACCTCTGAAGAGGAAACAACTAGTGATAGGAAAGAAGGTGTGTTGGGAGTTGGTTGTTGAAGCTTAATTAATGGTGGATGATGAATTGAGTGGAGGAAGTGGGCATAACATTGATAATGACATTGATAATGATTTGGATCATCTAAAAGTTCTAGATAATTGGGAAGACAAAAAATGTTTACATATGTTGTGAACAAAATGTTTAATTGAAAATGTATTAAAGGAAGAATTGGCAAGAATTTGGAAGAGAATTCAACATTACCATTGGCAAATAAACCGGTTGATTTTCAAAAAATTGATTATGCCATAGCCTAGGGAGAGAAAATACATCATTGCAGATTTACATCAAGAAATTGGTCACTTTGGAGAAAGTAGAACTTTGGTAAAAATGTATAAGAAATTCTACTAGCATAATCACACGAAGGAAGTGCATTCAATTGTTAAATCATGTAAACAATGCCAATTGATGTGTTACACTGGGAGTTTGAGGTTTGATGTGGAAGATTTATAAAATATCCTTATTTGTGATTTACTCTATGAAATAACATTGTTATTGTAGGACCTCTCTCAGAAACCAATCAAGGTAACAAAGATATTTTGGTTGCGATTGAACACTATTCAAAGTGGTGTGAAGCTAAGGCTATGCAAGATCATACAATAATTACAACTGCCAAAATTTTCAAAAAAGACATCATTTGTAGGTATTGGGTTCTGAAATATATCCTTATCGACAATGGTGGTGAGTGGTTAGTAGAATTTGACAATTTGGGTAAGGTGTATGGTATACAACACCAATACATTACACTAAAATGGCCTCGATGTAATGGGATGATTGAAAGACTAATTAAGACAATCAAACATGGTATCATTGTTATGTCCACGTTGCAGGACAATACAAAGACATGGGATTTCCAACTACCAAGAGTGCTATATAGGTACCAATGCGGGGTGCATGCAAACAATTTTTTTTATCTTTTCATGGTTTTAATTGGACGCACTTTGAGATTGAAAGCCAACAATTTCTTGAACTGGTTGACACAAACTTTTGATGAGGAGTTGGGTGTTGAACAATAACTAAACAAACGATTGTGAAAATAAAATTGATTGCCAAACTACACAAAACAATTTTGGGGAATAATGAATTGGCTCAAGCTTAGCAAAAGAAGACTTATGCCTTACACAAAGGAAAGTAATTATTTCATGGCTTTCAACTTGGAATTGATCTAGTAAAAATGAAGAAGCCAAGTAAAAAAAAGTTACTAGTTAGGAATTGGGAGGGACCTTACCTTTTTATTAATTAAGTGGTAAAAATGAAGAAGCCAAGTAAAAAAAGTTACTAGTTGGGAATTGAGAGGGACCTTACCTTTTTATTAATTAAGTGGATGAGAAGGAAAATGTGGAGCATGATGAAGGTGTGAGGCAGTGCATCATTCGAAGCAAGGAATAATAGTAGTGCAAATGTCCGAGAAGGGATCTTCAGATGTATTAGTCTAAGGCGTAATTGACGTGAGTTGTGAGGACACAACTAAATCCAAGAGGGAGCTGTTACATATGTGAGATGAAAAGAAGTTGGATGATTTATTGTACATTAATGAAAACCTAATGAGCATTGGAATGTGAGAAAGACAAAGGAAGAGACAATTGATGATGATATTCTTCTTAGTGGGTGTGAGTTAGATTGTTTATCTGTTGTAAGGTGGTGTGTATTTGAAATTGGCGGTGTTGCGTGGTGTGAGTTATATCATGGTGGTTGCAAAAACAATGATTTGTTTGGTTTCTCTTGATGGAGTTTGACGATGGTTCAGCTCAGCATGGGAGGTTGTTGGTGGAATTTATGAATGTGAGCACAAAAGAACATATTTAACAAGTTGTTTTTCCAAAGTTAAGTGCCGAAGTTGTTTTATTGTTTTGTTGATGTTGTGATAGAATGTGGTATGATAATTGTATGTGTTCAAGTACTCATGCTGTATTGGACTCTAAAGCTTTTCCAGTGCACAATAAAATATCAGGACAACAAATGTAGGAACTACAACATAATAAAAGAAGTGGGTCTGGTGAAGGTGATAAAAGATAATAGGGGATCAAAGAGTTGCTATCTGTGATGGCATCAATGAAAAAGCTCAAAAATTGCAACTATTTAAGTCATTTGAATTTTGAGAATCCATGGGCAGTAAGAGACCTAGTTGATTGGGGAATCTGGGGATATGGGTTTTTGCATTGAATGAGAATTTTAAGGAGTGTGGGGTTGCTATTATGTGTCAATGCTTAAGAAAATACCTTGTCAAAATGTGCCTGAGCTTAAAAATGGGGAGTGAGCAAATTTCTTACTCAAGTGAGTCACTAGATGCCCAACAGAAGACCATGATAGCAACTGAGAGAAAGATCCAATTCCCTAGAACGCTTCAATTTGATGTTGTTGCAACTACTTTGTTTAGGTTGGTGTTGTGGATGTTTTTGTCTTGTAATAAACATGTGGATAGATCCTAAAAGATGACAAAGGTTTTCCATTTGTGATGATATTGTGTTTGTTAAATACTTGATGCATTTAGTGAAGATTGAGTCATGTTGACCAACCTAATTCAATAGTATATATGGGATTATTTGGTCCTTCCTTTTATGCTACAAGTGATACTCTGCCAAAAACTGGACTAAATTAGGTCTTTGAGTTGAAATCTAACAAATTTTGGGCTTTAATATAGTCGCTGAGAGGCCTCACTCAAAAAAGGTGAAGGTACCAACGTGTGTGCCCGTTCACCCTGACCGTCTCTGGACTCCACAGCACTGTTGTCGCAGAGGTAGAAATTTTCTAATACCATGGTAAGATTTCCTAGTAAAAAAACCGTCTTTCATAACCTCCCCACCCCCGCCGGGGTACAGCGTTTAGAAAACAAACCCTGCTCGGAGTTGCAAAATAAAGTCTCTGGACTCCACAGCACTGTGGTCGCAGATGTAAAAAATTATAGGGTTTTATACATTACGGTGAAAGTTAATTCCCAGTAAAAAACTGTCTTTTTTACTTCGTGGTCCCGATCCTTTTTTACCCTGCTAGGAGGCTACAGCGGCCGCCACAGCCTGGCGTGAGGGGGCTTGACCTGAGGGCAAAGTGGGCGGGTTGTTGCTGAAGCCCACCACTTTGCCCTCAAAGATGTGCATCTGCCCAGACTGTTTGGTGTAGTTCTTCGCCGCCTCGGCAGCAGCGAAAGAGAGAGAGAGAGAGAGAGAGAGAGAGAGAGTTCTGAGAGAGGGTGGGGTTTGGGGGGGGGGGAAGGGGGGGGGGGGGAGAGGAAACCGAGACTCAGGTTTTGGAAGGGGCGCTTCTAGAGGTAATTTGGAGAGCGATGACGATGAACGGAGGTGAAGAATCTTGCCAGACCGCAGTCGCACATTTAGAAACGCAACTCCAGACTGAACAGGGCTTTGCGGCCGCAACAGAAGCGTTGACCAACCTCATACGGGATCGCTATACTTCCGCGTCTCCATCAGATCGAGCAGCAGTAAGTCTTGTTCTTCATTATCTCAGTCAGTTGCTTCGATCTATAGTCGTGTTTCTGGCCTCCATTTCAAACCCCTTTTCCAACTCCTCTTTCCCCTTTCCGATGATGCTCTCTGAACTGATTCCCGTAGCTTGTGAAATTAGGGTAGCTGATCAACTTAGCGAATGTCCTCTTATCTTGTGTGTGTGTGTGTGTGTGTTTGTGTTTTCTTTCCCTTGCAACTCTTCTCGATTGCTGCTGCTCCTGCTGCAAGTGTGTTGTATTTCTTACCTAATGTCGGTGATTTTTTGAAGAAGAAACGGCAGTTGTTTGTGTGCAAGCATCACAGACTCTATTCTTGACTTGCAATCCTCCAGGAACTTTTGAGACAAGTGCAATAATCTCTTTGCATTCTCTTCCTGCGACTTGTTGTAACTCTCATGGCACCAGATCCGAGGAAGTAGCACTGCAGTTGTTTGCGTGCAAGCATCGCAGAGTCTATTCTTCGCTTGCAATCCTCCAGTAACCTTTTGAGACAAAGTGCAATCTCTTTTGCATTCTCTTCCTGTGACTTGTTGCAACTTTCATGGCACCAGATCTGTGAACAGGTTGACATCCATCTATGTTTTGTATGCATGATCCACCAGTCAAGTTGAAAGTAAGTGATGATGTCCGTTGGCTTGTCTCGCTGACATTTTGTGCATCAACCCCCCAGATCTACATGTGGTTTTGATGTTGCAGGAACTTGCACTTCTCTGTGCTTGATTAATAAGAAACTCTGTACTTGTCAGACCACAATGGACACTGTGGATTTGTCATGGATTTGCAACATGTGTACAGTGCCAGAATTGCAGCTTTGTTGTGGATAGCATTCTGTTGTGTGAGTTGTATCCTGTCTGTTGTAACCCTTGAGACAGACTAGACTGGCTGTGTTTCCTGTTGCACTTATTTTCTTACATAGCACTTTCTTCTTGAAGCTGAATTGTGTGTATGCATGTGAGTGTATCAGTTATATGGAGCTGCATGCAGTGTGGAAACTCTGCTGACAACCAACTTCAATACTCCTAGCTTTTGGATGTCGGGGCGTAAGCTTTTTGAAGCTGCTGTTGTGGTTGTCAAGGATGCTGATGAGGCTGAGAGAATGCATGCATGCCTTGAGCAGGCAACTGCTGCAAGTCAAGCAGAGGATACATTTGCAGTGGGTAAGTCTTTGGTTTGTGCCATTATGATGTGTAATTGTTATATAACTGCCTTCAGAGTGATGGAAAGGTGAGTTGCATGTGTAGTATCCATGAAGATGCCTTCCACAAAAGATGTTGGTTTGAGTTGTACAAGGACTGGTCACATGTCAAGTAGAAATCTCTTGTGAGTCTTCTGTGATCTCTCAGAATACTTAGTACTGTCTTCATTTTGTCTGGTGACATTTTGTGGACATCAAAGACCCACTGAAAATTTCTTTTTATCCATTTGATTGCACTACAAGCAGCCTTACAATAAGCAAAAAACACACTGCTTTTTCCAGGTTCAGAAATCTTGTCTCAAAATGAGTTGACAGAGAATGGTGAAAGTTCTCCTTCACCTGTCATTGAACACGAGACTGCGTCTGATGACTGGAATTCAACAGTGGCCAGTGGACAAACGTCAGGTTGGATCAGTGTGGATGGACCCACAGAAACATCTAATGGTAATTCTGCTGTTGATGGTTCTGCCACTGAGCCTGGTTTGCTTGGATCTGGGCCCCAACAGCCTGAAGGGAAGCCTGTGGAGTTGCCACCAAGGGAGTTACACACTTACTACATGGTCAGAGTCCCTCGGCCTGTTGACCAAACAGGGAAAAATGAGATCATTTTAGCAGATTTGCGCTTGAAAGAGAAGACAGAGGAACGGGACTACTACAATGCAGCAGTACAAATGCAGAGGTCAAAGAGGAATGAGGCATTAGACAGGCTGAAAGCTGCACGTCAGCAAGAAAGAGATTGTCGGAATGCAGTCCGGGCTAAGTTACAGGAGATGACACCCTTGAAAGGTGACTTGAGGAAGTTGAAAGAAGCTGGGAGAGCACCTCGAGAAAGTCGTGATCTACCCACTTCAGAGGAGGAGCTGGATAGACGAATTGCATATTTGAATCACACTATACAGCATGAAAGCATTACACTCAAAGAAGAAAAGCAGCTTGTGCGAGACATAAAGCAACTGCAATCATCACGAGACCAGGTCCGGGCCAGTGAAGCACTTCGTGCCCAAGTCCATGAGTCACTGGGCCAACGTGAGGATATTGAAGAGCATCTTAAACTGTTAAGTTCAGATCATAGGCAGCTGGATGGGGAGTTACATGAGGCTGTTACAAAACGCAAAAGTATTGAGGAAGAATTTGAGAAGCTGGACAAAGCTCTTGGTGACATCCAGGGACAATTGGCAATGGCTAATCAAGTAAGACAGGAAGCTTACGAAGCTCGTCAGAATCTCGTGCGAACAGAGAGTGCTAGGAGTGATGAATTTTATAGGAATAGGAGAGAGATTCAGACAGCAAAACAACTTGCCATCCAAAACAACAGGAAAGCAGTTGAAGAGCTTTGCAATGCACAGGTAGAACGCATACTCAGTTTGTGGAATGGTGACAAAGAGTTTCGTGAGAATTATGTGAAGAGCAATGAGAGAAGTACCTTGAAGCGCTTGGGGACATTAGATGGACGCTCTTTGGGGCCAGATGAAGAGCCTCCACTGCTATCCAGTTACACAGATAGGATTCCGAATTCTGTTCCACAATCAAATGCTAAAGTACAAACCGCTGTGAGTGGTTTTGAAGCTGCAAGTTCAGGTGATAATGGTACAGCTGCCAATGGTGCAGAGGTTAAGGAAGCAGTTGGCAAGAAGAGCAAGCCAACTGGGACTGAGATCAGTGAACCAGAGAAGTCAGTAAAGAGAGATGTGGAAGATGTGCATGTGGAACCCACTGCAACAGTTAAGGAAGTCAGCAATACTGCAGTGGAAGTGGATCCTGTGGCTTCTGAAGAGGCAGAATTCAAGCAGAAACAGCGAGCTTCTGAAATGGCTAAAGCAAAAGAGGCAGAAGAGCGGAAGCGGCGTATGGCAGAGAGGTCGCAGTCAAAGGCATTAGCATGGGCCCAGAAAGAGGCAGAGAGAAAGGAAAGGGAGAAAGAGAAGAAAGCTCGCAAGAAAGCTGCCTCAGCCCGGTCCACAGAGACACCTAACCCATCAGACACAACTCCATTACCTGCGAGCAATGGAATTGTGTCTGAAATAGAGGAAGAACAGGCACCTGTGGAGACTGTGCCAAGTTCACAACAAAAAAAGCGCCCAATTACACAGAAGAAGCCAGTGAAGGCAGCAGTGACCAATAGAGTTCCTGTAAGCCTGCCTGTAAGGGGACGTGCAAGTGCAAGTAAAAAAGAGCTATTATTTGGGCTCCCTCTTCAAGTATGGCTGATTATTACTGCCATTGTAGTACTCCTCCTTTTACTTTTGGTTTTTGTATCTTTCAGGGGCAATTTGGAAGGGGAAACAGGTAAGGTGTATGAAAAGGCTGCAAGTTGGAAGCAGAGATTTGATTTTTCTCATTCTCAGAGTCACTTAGAACTCTAGATCTTGATAAGTGATGGGTTTTTCTAATTACCAAGGTGCACATTCTGGGCGTGTACTTCCCATAGCAGCAGCCCAAGAGAGGTTTATCTGCATAGATAGAGTCCATCCCAATTTACATGAGTATATTGGCCTCCAGCAGTTCATTTGAAAAATGCGTGCTTTTGAAGCTGGAATGCAAACATTTGCCTTTGCAATATAAGACAGTGGAACTAGGTTAGTACTAGGGATTACTTTTTTAACCAGCATGCTCATCAGCTTGGAACATTTGTTTCTATGGCTGTGTCCTGTGCTGTCATATTGCTATTGCTGCCTCGAGCTCTATAGGACTTGAATAAAATTTCTTGCAGTTTTGTATGGACTTTTAAAAAGCTGGCAGGCCATACATGGACTCTGGAGCGTGAGAGCCATTGAGGTTTCTATGTGCATTGCAAAATATTTTCCATCCTTTTTTAGCTTTGTAGCAGAAACACAGTAGATTTCATTTCATTTCAGGAAGCTGAAAATTTTAGTGGGGGCATTCAGCTGGGAAGTGCTATTTGTGGATCATCACAAAGCTGTGACAAAGGAGTTGTGCACTAGTGGCAACAAGAAATGAACTGTTCTTTTGTGTCAGCAGGGTTCTAGAGTTCAGACTGATCACAAGAGATGCTTGACAGGTGATGCCTCTGATTCATATGTAAATTTCTGATATGTTCATGCTGATGAAGTCATTGGCTGTCTTGCTACCTGATGAATCATCTAACCATGTGGACATGAAGACATTCTCTGCACTTCTGCAACTTTGCTGTTGTTTAAAAGTGACAATGTCTATTTGCAGTTTGGGCTTCCATTTGTTGATTTCGAAGAACTGTAATTCATTGCTTGAAGAGTGAGATCTGCTTCCTGTTTTTTGGTTGCAGCCAGGTTTGACTGGTTGATCTCAGTTTGACTAAAAGGGTACCACACATCCTCTTTCAAATGCAAGAGCTGATCTAGTTGCCTCTCTATCCCATCCAAACAGGAATTGAAGAAGGTTTTAATCATGTGTTACCCTAAACTCTTGAACAGTCTGGAGGAACTTTCCTTTGCTCAGTTAGTGATGATGCCTTATGAAACCATGTTATGCATTGTGGGAATGTTTTATAATTTGATCATACATAGCGGACCAATCATTTGATTTTACTACAATTGTGATCATGGTGGTTTGGTAGTTGTCTCTGGGCAGAAGAAGAGAGAGAAAAAAGAGAGAGAAAACCCTTTTTCTTTGAGTCTTCTCTGGGTTGTAATCCAAAGGAATGGCCACCCTGGTGACATCATTGATGATCTTACAAGTGGCTTTGTATGCATGGTGTGACACTAGTGATGTTGGGCCTGAATGCGTCCAAGATTCACTTTTCTCATGGGCATGAGGAATCACACAACTGGGCAATTAGGAGTACCTTCTGACACAGGAAGGGATGGATTCCTTGGGAGCACTGCAGTACAAGGAAGGTGTTATGGCATCAAATGATTTCATCATTATTTTGCTATGCTGATTGTTCCAAAGCCGTAGCCTTGGGGTTTGGTCAAAGCAAATTTCTTAGACCATCTTGTAAGTTACCTGAACACTACTTATCTTGTGCTGTCTGACTGTTTTTGTCTGGTTGCATTTCTTTTGCAGCTGGCCTGTTGTGTCAGTGTATGTAAAGAGTTGCAATGACAAGGGAGAAGAAAACTGCAAATCCTGATTGTATTGCTTCTTGATTTTTGCATTTGAAAACTAATTGCCTTCCACACCTGTCCAGAAAAGCAGCCAAGTCTTGGTTGAAGTCAGTCTTTGCTCCTTTTATCTTGATTTAAGTCTTCTTTGCTCCTTTTATATCACTGATCAGCAGCAAAGGGCATAAACGGAAGGGACACACCTTTGACATGGGTATCTCAAGTTGCTCTTTGAAAGTATTCTTGAGCATTAGTATACTGGTGAGTGATACATCAGTTGTCAAGTCAAACTGCTGCCTATGTTGTGCTTATGCGTCAAAGCCTGCATAACCTGCATTTACTTGCCACTTGAGATCTCAGATGGACCTTGTTGCACTACACCATAGCAATTGATTTGCATCAGCATCAAAGTAGAGTGGTCGTTCTTCAAGTACCTTTTTAATATGAGAAAGAATGACAGATGAAAATCAAGACTCCACAAATCCTATTAATCCAGGACTGGAAGCACCTGGCAAGTGTTCTTGGAATCCCATCTACATTCATCTGTCTTGCTGCCAAGATATGACCCTTCTGTTCAATCATCCTACTGATTTGAAATCCAACAGCCATCACTTTGGTTTACCTACATCATGATCCTATGTAATAGCAAAAACTCTTGGATGCCACTGATATTGCACCAATAGATGGTTTTTACGCTGAGCACTTTGCAAAGTACACTGAAGTTCATTGGATAAGTATTCACTGTAGAATCACAACCATTGTGATCAGGACTGGCACTACAGAAGCTTCTGGATTAAGACTCTAAAGAGTAAAGTTTTCCACATGAACAAGCATACATCAGGATGAACATGCTATAAATTAAGATTTGCAACAATACACAGAGCTCAACAAAGATCAGAGGAAAAAATGACACTTTCACCTTGCTATTATATGGGTCCCATCAGATCATTAGTTCATGAACGGCAGTGAAGCTAAAAAGAGGAGCCGATCATATCTTCATTCATGCTACAACACACTTGTGAGGTTAAGAATCATTGGCTTTAGAAGCAAGCAAAGAGAGCTACTAGATGACAGTGATTGGTGTCTCCTGCAGCCTGAAATTATCTGTGAATATCTGTGATAGTAGGAAAGTATGTGCTTCAACTAATAATACTATGGGTAATACATAGGCTATAATAAAGAACCTGAAGCCATAGAGCAATATAAATCAGCTCTTTAGCTGTTGCTGTTGCTCATGGAAAAGGAAGAGCAGGCAGCCTCATAGTTGTCAGCTGGAATTTCCTTCAAGTCTTTGTCAAGACTCCCTACTTTAAACACAGCTTTGGATGTGCCCACAAACATTTCCTATTTACTCCATTTCTATGATCTTGACAACAGATGAATCCCCCACTTTTTGGCATATGACAACTCGATCATGTGATTTAATAATACCTGCAGCTTTTCCATGATCCAATGCAACCTGAAATGTGTCAACAACAGAAGTATTTTAGCTAGACTGCAAAGCGTTCCAAACACCCCTGGTACTTTCACACTAATTACAACATGGCCGCCCAACTTCTTTCAGCCCCTTTAGCTGACATGTATAGTTGTGTAATTCTTTGTGGAAATAGTGAGAAAGACCACATTTTACTACACCATAGAGTGGGCTTCAAAACAATGTCTCTGTAACAGGCTCAAATAATTACCCCACTCAGGGCTACCTGGGTGGAACATTCTAGATTCACACAGAAAACCCCCAAAAGAGTCAAAAGGGAATTTCTAACAAAATTAGTGAAACAATCAGGAAATTGAACTCACACCCCAGTACCTGGGTCCTGCAAGCACAGACTGTTGAGGTCATAAATTCAATGCATCAATCCACAATGCACAGTTGAACAAATTAACTCCATATAATGACCACAATTTGGAAGGGAGATTAGGCAATTTCAGGGGAGTGTTAGAATTGTAGTTCTGATAGCTGTGTCTGAGAATTATGAACTGAATCCCCTTCAAAAGTAATTAACTGTATGCAAGGTCATTGTAGGAATGATGAAGTCCATTCAAGCCTGTAGAAGATCCTTTAAATGGCATCTACCAAACTTGGTTGTCTCCAAACCTATCTATGAAATTGCAGAGAAATCTCCACAACAACAAGTGAAGGTGACACAACAATAATCACTCTCATGAGAATCAGAGAGTTATTATTGTTATCCATACTCACAATTAAGAAAGCCATAACATGGTTATAACTTTTCCTTTAAGTCAAAGGATGACTCACAAATAAGGACTTACAGAACTGGGAAGACAACAATAAGTGCAGTCATAACCTTATGAGAGTCATGCACAAAGTGTCAGACTATCACCTTCATCACAAATAGCAGTGCTGAGCTGCCATGCCTACCCACTGATTCATGAGCTCACAATGGTGGTAGGAGATCAGTGTATAAAATAATACACCCAAAGTGTGAGCAAGCCATCATACAAATCTGCATATTGAGTTTTTGTCACATTTCCGGAAGCAACATGAAGACTCAGGGATTGATGTTGGCTAGCACTCAAAGAGACATAGCTCATAAAAAAGACAACAGTATCCTCATTCAAGCTACCACAAGCTTTTTAGAGTAAGCTTCATTTAGTTTTAGCTTGTCCCTGTACAAAACAAGCATCTAAGCCAAAGGCATGGAGAGGCCTAAGTAGAGGATAGTGGTCAGGCCACCTGCACCCTGAACATATCCTTTAAACTCACCACTTGTGAATACTTGGATGCAGAACATCTGCCAAAGCCACTGGAACACATATCTATGAAATTGCAGAGAAATCTCCACAACGACAATTTGAAGATAACACAACAATGAGGGCCGTTATAACCTTGCGAGAGTCGCTCACAGGGTGTCAGACCATCATCACTACATCATGAATAGCAGTGACAAGTAGTGATGAGTACCTAAATCATCACTTCATCAGGAATAGCAGTGACAAGTTGCCATGACTAGCCACTGACTTTGGCAGTGGTGGGTGTAGTAGAAAAGTATGTCACAATAGGCTCAAAATCTGGGCATACAGTGCTTTGAAAGCTGAGTAGCTCATTGGCGTTGACAGCAGGTTCTTTCAGGGTGGTATGTGTGCAAAAGTTGGGCATCAAAACTTTGTTGATTCAATGAGAATGATCAAATGTTGTGAAGAGATGTGCAGATTTAGGTTAATTAGGTTTCAGGATTAGAAGAGCACCTTTAAGATTGACTCATTCGTGGTGTTGTCGGTTGAGTGTCGAGGATCTGCAAGCATTGGAAACAGACCTCTCACCACAAGGCATTGTCTGGCCTGGAAGGCTCCAGTAAAACTCCATCGCAGGCGATTAGTGGTCAGCCTGGGAACCACAACACAGAGCACTGGCATCGTTGGACGGTACTTGGCAATTAAGCGCGCTGTTCGGCCTGATGATGTAAATACCACAAGGACAGAGGCCCTAACTTTGGTGGCTGCTCGGACGGCAGAGGATGCAATAGACTCCAAATGCTGCATCGGCTCTGGAACGTCTTTGATTGCTCGTTTGAAGTACACAGCTTGATTGAAAACTTTCTCGGCTTCGCCGCATATATTGTAAATCGTGGTGATGGTTTCCACAGGATACAAGCCACGCAGAGTCTCGGCTCCAAGCAAGATACCGTCCGCCCCGTCAAGGACGGCGTTGGCTACATCCGTTGCTTCCGCCCGAGTAGGTCGGGGATTGTCGACCATCGAATCCACAACACGTGTCACAATTGCTGGCTTTCCTGCCCTGTTACACTTCTGCATCGCTACTTTCTGGAACAAGAACACTTTCTCCGGAGGAAGATCGATACCGAGGTTACCTCGTGAAAGGATGATTCCGTCAGCTTCCTTCAGAATCTCGTCGAAGTGTTGCAATCCTTCGTAGTTCTCGATCTTGGCGAAGATTTGCGTCTGCGAAAGTTCCCCTAGCTGGTTCAAGTGTTTCCGCGCTTCGCGCACATCGTCCGCGTGCCGGGTGAATGAGAGGGACAAGAAATCAATATGGTTGCGCACTCCCCACGACGACACCACTCTCTTATCATCCTCACTTAGGGTCGGGAGATCCAGGTGAACTTGAGAAGCATGTAGAGTGAAGAGAGAACCTGTGAGAGTTGCGGTATTCTTCACCGTGCACACAACATCTTGTCCCTTCACTTCATTCACCTCCAGCCAGACAGATGTGGTTTCACTTCCTGTAAACAGATAGTGTCCAACAAAGATCGTGTCCTTCGGCTTGGCCGCAGATACAAGAGTGTCGTAATTCACAGGTAAGACCTTATCCGAGGCTTTCTTGGTCTTGTCCGCAGTGATAATGACGCTAGCCCCTTCCACCAGTTCAATCTCAACCTCATCAGCGTTCACAACGCAGAGCTCAGGTCCTACGGTATCCAACATAACCGCGCACAGACGCCGCGTATTTTTCACGGCTTGTATCAAATTCCCCAGAGTTTCTTGGTGGTAATCCTCACTTCCCCAAGAGAAATCGAACCTGGCGACTGACATACCAGCTCTCAGAAGATCCTCGATAGCTTCCACAGAACGCGACTGCGGCCCCAAAGTCCCGATAATCTTGGTTAGTGCAGAAAACGCCCTCGGTGAGGATGGCTCCAGTATGGAAGCCAGCCTGATCGGCTCCTCCAACAGCAAGTGTGATGCTTGCATTGCGACTGCTGCTTACAACAAACCTCTCCCCCAAAAACCAAGAAAGAAAGAAACAGAAACTTTCCTCTCACAATTCCAAATAGACGCAACTCCTGCAAATCAGAAA
>Ga0116228_10003146_pt1 | contig 14455 bp, 12 predicted proteins | sample S1TSphfallax_2_FD_89694 | JGI IMG/M metagenome (GOLD analysis project Ga0116228, IMG submission 89694) | Host-associated microbial communities from peat moss isolated from Minnesota, USA - S1T2_Fc - Sphagnum fallax MG | ecosystem: Host-associated > Plants > Peat moss > Unclassified | place...
AACTCTAGGATTCACAATCCTATTACACCACCCTAGAGACTTCTTCCAATCATGTTTGATTATAAAACATCCTAACTTCAAATTGGTTCCACTTGTTGTCAACATTCTTGTTATGATTAACACCTATTAAATTGTTTAATACTAAAAAATGAATTTGGAAACAGCAATGGAAAAACTAACTTATAGTGAAAAGATGATTAATTCATAATGTTCAACTTCATTTGTTACAATTTTGCCCTTATGCTTGTTTGGGTAAAACATCACTATAACAACCTAGTAAGAAATATATAGTTGTGATTGAAGAACTTGCACACACAATGGAAAGATCCAACACTCAATTGTTAGTCCCATGCATTAACACGTTATCCAATAACCCATACTAATAGTTGAATTTGAAAATTTTGTTTCATAAAAAACTTGAAACTATAATTGTAAAGACAGAAAAATTATAGTGACTAATTTTAGAAATTGGTATTTCTTGTTGATTTTTTTTTCATGTAGTTGATTTTTTTTAAAAAAGGCACAACAAATTTGAGCTATTTGTTAAGTCCTTGTCCTTGTCCCCATCCCCCACAAGGTATATGGACTCCTTCAAATTCTTCATTCAAAAAATCCATAAACATGAACATACATGTAAGAAGTGTAACACACTAATTTATGTACCAAGATCTCATAAATGATTCCTTGTCAATAATAGTAGGAGCAACATCATCGAAGCCTACAACCTTCAAACCTAATAGAGGATATATATATATAGTTTTGAATGCATTTCAAATCTTCAAAGGTTCATCTTGCAAACCAAAAATGAATTCATCTTAGTCTCTAAAGCAAGACCTTTAACCATATTCACAACAATTAGGCTTGACTAAATCTATGGTTTTAGTCCTTATTGTTGTTTGTTTTGGTGTAGGTTAGTTCCATTTCTTGAGGTGTACAAATTTATCGTTAAAATCTTGACCAATATGAAATATAATAATCATCATCTCAATAGATGTCATGTTCACATAGTCTTATACAAAATCATAGTTTTCATTATGGAATTTGTAACTTTCATCAAAAATAGTATCATCAACACTTTGAGTCAAATGTTATTATGTATTGTTGTAACTTTGGACCTTGTCAAATTCATAGATGATAACACCAAGTTGCATTTGGAGTCAAAGTCCACCTACAAATTACAACCTTTTCCCATTGAAATCACGCCTTCTTAAGTCGTTCAACTTGACTAACTTGTTTGTTTTGACTATAAATTTGATATTTTTTTGTTAAAGTTAAAGGTTTTGAAATGACATAATGTTTTTCGACTTGTTCATTTGACTAAAGGGTTTTTTTTTACTATTTGGTCAAATGTGATTATTAAAAAGAAATGTTTTTTTTGAAAATTTGAAAACTTAAACTTTCATTAGTAATTAGACTATCAAAATAACAAGTTTTGGATTTTTTAAAGTTGATAAATAGTAGATTGTAGGATGGTGACGAAAGGTCATTGAAGGGTTACCCAAACAAAGTGCATTGGTTCACACTATCTTTATTGAAATACGTTTCGATAGTCATTCAAGTTGGATGACACCTTTTTTGATAACATTTAAACCTTAAATTTGGAGATGAAGGGAACTTTTTTCATGATTTTCTAGACACTTTTAGAAAATTAAAGGTTAGGAATAGAAGTAAATATTCTTTGTGACTTTCATGTTTGAAGAAATTTTGATTTGGTAGAAACATTTTCTTTGGTAGTTTAATATTTTGTTCTTAATGTTTCTTTCGCTACTTTGAAGTTTCTTGATCAAAGTGTCTTTTTGATATTTTTGATAGGCATATTCTTAGTAAGAAATTCGGAATAGGGATGGGACCATATTTGTAAATATGTTAAATATGTGAATGTTTTTCATAGGCTATCAAATCATTATTCATAAAAGGCAAAAGTTTCCATGGGTGTTACCACTAGGAACCATTTCAAAGAATGGTGAAGGAACCAAAAGTGACCAAATAATATTCTTGGGACCTTTTAAAAATATATTTTCACAATTATAGATTTTTTTTCTCATGTTTATCTATTTCATGCTCAATATGACCCTAAGTTTTTATTGGAATTAAAACAATGAAAATTGTTCTAAATTTGTATTCCTAATTGTCATGGCACATTCAAGAATCATGCTCTTGAACTTTGAAAATTCATAACTAAATTATAATTAATCAATAAATTATATATATATCAATAATCAAATAGAAGAACATCAAAGGTATTTTAAAAAATGATTTTCCAAAAAAATACCTATACATGTTTCAAATTAATGTTCATAACTAAAGAGTTTAAGGATAGGAAACATTGTTACATCTTTTAGACTTATTTTAGATGCAATGATTAGGAACATCAAAATACAAAATATTTTCTATATCATTGATATTTCAAATTCTATATAAACTAGTAATGGTCACCAAAAAATTCTAATGAAAATATATAAGGTAGGGTTGATTGCCCAACCATCTCCCTTTGACCTAAGAGGGATTGTCAAGAATAGTAATAAAAAAATTGGAATTAAGGTAATGTAAGAACATAAATAGAATCTAACATAAAGTGATTAACACTTATCTTGGTAATGTTAATTACCTAAAGAAGGCAGCATATTGATTTTGATAAAAAGGGAGGGTTTTGTGTGAGTGGGTAGCATTAAAATGTGTGTAGTTAAAAATGAACATGAGGGACTATTGGATCAATAATAGAGTGTGAGTGTGTGAATATTTTGGTTCTAATAGGTAATAAAGACCATTTTGTATTTTTGTAGGAAGAAATTTAAGTTATTGGGTGTGTGACAATTATGTGTACCCACTACTATAATTTTTAGTTTTTTTGGGTTTTATTTTTTACTATTATAGTAGTATAATTTACCATGGATGACACTAGTCAAAAAAAGTAAAAAATATGTGAGTAAAAATATAAGGTGCAATATAGTGGTTGTTAGGTGAAAAATATAAGTTAATTAGTTTTTAAAAAGTACATTTTACTCAAATAATCAATTTAATTATAATATAAGGTATGTAATAATCTGGAATAATGGATTTTAATTAATATAAGGTGGCTTTAATATGTATATATTAGATAATTAGATAATAATAAGGTGATAAAAAATAGGTTGGACAATTATCTAATTACTCCCCCTAAAAATGGTTGTTTGACACATGTAGATCCCAAACTTTACACTAAGTGTCCCCATTGGGCCAAGATAGGTTTGTGTCTTTGACTAATTAATTTGTCACATTATCAACTTGAATACTAATCAAATTGTCAATGTTTCGGTTCATGTTTACTCACCACCTATCATCATTTGATTGTGATTTGATTAGTCAATTCATCAATTTGCCAATTTGATCATTAGTCAAAATGATGGTTGAAATGTGCCTCAATTTTATGTCATGTGACATCATCTTGGTTTGATACTTAATTCCATGTGTCACCATTTGGTTTCATCATCACCCACCATGTGTTATCATTTGATTGAATTTTGGTTGGTCAATTTGTCAGTTGATTGATTTGAGTCAATTTGACAATTAGAATGTAAGCCAATTGCATTCCACATGGCATCATTTGGGTGACTTCTTAATTACACATCATGACTTGAACCCATCATCATTCACCACATGTCATAAATGGTTTAGATGCCATTTACCATCATTTTTGCCTTCATCCATTTGTACAAAGAATTGTTGATTGCACACTACTTTATCACAAAGGAGTGGCTTTTTGACCAAGTAGGGGCACAATGAACCATGTCCCAATTGACTAATATTGGACATTTATTATCGTGCGTTAACTTTACCTTTTGACTCTTTTTAGTATGAAGACATGTTTTTAAACTAATTCTAAAGTGAAGTACTTAAATATGAGCTAGACATCTTTACCAACTTCATCTAAAGAACCAAATTGGTTTGTTGGTTTTGTTGACTAACAATGATTCTAGTCATCTCTACCAAAAAACCCTTCCAAAGAGTCAAATTAGTTTGTTAATTTGGGTGATGGACAATGGTTCTTATGATAATGCTAAAAGTAAACATACTTTTTTTAAACAAGTATTTGACTACAATTGATAGTCAATACCTCCACAAGTACATGTAGGAATGAAATCAGCATTTTTCTATAATTAGATGGAAATGAAGTGAAATGCCACCACAAAAGGCATTTAAACAAAGTTTCTGAAATTCTGCCATGTTCCATCTCTTGCTACGTTTGCTATAGAAAAATGACCTATGTGTTATGAATGAATGCCGCACACTACTTAGATAGAACTACACTACCTCCGTACAACTATGTCTTTGTCATGTCACAAGACAATGCAATTTTCCATGCCTTTCATATTTGAGGCAGTTGGGCTTGAAAATGTTAGTCTAGTCAACCCCTTTTTTTATACTTGTAATAGATATTGTACATGTCTCAGGTGCTATGGGGTTGCCATGGAATGTAATCACACCACATACCTCACCCAATGCACATGGGATTCAACTTGCTGGGTCAAGAAGCTCAACCTTGATCCTTTGTTTCAAGATTGACTGCAAGCATGTCACATGTACTTGTCAAAATTTTGTGGGTGTTCACCATGGTATACAAAGCAAATTCAATGATTTAATCTATCTATTTCAAAATGAAGCATAGAATTCAAATTACCTGTCCCTCTGAAGATCTCAATTTGTGTGTGGGGGATACATGGAAAACATCCTCAGAGCGGCTGGTAACCTGTACTAGTCCCAATTACAGCCCATTGTACCATTTAAAAGACCACATGGAAAGAACTGAAAATTAAAAGAAAACAGAACTCTGAAATCAATTTGCAAGCAACTTATTCTAGCACATCACCATGTTGATGCCATGTACAAAATTTGTCATTTGAACTATGTGGCTTGGAGGATAGAATGCAAAATACATGTGACTCTGAAGACCTCAATTTATGGGTGGGGGATACAATCGATCCAGCCCTGGAGATTTTGCTACCCTATTCCTAATTTGTTTCACAAGTTGTAGTCACTAGAAGATTATGGAAGCAACAGAGAACTTGGAAGACATGAAGTAAACACTACAAGACCATCCAGAAGCAACACAAAACAAATCCAAATCAACCATGTTGGTGTAACAAAAAGAGCTACCAACGCCCCATAAAAACTAATTGTACCTCTGTGGCAGTCTTCTTGCTCAAAGACTTGCGCTTCCGTTGTTGCTTCATGCTGTCTGCAACTTCCTGGTTATTTAGGTTAGACTTCTCCAAGCCAACGACTACTTTGGTGCTCTCCTCTTGTGTGCCCACCATAGTACTCTGAACTTTGGCACAACATTGCAATTGGCATGTGGAGTCACATGGAGCATACACATATGAACATCATGGCAAGCCAGGTCTCAAATATACATTCATGGGATCATTCTTGAGGTTATCAGAGTTCTGCAACATTGAAAAGGATAGGTTGGGTGAATTGCTGCCTCTAAGATTGAAGTTCTACTATGTCTACTTTCTTTCCAACACTTCTTGCTCAAAAAAAAATTCAGGGCAACAAATGACTTGCCTGCTTATGGCTGCCATCAACCAATGGCTCCTGCTGGGCATTTCCAACTTCAGAAATTGTATTAGAAAGGCCTGTCGTGTTTCCTTCATCCTATACAGTACAGCAACCATGTTAGTTCACAGTCACAACAAATGTCAACTTAGAATAATTATGAACAATCACTTGAGTAATAGACCTCAGCTGGCAAATGGGAAGGGAAGGTAGTGTGTAGGTTGATCTCAGAGGTCAAAATGACTTCATAAGGTTTATTGAGCTCTGCATTATTGAAACAGTTCCAGTGAGAAGATCTGAAACATACCAACATTTAAATAATACCAATGCAGAGTTTGAAGGTCATGAAACCCCCCAAAACACCATGAGAGGTCACTGGTTGCACATGAAATTTTTGATGGAAGTACATTACACTCAATAGGTCTCAAGAAGGTTTTGGTCAAGAAACCCACCGGATATCTGTGGGAGATCATAGACTCATGTCTGTTTACTGTTGGGAGTGCACTACCCTCAAAGGTCTTGTCGAGATCATACGGTTTCATCATCCTTGGTGCATGTGGCACATTAGCAACTTCCTCTTGATTTTTGGTACCTTCCACAGATGCTGTAGGGGCCTTATTTTTCATCATGGTCGCAACAACTTGAGCCATCAAACCCTCTAATGTACTAAGCCTATGATGCCAATTGGTGGCATCACTCCCACTTGGCACATTAACAACTTCTTCTTGGTTTATGGTACCTTCCATAGTTGCTGCAGCGGCATTATTTTTCATCACAGCAGCAACAACCTGAGCCATCAAACCCTCTAATGTACTAAGCCTATGATGCCAATTGGTGGCATCACTCCCACTTGGTGTGCATGGGGTTACTCCTTGAGGTTTACTGATTGAGCCTGCCTGTAATCAAGTCCACAAATGTCAACATTCAAACAAAAAACATGAAATTACAATTATGGTTGGTTCCCACAGCCATGCCTTCCATCATTCACAAGAATCATGGAGTGTAGTACTTACTGCCAGGTGCTTACAGATTGACCTTGTCTTGCATGTAATGCCCCACCTTTCCAGTTTGAAATGTTACTTGCTGCCCAAAGGAGATGAATTACTAACATCAAGAACATATGAAGCTCTGATATTTTCTTACCATCTTCATAGAGGGAGAAGCAACACATTTTGAATGTGTTGAAACACTAGGTTTTGCAGCCCCTTTCTCTTTTGAGAGATTTGCATTTAACTCAGCTGGAGTTGGTGGCTGTCCTGATTCATTCTCCTGCACCATGTGACATTCTTAGAACCTGTATCAGCACAAATATGAAAGAGGGTGCTTACAACCCTCTGACACATCAATAACAAACGCTGTAAACCTATTAAGTTGAATAATGGAAAACAACAAATGAAAAGGTCCAGAAACAGAACAATATCCAAAAATCTGATGAAGCATATATTGGAAAAGACATGGGAATAATGCAGCTATGAACTCTCCAATCTTCCTGCTGCACCCACCTCTCCACCATGGCCAGAGTGACTTGAAGCGTTGTCCCGTGTTTTCATGGCATGATTGCTACCCACCTCTCCACAACGGCCAGAGCGACGTAGAGTGTTGACACGTGCCCTCATGGCACGATTCCTGGCTGCCTCACCTCGTTTTGCCTCCGAGGTAATAAGGCGTTTCATGTTTTCCCAATGCTCCTCTGCACAATCATTAGGCCTTGCTCCACCTGCCTCAATAAGAAGCTTTAGACCATGCCTTCTATTTTTCAAAAACACATTCACTTGTGCTTTGAATTCCCGATATGACAAATCATTCCCAACATACTCCCAGTTTTCCTCTAATCTATTTCTCACCTGATTCATCAATGCACGGGGCTGGGCATTGATGTTGTCTATGCTAGGATCTAAACAGCTACAATAGCCACGTAACATGTTAACCCATATATTCCGATGTGGCGGTTTGGGCTTTCCAGATGAGTCACATGTCACAAAAAAAGGCTTCTGTCCGTTAGCCTTTCTGGTGATGGCTAGCTTGCGTGCATTGTTGACTATTGTCCTTCGTGCCTTCCGCTGTGCAGAAGCATGTTCTTTCTTTGACAACCTGAGAGTAATTACCTCCTCTCCCCCCATTGCAGCATCAGACCTGTGCATTTGCTGTGTCACTTGTGGTTGGACAGAAGCTCGAGTTCCCCTCATTGGAAGTGCCCTGGGCATTGAACCCTTTGCCCCTTGTCCATGCTGCTCCAGCTGCTGACCATTTAGCATCTGCAACCCTCCTTGCTGTCCCACTTGGCATACCCCTAGAGATGTTTGCAATGCTTGCATAGATTGTTGTAGTTGCAACAGATTCCTCTGCCCCACTGTGTTGATGCCTGGTTTAACATCTGCTGACAATTGCTTCTGTGCTGTGGCACCATGATCTTCAGGGTCTGACTCATCACCAATTGAAGACTCTTGCCCATCATGTTGCTCCGTCTCAAAGTCATTGAGGGCAGTGTTCCAAAGAGCATCAACATCATCCAGCTCTGATTTGATGGCAGCTGCCTTTGACATGGTCTTCTTCAAGGATGGTGCTTTCACTTCTTTGAACTTCCACAGCTTTAGAAGTTCACTTTTCTGCAAATATACATGCACAAATTATATGCCTAAGTGCACATACATATCTGAAATAAATGCAGGGGCTGCAATAGTCTGAAAGACTTCCAGCATAAGATGAGCTTGGTATGCTAGCATTATTGCCCTCCGAAATAAATCAGACTTGTTGCAGCAGGGGGTGTTGAAAGGCAGAAGTGAGAGTGAGAGAGAGGGAGAGAATTACATAAAGAGGGACCTATCAGTGGCTGCGATCCCAACAATACCAGAGCCAACAAATCCAACATTTTATGCCTGAAGCCTCCACAAACATCTACTCTGATTCCCATCTCCACAGCCAACAGAACCAGATTGGAAAGATGAGAGAGAGAGAAGAGGAATCACATGAAGGTGGACCTATCAGATGCTGCATAACAGTTTGCACAAAGGTCAAGGATATGAGTGAACAGTTTATGCTCAGACCCTGCACAAGTGTGTACTCCGATCCCCATGGCCAACATAACCAACATCTTATGCCCAAACCTTGTACCAATGTGCACTCTGATCCCCATGGCCAGAGCCAACAAAACCAACATCTTACATGCCTAAACTCTGCATCGTTGTGTACTCTGATCCCCATGGCCAGAGCAAACAAACCCAGATTGGACACACGAGTGAGAGATTACATCAAGAGCAACCCATCACGTGCCACATAACACTTTGCACAGAAATCAAAGGATATGAGAAATCATTTTATACCCAATGTTGCACCAATGTGTACTTTCTTCCCCATGAACAAAGCCAACAAATCCAGATTGGAAATGAGAAAGAGAGAGAAGAAACATCAAGAGGGACCTATCAGCTGCTGCAATAGACTTTGCACAAAAATCAATCTACAGAGATAAAATCTTTTTATGCCCAAACCTGCACCAATGCAAAGTCCATTACTACATAACATTGATCACTTGGAAAACAACATATGCAAGCCATGTTTAATGTCCCCTCACCACCTGCACAACCAATAAAAAACCAGAGAGTTGATACGCCAAATAGCCCCTTAGCCTCAGAATTCTGCATACGCAGAAACATCAATCAACTGCCACATTACTGCCAGAAAGAGATTGTACAATCATTGCCTCACAACTGGGCATCAGAATAAATAAAATCTCAAGAAAGAAAAAACCAACCCACACACAAACCCCATGAAAACCCCAATCTCCCAAGAAATTGAAGAAACCATTGAAACAGAGTTTTTGAACTTCCTGAAAACAGACAGACAGACACACACACACACACACACACACAGTCCTTGCTGTAAAAGATTGCCGAGAGACATACAAGGAAAGAAAAAGTGGATATTAGGTCTACACAGCAAGCAATCTGGTAGAAAAAAATGCAGTGCTTGGACAGTTGGATTCAGACAGTTCTCTGTGTCTTATGACTTGGGCTTATGAAGACTCCATCAAATATGTGCACTACCCTCAACCATGAATCTCACTGACAGCTGCAACAATTGGTTCAAAATGGTGACAGTGCTCTAGGTCAGCAAAAGCTCGGGAGTCACACTACTTTTGAGCATTTTTAAAAAGGGAGTTATGGCTTCTGATAAGCAAAAGAGAAACCCCAAATTCACAATGTAGATAAGCAATTTAATGCACTATCTGCATTTGGAAAACAACCAGCTTTCAAGCATCGAGTGGGGAAGCTTACCTTTTGCTGCTCTTGTGTACAAGTGCAGAGTTAGTCAAAGGCTTCCATTGCCTCTACAACACAAATGTCAGGGTACCTGGCACTTGGATGGGATTTTGTAAAGAGCGGCAGCAACTGAAAACCCACACCTAATCATCAAACCTAAGCTATATGTGGACAACCTGCAGGTTCAAATCAACATAGTCTGTTCCAAAAGCTTACCTTTTCTCTTTATGTGCAGACTGACTTGGTTGACCATGCCCCTTCCTATACTCCAAACCAGGAGGCCCTTTTTCTGATGAGCTAGAATCAGGCTCCTCACCTGCTAAGAACTCTGATTGACACAATCCCAAGCCTGACTGTTGGGTCACTACTTGAAGATGAAGCCTCGCGTATGCTGGATTCAGTCTGGGTTAGAGAATGTCATTAATGCCCACAAGGTTCTTCTGCAGGATGATTGATCATCAGGTTCATCATCTGCAAGAACTTTTATGGATTCGAACTGTTCATTGAAAAATTTGCACTTGTTCAGAAATCGGCTGTGGTACTTCTGCATTTGTATCAGAATGTTTTGTAGCCATCAATCGACTTCATACCATCTGAGAAGATGTTTTGTTGTATGAATCAGGTGGTGCTCAATCAAGATTCTTATACTCAAGCACAAGATCTGGTTTGATGCAACAGCATGCTATGTAGAATCTCTTTGTGTCAGATTCGAATTGATGGCTATGAAACATGCATTTCCATGTTTTGGAACCATCAGCTTGAACCCAACACAAGGAGTTTGTTGTATGAGAAGCTGGAGCTCCATCTTCTTTGTCCTAAGCAGTGGAATTGCGTTGAATTGCTCCACAAAAATCATCTCTCTTGAAATCAAACCATGCAGCAGTTGATGTATTTACCAGGATCTAGAAAGTGGTGATGCTCAGCAGCAGCAGCTGCTTCATTGAAGAGACAGTTGAAGCTTCTTCCTCACCAAGCGCCTTGCCATGGTAAACCAGAAATATTCGCTGTCATGCTCCGTGCACAGCAATTCTTGAAAACTCTTGAAATGCCTGGAAACAAACAAGAGAGAATCACTACTACACTGCGGAGCAAAAGCTTTTTGCAGCAGATGTGTGCTGCTGTGCCATAGCATCTTGTGCAATTAGCAAGACCTGGATTCAAACCTTTGTGGATTCTCAGCAGCAGATCTGGATTGGATCCCTCACCGCACATACATACAGGCTTCAAATCTAAGATTCGGAAATAGAATGGAGATAGAAGAAGTCCTACAGGTAGAGAAGAATCTGGCTACAGAACAACGCACAAGAAGAAGAAGCAGGTTCGTTGTCCAAGGAGGACTCGGAAGAAGCATCGAGAGGTTGTCCTTTTACGCTTTGGATTTATGAGAAACGAAAAAACAAAGTTCCTTACCGCAATCAGATTGCCTCCAGTCCGAGACTTGGAAATGCTCTTGGATCATGATGCACGACTGTGCAGCATCATGCAGTGGACACCACCGTCGACGATTGTTTGCAATGAATCCTCATTCTGCGTGACAAAACCTATTTGCCTCTTTTGTTGCTTCTCCTGTTGCTTCTTCTTCCAGCTGAAAGGAGGCGGCACTGTTGGGAATGCACTTACCGCTGCTTCAGGACTGGGGCTCAACGCCAGGATCTTCACCAAGGTAATCTCTCTCAGAAGCTATTTCATTACACTGCAGCGAAGGAGAGTATGGCGGCGAGGAGTGAAAGAAAGAATCCAGAGGTTTTGAAAGTAGTTTGCAGGAGTGAAGTAGGTCTCTCCTCCAACAAGGTCCCAGAGGAAGAACAGTAGGAGCAATCCGAGAGTGATGATTCCTAGCACTCTAGAAAGCTTACTGGTTGGTGCACAAGCAGAAATTGTTTCTCTCTCGAATGCCTCATGAATTCTTCAAGCAATTCTTTCTGTCTGTCGGTCTTTCTTTCCTTTGCAGGTTGCAAATGCTGGTCTGGGAAAACAGATTCTCGATGAGTTGCAAGGTGATGGCTTTGATACCCATGGAAGCAAGTTTAGGGTTTAGGGTTGAAAATTGAAACCTTCATAGCTAACACATATGGTAGCTAAGTTGCAATTGTGTCAACTAAATTCTATCTGGCTGCACAGTTCTATCCTAATCAAATCTACAAGATGCCGCACCCATAAACTTGCTAAGACTGTTGGAATCAAATGCTTAATTGAACCATAAATCAGTTGTAGAAGAAGCACATCTGATGCAAATATCATCTGTCTCATTATTGTGGCTTGAATATATGATTTTTGGTCTCAGAAGTTGTATGTTTCTTCACTAATTTTTCCATGCTTCATGCAGGTCAGAAAGAGAAACTTCAGTGGAAATTCTTTTCAGATCCTTTGCAGTGGTGGGATTGTAGGCCAGAAAAAGGTGAACAAATATAATAATTATTGTCACCCATTCTCTTGCTGATGGAGGAGGGCAGTATGGCTTTTATCAGTTGTGATGGTACCCATGTATGATTGAACTGTGAAGAATGCATCACTGATCAGCTTAATTTTGTTCTGGGTTGTAGGTCAATGCAAGGTACCTGGATTTCAAGAATAAGAGGACACAGGAGCCTTTATGGCTCAAGGATTGATGTGAACCCCCCTGGGTGGCAGCAGAGTTGGCTGCAATGGCAGCAGGGACAATACAATTGGACAGCTTTTCATGGAACAGAAGGCTTGCAAGATATGTTAAGGCTGGGCAATGTAAGAAGACACTGGAGCTTTTCTATCAGATGCAACTAGAAGGCACAAGTCCTGACAAGTTCACTTTTGCTCAGGTGCTGAATGCATGTGCTGGGTTACAAGCAGTTGAAGATGGCAAGACTGCTCAGGCACGGATCATTCAAAGTGGTTGTCAGTCTGATGTTTTTGTGGGGAGTAGCCTTGTTGACATGTATGCCAAATGAGGGCACATGGAGGGCGCTTTGAGAGTGTTCAACAAGATGCCCTCACGTGATGTAGTTTCTTGGAATGTTATCATATCAGGTCATGTATGCCAAATGATGGAGCGTGGAAGAGGCTTTGAGAGTGTTCAATAAGATGCCCTCACATGATGCAGTGTCTTGCAATGTTATAATATTTCGACATGTGAAATGTGAACAAGGGCAGAAGGCATTAAACCTATTTCAACAAATGCAATGGGAAGGTGTGGAGCCAGAGCCTATGACTTTTGTGGGGGTTTTGAACAGCTGTACCAGTGTGGCTGCACTTGAAGAGGGCAGGCATGCTCAGGAGCAGATCATTCAAAGGGGTTGTGAGTCAGATGTGTTCATGGGGAGTAGCCTTGTTGACATGTATGCAAAATGTGGCAGTATGGAGGATGCTTTGAGTGTGTTCAACAAGATGCTGTCATGAAATGTGGTCTCTTGGAATGCCATGCTCATTGAACGCTATGCCTGCATGGTTGACCTTGGAGAGGAGGAATGTGTTGCAAAACAATATCTTGAAGCAGACCCTGAAAATACTGCAGGCTATGTGTGGCTATCCAACATCTATGCAGCTTCTCGCAACTGGTTTCTCAGTGAGAATGTTCAGCAGCAGAGAAAGGCAACAGGTGTGAAGAAGCCAAACTGAATAATGAGGTGCATACATTTGTAAGGATGATCAAGTTCATCGTCAGATGACTGAAATCCATGCAGAACTGAGGTGATTTCTCAGGGCAGATGCATGATGCACAGTATGTGCCAGACATGAAATATAATGCTGCATGAGGCATTTCAGTTGTGTCACCATAGCAAGAAATTGTCTATTACATTTAGGTTCATCGGCACACCTCTGGGTACTCCACTCCACATTACCAAGAATCTGCAGGTATGTGCCAACTGTCACTCTTCAACAAAGTTCATTGTAAAGTTAGTTGGCAGAGCTATCATAGTCAAGGATGCCAATCATGCTCATCACTTTGAGGATGGTGTTTGTTCTTGCAAGGACTATTGGTGATGCCAGCAGCATGTTTTCTCTCTATTATAATAGCAGGTTTCTTCATTTCTTCCTGCTTGTAGGTTTTGTCCTTATACTATGACACTGGCATTTCAGGAAAACCCTGGGTGAAGTATGATAGGAAAAAGGCCATAGTACAGCTAAAGTATATTGTTTTGATATTTGTTGTGCTTGTTTGACCTGTCCTGTTGTGCTTCATAGATTGTCCCTTGTTCATAGATTTGTGGATGATCTTTTTTGTTCCAGACTTTCCAGACTTTCAGAGTTTTATCTACCTAGACAAAGACTCTTTTGGTGGTGGCATATACCCAGAAACATCTTGGGACTTAAATTGTACTTCTAAAGGCTTCTCTTGTATCTTCTTGGATCTAGCTGTGAATCAAGTCCTCAAAGTATATCCTGTGATATCTTTGATAAATGTTCTCAACCAGAATATGCAGGTATTGACATGATTCGTATGGGGCTATGCCTCATGTTCATTCCAATGTCTCTATTACTGCTAAGTTGGGCATTATCAATAGTCAATTTTACAGGGGTTTGAGGTTTTGTAGTTCTAATGATTTCTTTGTTTCTCAGATGGGTTGTTGTGGTCTTGAATGCTATTAGGAATATCTCCAAGTTCCTGTGAATTTTGTCATGCTATGTGAAGAGCATTGTCCTGTACACAAGAAAACTGCAAATGCATGGTGGATAAATTCTCTCAGATT
>Ga0116228_10003147_pt1 | contig 14453 bp, 13 predicted proteins | sample S1TSphfallax_2_FD_89694 | JGI IMG/M metagenome (GOLD analysis project Ga0116228, IMG submission 89694) | Host-associated microbial communities from peat moss isolated from Minnesota, USA - S1T2_Fc - Sphagnum fallax MG | ecosystem: Host-associated > Plants > Peat moss > Unclassified | place...
AGGCAAGCCATTCCCCAAATCCTTCAATGTTATTTCAACGACGAATCGTAAATGCATCGCTCACTTTGAGGTGACCTAGCACAAGTTTCCACGCACGAGCAACAAGAACTTTGCAACAAACCGACACGAAAACATGTCATGTTTCGATGGCAACCTAACATTTGTTTTCACTCGTCGAAAACCACGTGCCACAAAACATGAGCCTCAAAACAAGAACCTTGAAACCTACCACCTATCGAAACATGTCAAGTTTCAATAGGCGGCCCAACGCACGTTTTGATGCCCAAGAAGCCCAAGCCCCCAAAACATATCCCATAGAAATATGTAACATTTTGGGAGTTATATTTCGACCCCATCTACCCATTTTCCATTTTCCCCCGTGTGATCCCCATCCATGCCCCATGATCCATCCATAATGATTTAAACTTTTTTCAACTTTCCCACATTTCATCTAACTTTTGCCAAACACTATGTTAGAACAATTAATGAAAGTAATGGAATAGGTTTTTAAATTTAGGTAGGAATTGATTACAACCGGGATGTGTCACATGTTAATCATCACAACGAACGAACATGTGCACATAAGTTTTGATTTAATTAGGATTTTGTTTCATTATATAATTCTTACAATTGCGTGTTTTCTTTCTTCCTCCAACTCAAGCATAAGCTAGTCTAGGTCTTCCATTGTTCTTAGCACAAAAGCCAAATTAATCCTAAAAGAACAAAATAAGCATGGAGAGTGAAGGACAGACATGATTGTAAAAAATGTGAAAATGAACAAAATAATTTTTGTGGAGACCTACATTTGCGAAAAATACTAGTTGTGATTACTACAAGAATGCCACAATCATTACCAAGAGGACATGAAGGGATTTATTTGTGTTGATTGTCACTACAAAAAGAATTCAAAAATGTAAATCAATGGGCACCAAAAAAAGGGATGTGACAAAGTTGTGGATTCCGAAGGGAATCCTTTCAAGCTGAAGTTGTACCCACCATTAAGAAACACAACGGAGGGTATGTATTTTACAAAGGGTGGAAACATTCTGGAATATAAGGCAAAGGTGAATGCATTGTCGAAGCCAAGGAGCAATCACCCTTCAACTACATTAATTTTACAACTAATATAATAGTCTAAACATAAACGCAAGAAGGAGGAAACCCCGCCCTTGGAAAAGGATTTTCAAGAAGATTCAAAAGGATTTTATTCGAGAGGATTTTATTCTTGTCTGTAAGGAACGCCTCATGAAACATGGAGGCCAAGTAATCAAACAATTTTCAAAACCAAAGAGGATTCTCGAACACACCGCTTTGTTGGAACCTATCATTCAGGAGATATCACAACACAATAGTATTGGATCACACGTTTTCTATTTGAATATGCAACATTGTAATGTTTCTTTAAGTTTCAACAAGATTTAATTAACAATTGTAAAACACTTGCAAATTATTAGTCTAATTTTTTTTGTTCAATTGAAAAGTAGCATGTATCAATTCATGTGGAACATGTTTTGATATACATATTTTTGTCCTTGAAATTCTAAAAGTTTTATACCTTTCCAACAAAAAATCATGTTTCAATTATGTTTCAACATATTATCAATTCCATGTTTTAATCATGTTTCAACATTATATCAGTTCCATGTTTTCAATCATGTTTCAACATTCTATCAGTTCCAAAGAAACATGTTATGATACCAGTAGGTAAGTTTATGTTTCGGTGGCAAATTGGAAAAAAATTCAACAACTACCATTTTTCAAAACACATTCAGAGAAATTTCATCCCTTGTTCATGGACACAATCATGTTTCAACTTTCACAATCAACACCCCTAAAAAAAATCTAGCGATTATTGATAGCCATATTTTGGTAGGTTTTAATTGGTGTGTTTCTATGGTATAATATGTTTCATCTCTCAATTCATATTACTATTTAAATAGTGAGTAGTTGAAACCAATGGATGTTTCGGATAGAGCCTTGCCATTGAGAAATTTGGGTACCAATCCAAAGGAATTACATACCCCAAAATCAATTCCCAAAAAACCAAGAGGAAATGGCGGGTATAGGAAGAAGAAATTAGAGCTTGACATAGTGCTATGCGAAAATTAGGCTTGGTGAAAGGCTAATATAGTGTTTTGGGAATTTTCAAAATGAAAACCAATGGTTGTTGGGAAAATCATAGAAACATTGGTCATTTGGCATTTACTGTAGTGCAATCTTTTTAACTAGGACTAGAAATTGCAAAATAAATAGGAAATTGTAGAGAATTTGGGTACCTTTGTTCAAGATCCAAACTTAAACATTGTTTCTTATTGCGCATTCGAAAAGTTAATGTGAAAAAACAAAGTGGTATTCAATTACTCTTACCATATTGATCCATTGCAATACATCTAACTTTTAACATATGCATTTGTAATCACATCAATCACTTACTTCAACCTTTATTCCATATCTATGTTTTAGATACATATGCACGTTTGAAATTTTCCATAATTGGTGTTTCAATTTCACTTAAGGTTAAAGATTTGTGTTCAGTATATTCATTTAGGTTTTGTTTCACATTCACATTCTTCCTAGATTTATTTTATTCTATTCCATCGTTAAGTTTTCAATAGGTGCCATCGTAGATACTCCCCGAAACATAGCCATTCCATGTATTCTAAAACATGGCAATGACATGTTTTTATCACCCCACCAATACCTTGAAACATGCCTATAGCATGTTTCAACGAAGTTGGTTAAGCAACATAAAATGTTGATTTAAATAACATGTTGATTGTTATTTCTTATTCATTTTTCGTATGTTTTTTATGTAGGTTGTGTATGTTAATACATTTTGCACTATTCATTTGAATGTAGGCTAAATATGGAGATGAAGTTGTTGCTACAGTCTCCCAAACAATGGACCTCTTGGAAGCTAGCAACACACAATCATTGGCCAATTCCCTGCATGAGTTTTTGGAATATAAAAAATGTCTGCAACAATTCAATGAGGTGGAGAATGAACACAAGGATTTATTAAGAAACCAAAGGCTTGGCTTTGTTGCTAAGCATCTCAAGGAATTTGATATGGCCAATGTAAAAAAAATTGAGGCTATAAAGTGGGATTGGAATCCTTTATGGCATATTGTTGGTAATGACAAATGCTTACCTACGACAAAAGGGCATGACCTCCCCTGGTCACATTCTTTCGAGGAGACTGAAATAATTATAGGTAACCTTTTGTGGAGGAAAATAACTTTTAGGAATGTTCATTGGGAAGTTCGATTAATAAAGGTTTCTTTTTGGCATTCACTAGATAATGATGTTAGTTGTGCCTACCCACTATAAGGCACTAACAATGCACCCATTAGAAAGATGAGGATGGGGGGATTTCATTTAGCCTAAAGAAAGCCATTGATATTTTAAAGCATGCATGGTCATATGATGGTCATTTAATGTTTGGGGGACAAGAAATTTGAGAAGGTATTTGTGACAAGGATATAAAGGTTGTGTACCAAAGGCTCATGTCACCATCAAATAACATGTCCAAGATGCCATTATTTTTCTTTGTTGTACATATTAAGGCAATAGAAGATATGGTGCACAAGGATATTGCATTGTTTTAAGAAATTTGGGAGCAAACATATGAAAAACAAGGGGAAGCTTCACTTCTGGACATGAGGAAATATCTTCGATGTCACGAGGACATAGACATGGGATGGATAAACGTGCATTGGAGTGTGCCACAAGTTCCAAATGCTTCAACTAGTTTCACCCACGAAGTTGTGTTTGCCATGGACAAGGTGGCAGAACAAAGATGTGTTTCCTTGTTCCCAACTCAACTCACAATTGAAGGTGTTCCAACAATGTTATGCTTGGAAGCATTGTCCGACTTCATGACCACTAGTTAGGGCATCCATGTCCGTGGAAGAAATTAATCAGAAAGTTTAGACAAGGAACAAATGAAAAATCAAGAAATTCATATCACAAAAACATCCAAAATCAAATGTCACCCAAAGGATGTGAAAGCAAATGCAGATATGGTAGATGCGAATACCTCAAAGTAGGTCTCACCTACAAATCCTCATGTTTCAAAAGTCACACTTTCAAGGATCATTAATAATGTTTCGAAAGTTCAATCCTTGGAACTTGAAGTCTTGGAAGTTCACGTTTCAAAAGCTCAAGTTTCAGAAGCTCAAGTTTTGGAATTTCAAGTTTTGAACATCAAAACTTTGGAGGTCCAAGTTTTAGAGGTTCACATTATGAATATTGAACTTCCAAAAGCTCATGTTTTGGATATCCACGTTTCGGATATCTAGGTTCATGTTTCGATTCTCCAAGATATAGTTGTCATTCATGTTTCAAAAGACCTAATTATGAATGTGAATGAAACCATCAAAGCTCCCCGAGATCTCAGCACCAACAAGGACAAACTCAAGCAATTTCGTGTGTTGGTTCCTACTAGCTTTGAGTTTGACTCGAGCACAATTTCGACTCATGTTTCGAGCAGAGATGAACTTGATCATGTTTTGAAGAACTATTCTCAAGATGCCAAAGGTTGGGTTGAGGTCACAACTACAAATGCATTGAACGATTTCCATGTTTCGAATGTAAATATAGACTTTGCTTATGCTAGGAAATGGATGTCAAAGCAAGCTAGATAATTAGTTCCTCTTCTTTGCTACTTGAAGAAGTTTCAAAATTACATGATCTAGGTTATGCTTCGATCGAACGACATGGTGATTATGTTTCAAACAAGATTACATGCCATCAATGCCATTAGAGCACCATCAAGTTGGCATTTCACCTCCAAAGGAGACAATACATGTGAGTATACCATGGTCAAACGCATATGTTGATGGAAATACAACCATTGATTTCATAATGAATGTAATGATGTTAGTTGAAACTTTGCTTCACATTCTTCAACAAGGATGTAGTGAAGGTACCTCGAGTTTTGAAACATTTAATCAGTCCATTGGGAACATTTCAAATGACATAAATGCTGCAACAAAGAAATCTCAAAAACAAAAGCGAAAAGAATCGGAGGCAAAACCTTGAAAAATAAGAGCCATTGCTAAAGTTTCAAGGAAAGAAGTTATGGAAAAAAGGACTCTAGTCGTAGAAATTTCGTCAAGTTTTGACATTGAAGTTTCACTACCACCTTCAAAAGAAGAACTTTATATTGTGCTGGAGGTTGCACCTAAAAATGACCAACGGCTTATTCATTTCGCAAAAGCCAAACTACAAGTTCTTAACTAAACTAAGTATTTATCCTTTTTTTTTTCCTTTTGAATATATATCCTAATAAGATTTTTTTGTTTTATTAGGTTACTTGAACTTTTCAAGATCATAAGGCATCATTGTTTTTGTACTTGAACATGGAAATGTAAAGACAAAATTAAACATAAGAATAAATCCTTTATTTTAGAGATGTGGAAATCTTAAATATTTTAGGTGAGTTAGATATATATATCGAAACATGAAAGCAAATAAATATTGACTTGAATGTTAATTGATATACACCTATCTACATGGCTAAAGCGTCTACTAAAGATGAGCTTTACGACTATGTGTTATTCTTTGGGGGTGATATAAAAAGGGAGATTCATCTTTGGCTAGATGACGACAATTTCAAAACACTATTATATCAGCAAGGGGAACTACGGGGCACAATGTTGGACTTTTATTAACAATTTATGTTATAGTTGGAAAAACATGTTTAAAAATGTTACTATATTATACACAATTGGATTGCACCAATATTAGATCTTATGCACATAGATGAAGGCAATATAGGAGAAAAGATTACGTAAGGGGCTGATAGAAACCTCCATAGTATGAACAAGTTGGAAGACACTTTGGTGCTTCTATATAATGAGCAGAACCACTAGTCTCATTTCATTTTAGATTGCCACTGCACATTACACTTTGATTCTATTCCTAGATATCATAACACTTGGAACGGGAATCAATTTGTGAAATGTGCAACATTCAAATGGTCTTATGCAAAAGGCATACAACATAATTCTAACAAGTGGGTGTTTATTGGCATGATGCCAATTGTACATGTCCCATTGCCCCATACAATGGAGCATGGGAATGTGAAAACCTAGTTGTATACTATTTTAGTCAATACTTGGAAAAGTGTGGCGATAAAGAACATTACTAAAAAATGCGTCCTAGTTCACTCTGGGTTTCATTAGATTTTGAGTGAATTTGGACATTTTTACCTAATGAATTTGTTTAACCCCCTAGTGAACAAGGACCAATTGTTACGGACAATGAATTGTTTCACTAGTTACTACTGAAACAAGGTTACTCTCAAGTGAAATACAAATTTACCCAATCATTCACTTGTTAATTAATTAAGTAACCACCATGGAAATCAATTAAAATTTAATTATTAATATTATTGATAATTTCATTTTTTAAACCTATGATTTATTGACACATGTCACTACCTAAGCTAAGTTATAAACCTAACCTACATAGATAGGCCACATAATCAATTGAAACATTTTGTTGTGGTAATATTTCACATTACATTTTATTTATCAAATACTTCATTTTAAATGTTACAAAAACATAAACTTTGAAAATTCATATCTTATTGAGATTTTGTTCAAATGAAATAATTTAAGTTTTTCAAAAAAAATTCAATAATGTACATAATTGCATTTATTTCCTTTTGAAAGTTTAAAATCATTTGAACAAAAAAAAAGTTGACTATCATTATTCAATAACATTTCAATGACCATTTTTTTTATTTTTTATTTTACTAAATGAATCATTTTTTTGTTGATATAATAATATTACCTATGTTAAACTACTTTCAATTATTATATGACTATTTTTCATTAATTTAAATTATTTCACCCTACATTATTTATGATTATTTATGGTTATTTTCAAAAAAATTGTGTTATTTATAGTTATTTCACCCTAGGCTACTTTTGGTTATTCTAAATTACTTTTGACTATTTTAACTTATTTCACCTTAGGCTATTTTTAACTATTGTAAGTTTTTTTGGCTATTATAAATTATTTCAGTTTAGGCTACTTGCACTTATTATAAGTTACTTTTGGCTAATTGAAGGTTATTTCACCTGATGTTATTATTAGCAATTATAGGTTATTATAGGTTATTTCACCTTAAATTACTTTTGTCTATTATAAATTATTTCACCCTAAATTATTTTTTGTAATCTTAAACAATTATAATATATGGATATTGGTTATTCTTTTATTAGGGTTATTAGTGGTTATTAAATTTTTTAATGGTTATTCTATTAATGGTTATTATTGGTAATTTTATTAATGGCTATTGGTGGCTATTCTAGTAATGGCTATTGGTGGTTATTATATTAATGGTTATTGGTGGTTATTGTAGTAATGGCTATTGGTGGCTATTCTATTAATGGTTATTGTTAATTATTTTATTAATGGTTATTGATGGATATTCTATTGGTGTATATTAATTCTTATTATTCGTTATTATATTAATGATTGTTGGTGTCTATTATATCAATGGTTATTGGTGACTATTATATTTGTGGCTATTGGTGGCTATTTTATTATGGCTATTGGTTGTTATTCTATAAATGACTATTGGTGATTATTCCATTAATAACTATTAATGGCTATTTTATTAATGGTTATTATATTATAAATTATTGTTGGATATTTTATATTATAGTATCATAGGTTATTAATAATTATTATATTATAGGTTAATTTAAATTATTTTTCATACGTTGTTATTTTCTATTATAAATTATTTTTCCCTTAAGTCATTATATTTTATTTTAGATTATCTTAAGCTATTATACTTAGGATAAAATCATTTATAATAATTCAAAATATAATTTGAAATAACATATATTAATTTAAAATAAAATAACCTAAGGTATAGCCTAAAGTTAGTTGAATAATTTAATTTAAAATAACTTAAAAGCTTATAATAAAGTAGTTAAAAATATTTTAACATAAAATAACATATAATAGTTTAGGGTACAATAATTTATAATAACCTTTAATAACATAAAATATAAGTTAGAATAATCAAAATAACTTAAAATAATATAAGGTTTATCATAAAGTAGTATAGATAAAATATTTTTAAAAACATAAAAAATAAACTTATTTATTGTAGTAAATTACAATAGTGAATTGTGTTAACTAGTAATGAAACATGATGTCTACATAGTGATATTATAGTGAAATAACTTTCACTATGGTGAAATCAATAAAATGCATGAACTTGTTTCATTTTTAAGGTCCCATAGTGATTTAAGCTAAAAATTTGCACCCCACTTTTGTTGTAGTGGAACAATGTCCTAGTGTGGAAACGAGTCCTAAAACTTGCTACCATCATATTCTCACATCTATATCAAAGTTGTTCTAACATTATATTTTATTTCCACATGGTTCAACTTTTGGGATTAGAGCATATTGTGTCTTTTTGGATTTCTATGTTTCAATGGGGTTTATGGCTTCCATGTTTATAAGGTTTATAGTAGATTGTCATGTTCACATATAAAGTTTATGTTTCAATATCCATGTTTATGTATTAAATGTTTGTTTTTGTATCAAGTCAATATTTCAAATCAAGGGGATGTTTTAGTTGATTGTTTCTTATGTATATTAAGGTTTATTCTTTGTTATATGTTTTTGTGTCTCTATGCTTCAATAATTCCATCCACTCAAAAGACATTCATCCAAAAATTAAATCATTTTTTTGTAGGTTTTGATGTTTTGTGTATTCTATTTTTAACATGTATCACATTTTCATTGGCTCACGACCAAGGCAAAGGCTTGAATGGGTTTGGGCCAAGAGGAAGCATGGGAGTCACATCTCATGCTCCCAAAAGTGTAGGAGAGCGCAAGGGAACGAAGCTTCACATTCCAAAGTGAGCTCACACATTGGGAGATGGAGTCACAATGGACTTCCAAATTTTTAAAAAGTAATTGTAGGGGTCAAAACCTATTGGATTGAGAAGTTCCTTATATCATTTGAAAGATTTTGGAACATAGATGTCTAAAATGGGTTTGCATGACCCATTTGGACACCTCAAACACAAATTATGGCCAAAAGAAGGGTTGGAAGTCAGATTGCCAATTTGACTCTCGACCACTAATAATCGAAAATCGCCCTGATTTCCTTGCTTGCAACATACCATTGGAAAGTTCTCGATGAGGGCTATAACTTTGTTTTAGACCTTGTTTCAATTAGAGGTCTACACACAAAGTTACAGGCCCCCAAAGTTGTAGAAATCCTACCTTTGCAAATTTCGGGACAAAATGACATTTGGGCGTTGGTCCCATGGCCAAACACAAAGTATATTATAAGGGGGAAGGTGGTGGCTTCCCCCAAGTCCGGGCTATGGCGAGTCTTGTGAATCTGTGTGTGCTTATGGCTCGTTCGTGCACCAAAATGCTCTAACTATATAATAACCAATTTATGGTTTGGTTTATGCTGGTCTGTGTAAGTAATTGAGTTGCTTATTAATCTTCTTAGTCCCCATCCTAGAGTTCCAACATGCCCCTCTACCCTCGAAGTGCTATGAGTGAAGGAACGTGCCCCCAACTCCTTTTATTTCCGTTGTTTTCACCTTTGGATTCGCAATTGAATCCATCAAGGAGCTTGGGGTGCATCATGTAGAGGACGCAAAAAGTAGAACCATACAAAAGAGTTCACAAGTATCAACCTTAAAAAAACGAAGACAAAAAATAGATTCGAAACTAACAAATGTGCCATTGAAGAAATAACATGTAAAATAGATTCAAGAAAGCTTGAAATATCATTATTTGGTTTCAAAACCATACTAAATAATAAAATGTTGTTGTATCTTGTATTTCTTATTTATTTCAAGTTATTGAAACTTGTTTTTCATGTTTTTTGCATTGTTTTGATTTAAGGGGATTCATTTCAATGTGTAATTAGCATTTGGTGATGGCCATTATACCATGAAACACTTTAATTGCCCTGAATGTGTTAATCTTTGACGGGAGATGATAGATTATGAAATGTTATCTTTGATATAGGATCAAACAATGTTATTACATATTTTGCCTAAGCTTCCAAAAATATTTTTAAATTATGTTTCTATCATATGTTTCCAAGATTATGTTTCGATTATTTCATTTATTTTAGATAGTTTGTATGCAAACCATATGTTATTTTTTAAGGACACATATTATATTTTTCAATATCTATTCAGGAAATCTCAAAGTTTAGGTTTTGGTTTTAGTTTTAATTTTGTGAATGCTTATGAACTTATTATGTTTTAGCATTTTGTTACTCTTTATGATTTTTTATATGCTTCAACAAATTTCTTATGTTTATGAAATTTATGTTTAGGTGAATATTCCATTTTAGTTATGTTTCAAAAGATTTAATATGTTTCAAGGTGTTATTTTTGAAGTTTTTGTTTCATGATAGCCAACACATGCTGAAGTTATTCATATTTTTGTGTATAGATGTGATTAAAACTTGAAAGTTGTTTTAGTTTCCATGAAATCTTAGAGTTTAAGTTTTGATTTTGGTTTTAGTTTCGTGAATGTTTATGAATTTATTATATTATGTTTTTGCATTTTGTTTATTTATTTGATTTTGCTATGTTTTAGAGGATTTAATATGTTTCAATGTGTTGATTCCAAAGGTTTTCTTTTCTTGATAACACCAACACATGTTTAGGTTATTCATATGTGTATAGATGTCAATAATACTCAAAAGTTGTTTTAGTTTTCAAGAAATCTCTAAGTTTAGGATTTAGTTTTAGTTTTGTCTTCAAGACTTCTTTTGAATTTGTTAGGATTTTCCTATGTTTCAAGAACTTTCTTATGTTTTGATGAATTTAATATGTTTCAATATCCTGCTTTTGAGGGTTTTTGTTTCTTGATACCCAACACATGGTCATGTTATGAATGTTTATGTGTCTAGATGTGAAGGTGATGATAAAACCAAAGTGCATCATTATATTTAATGTTAGTGATGGCCAAAAATTAATTTTCTTGAAACCTAAAAGAATCTTAATATATCAAGCGCATGTCCCCAAATACATTTGATGAATATTTATGACAATGTTTACAACTCATTTGATAGGGGGTGAACAACTATGGGGGTGTAATAACTAACCTACCTCCCATTTGTCGCTTTCATGTTTTTTTCTAATTTTGAGTGGTGGTTTCAATGGACTTTGATCAGCTTCCAAGTAAAGAAACATGAGATTTTCCGTCAAGGTTGTATTTGGATTTGAATACACAATGTTTTTAGGGGATTCAATGCATAATGCAACATCTGCATCTCAGAGTTTTTACACACATGGAGTTAATATGGATTGTTGTTTTCAAATTTGGAGCACACAAAGTGGAAACAACATACATACCTTCAAATCGAGTGTAAAATTTTATTGACATAAAAGAACAACACAACAATGTAAATTGCAAGTTCACATGCCAACAATTGTGAAAAAATGAAAGAGGGAAATTACTTTACCCATGTTGTGATAATTATTGGGAATTTTCTAGGTTTCGAATATTGAACACCGATCAACCTTCTCAAAGTCGCTTGTTTTTTGAGAATCCCATTTTCTTGCACAACATTATATTTCACCAAAGATTGAGTTTTTTTTTAATTGTTGATTTGCATGTATAATTGCAAATTTGGCTTGGAAGACAAGATAAATCATTTGTTGTTGCTAACAGAAGACATGGTTTTCAAAAATAAGCCTTTTGATAAGAGAAGTAAAGCAATCCAAAAAGGAACGTAAAAAAATCACATTATAATTGAAAGTAATGGAGGCTCCCGAAAAAAAGGTTGCTAATGTGTTTTTACCATCAAAATGTTATATCTTCTCATTTCAGTTTCAAAGATATGCAACAATGAGAAGAAACACATCAATGCTACATGAGGTCTTTGCCATGGGAACATCCTCTAGGGGAACAAAACGACATTCGCCGCACATGTTTCAGTAGCTTTAAAGGCCTTTTGTACTTGGGTGTATAACCCGAAATCTAAGTGGGCCTATTGTGAATGTCTCCAGTCTTCAAGGAGAAACATATGTAAACATCAAATTAAAGTATTAATGTTTGTTTGCCCTAATCTAGTAGAAGGAACAATTGTACGTTATTGTAGTTTGTTGAATGGAACTTTGAATGGTGGGTTGAGTAGGATGCTCAATCCTTGCCCAATTCTCACACCTTGTTCATAGTAGACACTAGGAACAAGTCTAGTTCCCCAAAGGATTGAAAACCCTGGAAAGATATTTATGATGTCATCTTCAAATTAGTTTCAAATGCTACCAAAAAAATATGTTCATGCAACATTTATTGGTTGATTTGAAGCAAGTAGTTGAAAGGCAACATATAATATTGGCATGATTACAAAGTGGGCTTGTGCACCCGATATAAACAATGAAATTCTAGTGATTGAATGATGGTCACAAAATGTGCTTAAAATGCTCATGTGATTTCTTCGGCCATAAGGATGCACTTCAAAACATTAAATTTAAAAGGAAACTAAACTTGGACTTAGTGACTTGAAATTTAATTGTTTCACAATTCAACATGTTTTCCGATTCTTTTATAAGCGAAGAGTTTTTAAACAAGTTTCTTCCTAGCTACTACTAGAACCAAATTTCATGTTTTTACAACTCAACCAATAATTTTAAAATGTATATTTGTCTTTTATGGATGGTAATATGTCATTTCGGGATGTTTCTGACTCTATGTTTTAAAATGTATTTTTCTGTGTCTATGTTTCTTTGTTTATGTTTTTAAAACTCATGTTCCTAACATGACCTTTTTAGCATTTTGTCTTTTGTGTGGGGCATATCTATGTTGCAACCACTGTGAGCTCTATAAGGTCCTACTTTTAAACTTCACAATGAATTCCTACACTCAAAAGTTCATGTTTCAAATGATCATGTTCCTGTGTAGATTCCTTTTCCTTCCATTTTTTATGTTTTGTTCATGTTTCATTGCTTTTATATTACTAGGTTTAGTTTTGGTAAGCATGTTTTTATGATGTTTTGTAGGATATTTTCTATCAATTATAAATGATGCCTTTGCAATATTGCAAACAAACACTGTCGTGTTTAAAAATATGGTGGCTAAAGACTAGTGTTATTTATTGTTGAACATTCATTAGAGTTTTGGTAATTCTAGGTTTATAGGTTTCTATCATGTTTCGTACGAGATTTTCAAAAACCTTGATTTAGAACACAAATGTTGTGTGTTCCCAATATTATCATAAGTTTTGGACTTTATGTTTTATTGGATGCTTCTCAAACCCAATGAACACCTTCTTGTTCTAAGAGGTTGTGGTTTAAAACTACTATACAAAGGGATCACCCCAATATGGTTTCAAAGAACAATGTTTTTATTTCTATTTTTTTTTAATTGTTTAGAAGGTTTGATATTTCTGAAGTTTTGAAAATATGTTTATTCATGTTTCTGTCATGTTCCATACAAGTTTGTTGTAGGTTTTTTTGTAGTTTTTCCCATGTTTTTTTAGTTTTGTATAACAAGTTTCAACATTTTTTCGTTCATGTTTCAATATTATGATTTTTGTAAGCTGTGAATCAGGGTTTTAAATGTTCTGATAAAGTTTTTACCATGTTGTTACCATGTTTCAAAGGTTTCGAAACATGTTTATTTAATTATCTTTTCATATTCCAAGGGTATGTTCTAAACGACTTTTTGAATAAATACAACAAAGTCATTAATGTAACTAAGTTGCAATATTTCACCCAATGTTTGAAGGTAGTTTGAAGTTAACCCTCAAATTGTCCAGGAACACCCCAAGTGCTATGGGAGGAACACTACAATAGGATAACATGACCTCATTCAACAAAAACATGTTTGAAATAATGATCAATAGATAGTAAATGGATGTTTGAAGGCAATGTATGGAAAGACCACATCATTTCCTTCAAATATCCACTTGCCTTCCCTTAATCACTATAAAATATTTTTGATAGAGAACCATAAACATAAAGATCTATGTACAAAAAAATATTTAACCACATGGGTTAAAACTTGAAACAAATGGTATTTGAAAATTTCCATTCAACTAGTTAGTCGAAACTTGTTAATAGAAATAAAAAAACATGGTATGAACCTTGAGCCAAACGCTATTTGAAAACTACCAATCACTGGATAATTGAAACATGTGTACAAAAATTAAAAACTTACAAAGATTTTGAAACATGTAACTAGAACATGTTTCTAGTGTAGTTTGTCATGTTTCAAGTGGTACATTCCATTAAATCACCTTAAGTGGATTGTTGCCATTTTTTTTTAAAGAAACGAAAAAATCAAAAACCCAAACAACAACAAGGGAAATGATCAAATAGAGAACAAAAAAACAACAACAAACAACAAGGCAATGCAAACCCAACAATGTGGGAAATGAACACAATACAAGTGGATTGTTGCAAAGAAGTGTTTACAAAAAAAAAAAAAAA
>Ga0116228_10003148_pt1 | contig 14445 bp, 4 predicted proteins | sample S1TSphfallax_2_FD_89694 | JGI IMG/M metagenome (GOLD analysis project Ga0116228, IMG submission 89694) | Host-associated microbial communities from peat moss isolated from Minnesota, USA - S1T2_Fc - Sphagnum fallax MG | ecosystem: Host-associated > Plants > Peat moss > Unclassified | place: USA...
ACAAGCCATCGAGTTTTGACCCCTCAAAACGCTCTTTGAAGTTTCGGGAGTCCTTTTGGGACTCCAACTCTCACCAACTCCCAACATGGGAGTTCACTTGGGAGTGTGAGGGTTCACTCCCTCACACTTTCTCACATTCCCGGGAGTAGGTGATGTGACTCCCGGGCTTCCTCTTGGCCCGCACCCTTGCAACCCCATTGCCTTGGTCGCGAGCCCAAAGCTAGGGTTGCGACAATTTAAGTAAATATTCTTTGAGTAGATATGAGTTTTCCCCCGTTTTATTACTAATAATTTAATATTAGTTTTCATTCTCATGATGGATGTTTGTATTGTAAATCAATACCTTGCACATCAAATCTTCATTCATGGGACCAAATTGCATTTTACGGGTTCAATTTCATCCACGACACAATTCGGCCAAGGTTTATCCAAACGTCGCTGTCACAGACAAACAAAACATGACAAGCACGGCATGCGTCACATTGTGGCCCTGCCATTTACATTAAGAAAACAAATCTTAAAGGGGAAGGACGAATTATCAAAAGTCAATTACGTCACGATGCAAAAATCTACTCTTCAAAAAATCCTTGGAAAGAAACCAAAATCCTTCCAGCCATTATAACTCTACAATTAATCTCAAGTTCTAACGCAAGCCAAAATCCCACCTTCCAAAAATCTTCACATAGAAATAGACCTAGTATCACCTATGGACCAGAACAGTGTAGGTCATGTACCTTGTAACGAATCCAAACACAATATCTAGGGCTACCAAGGCATGGCCAATAAATTACCCTTCACGTGTAAGACCTTATCATTGAGGGAGGAGAAATCTTGACTAGGTTGGGTACTTGATTTCTTCATGACCACTTAAATATTTTATTTTTTAAACTTGACTCCAAATAATGGTTGGGTGTGGGTAGTTTGAAAAATCGAGGTCACAAGCCCCATGATCCCATATCTTCCTAAATATAGACCTCAAAGACCCAGTGGTTCCTATTAATTTTTTAAAACAAAACCGTTGAGTCTTTGTTTTTGTATCCGTGGCAAAAGAAACTAGTTCACTTTTCATGCGGTTTGAAAATATTTGCACATTTTTCCCTCTTCCACATTTTAGACATCTAGAAGTTGGGTTGAAATTGCCTTCTCAAAGGATGGGTTCTTAACATTTACAAACATGGTGAGTGCCATCTCCATACGAATGGGAGGGATTATGCATTATAGTGGTGGGAAGCAAATTATGTAAGAGCACGCCGAGTACCAGCCCTCGTTTGAACCTCTGTTTATTGGCTTTCAGCATATTAAAGGCGTAGTGTTAATTCAAGTGTTGGGATGGTACAATGATTTTTCATACCCTCGGGGTAAAGGTATGTATGATTAGAAATAAAAGAACTCTCAAGGTAAGGGGTATATATGACATTCAAAGAAAATATACCCTCGCATTACAAGATGTATAGGATTTGGGTCCCACAAACCTTAGGGCAAGGTGTTTGGTGTCAAACATCACTCAAGGGCAAAGGTTTGATAAATTTATCCGATGAATACCCTAGGACAACCACAGATGGCAAGTAGATATTGTTCAATTTTTTTGCAAATGATAGTAAAAATAAACTAAATTAATGCTGATCCAGCTTAGGGACTGCAACAGTTTACCACTGCATCTAAAATATGGTGAACATGCCATTCTATTACTATCATTAGGCGTGCTCTGAGAAATAATTTCCCTCCCACTCTTAAGGAGTGGGTATAAGTGGACATGGCTTGTAATCCATATACATGTTCAAGTTCATCGTAACATTCATCTCCATCGGTGCACCATGAAGGATGAGTGGTACTTTGGAACAAGCTTGTTCCACCTAGGAACATATCATGTGCGATTCGAGTCAATAGTAATAGGTTTTTTGGAGGCCTATTCGAGAGTGAAACCAAAATTTCACCTCCAACTCACATTTCAAGTACCTTTCTTATTTGACGATCAATATTAAAATTGATATCCATAGTACCAAAAGTAAAGCTCGTCCCATCGAAGAAAAACACATGCAAAAGTGCTTGAATGAGACATAAAAACTGGTTACATATGCAATGTCATGAATTGATGGCATAGGATGTCGGTTATGTGTAGGGTGATATTAGTTCGGGCTAGGGAATTCCAAAATAATGGGCCCCCGTGGTCAGAAGCACAAGGCTTGCGATTTCACGAATGTCGCAACCCCACTTTGGCCAAGTGTGGGGGTGAAGCCCAACACTTCCAAAGTTGGGGATTTGGAATCCTCCGGGACTCTCGAATGTTTAGAGCTCGACAGAAAGGCCCAAAACACCTCGCATTGAAGTGTTCTTGGTGTCATTGGAAAGGTCTTGAAGCGTAGATATCGAAAAAATGGCCCCGCATTGGTCATTTGTACATCTGCAGCCCAAGTTATGGGCAAAAGAAGGGCCAAGAGTCAAACTGGCAGTTTAACTCTCGACCACTAAAAGTCAAGAATCGACCTCTTCCCGACATCCGATTTGAAAGTGCAACATGAAGTTGGAAAGATCTCGACAAGGGCTACAACTTTGGTTTAGACCTCGTCACGATCAGACTCTATAGTCAGGAGTTATGAGCTCCCAAAGTTTTGGGACTCCAACCGAGACAATTTCAGGACTCCATTTCGGGAGTCCCAAGAATTTGTGCCATTTGGATGTAGCCTCCATGGCGAGCTGCAGATAATACTATATGGGGGAAGGTGGTGGCTTCCCCTGAGTCCGGGCTGTGGTGAATCTTGTGTGTCCAAGTGCCCGTGGTTTGTCCCAACACCCAAGGGTGTCCCGAATGTTAAACTAACCTCACGTGGTTGGTTTTTGGATGCAAATTCACACAAGCTAAACTAGTCCCTCTTCCAAGTCTAATCCCGGGGCTCCCAACACGACCTTCTACCCCTTTTTAGTGTTGGAAGCCGGGAGTGTGCTCTAAGTCCCAACTTTCCGCAACTTCACAAGGTGAAACCCTCAAGTGGGTCCACCCCGGGGCTTAGGGGCGCATCAACGAACGTCCCAACATATTCTTCCTCCCTTGTTTATTCTTGTGAATTGCTTCCAATGTAACCTAACTCAACCACGACCTTGTCTATTCAGGTGGTGGGCTTGACCTATGGGCCTTTTACGCAATTGGAGGCACTGAGTAGAACTGGAGACAAGGAAATTTTCAAGATCCAGATGGAGCATAAGGTCAAGACAGTCAAGGTGCTAGAAAGGCACAAGATTCATCCCAAGGCCAAGGCTCAAATGAACATACCCCTATGCCACGTGATATCCATGCCAATTGTGAAGCTAACCTTCAAGATCAATGTGCTCAAGATGGAACATGTGTTCCAAATGGGCTGTCAAGTTTTTTATGTTTTTCCCATAAACTGGTAAAGGGGAAAAGCATTTGTTGCATATCATATCCATGAGTGGGACGATCATTGGAAGGTTGTGAATGTATCATTTGAGGAGGGGTTGAATCCTGATGAAGATATGTAGAGGTTTAGTGGGATAATTTTTATGTGTGGGATGGCAATCATCAACTACAAGCATGGATGCATTACATCTCTAGAGTTCACCCGCATGACCTCTCTTGGCAGCTTCCATCATGTTGGATATGAGAGGGGGCCTCATCCACCTCCTCATTACAATGACAAACATGAACAAATAAAATTCAAATTTAACACTATGAATTTCAAAGTTCCCATCCTTTCTTGTTATTTATCTACTTTTTTCTGTTATTTGTGTGTGCATTGAAGTTAAAGTTATTTGGGAATGTTATTTCAACCCTCCTATCAAATTTGATCATGTGAAGCCTAGCATGGTGCATGGTTTTTTCGCATCCAAAGCATTGGCATGATTCCTTTGGTTCAGTTCAAGGATGCAATTAGTCTCAATGTTTACAAGAGATGTGAGAACAAGTCAAGGAAGACTTGGTACTCTTTGACACAAGAAAGGTTTTTTTACTATATGTACAAGGCTTGATTCCTTCTTATTCTTTCCATTCAAATCTATTAGTTTTTTATTGAGACATGTGGTTTACATAAATCATTTTTTCTTGTTGTAATGTGAACTTTTGACTACAACAGACATGGTCGTAAAGCTTTATTACGAGGATGAGAAAGAATGGTCATCTTCTAGATTGCAAGCACTTATGGACAAGGTGAAGGATCAAGTCTAGAAGGATCATACCTCCACCTTTACAAAACATTTGCTAGTTTGCGACCCTACTTTTGGTCTTGAATTCTTGAAATAGATTCAAGTCCACTACAATATGAACTTGGAGCCTGAAATGCTTACTGAAAAGCTATAGATGCTAACTTTTACGCATGTTTCAAATGAACAAAAGGTATATTGGTTGAAACTTTGAAACCAATCTGGTGTGTTGAGGGAAGCAGTGAAGTTCCCAAAACAAGGATTTTCATATGGAACTTCTAATAAGTGGCTCCATATGGCGACTTTTTGATCTTAAGTAAATGTTTTCTTATTCGAAACATTGAATTATCTGTATTGAATTAATTGAAAACTCATATTCATCATTTTGTAGTTGTAGGTGGAGCTATAGAAACTATATCCAGCCATAGTTATTGATTTTTCCATTTAGCTTATTGAGTATGAAGATTTGCCAACATTATCAAACTACATTAAAAATGGAGACTTTTTTTTTGGGAAACATGTTTTTGTAAGGAGTTAAAGTCCAAAGATGGGATTCGAAAAAGTAAGTTGTGGGATCGATAGATCGCTGGGATCAAAGCCCTTAAACATGTGGTTTATAGGTTATTTATGATCCAACCATTCCACATTTGTGTGATCCATTGTTTTAATCTTCCAATGGCACCTAGATTTCATTGCCACTAACTTTGTATTGTTTTATGACTATTGCAAGTATTTCCATTTTATATTTTTTCGAAGGGGTGCCATATTTGAAGTTTTAAGACTTTTCGAGATGTGGAGAGATCCAAAAACAAATAGCACAATGTGTAGGAAGGACATGTTGAGATATTAGAACCCTCCACATTTCTTGGATTGTGGTTGCACTACTACAAAATCGAGATATAGTTCACTAGTCACCATTCATTAGATTAGTGAATTCTCTACTTTTTCACTGGTCCCAGTTCATTACTGACACACCCCCAAACTCCTTAGTAGATTCAACTACGAGTTTAAATGTGAAAACAATGGAAAGATAAGGAGTTGGGGACACTCTTTGGCTCGTAACACTTTGAGGGTAGATGGGCATGCTGGAGCTCCGAGAGGGGACTAAGAAGAGTGACAAGCAAGTCAATTACTCACATGGACCTGCATAAACCAAATAACAAGTTGGTTAGTGCATAGTTGGAGTACTTTTGGTGCACGGACAAATCACGGGCAAACATAGATTCATAAGACTCACCATGGCTCAGACTTGAGGAAGCCACCACCTTCCCCCTTATAGTATTTTTTGTGTTTGGCCACGGGGCTAGCACCCAAATGTCATTTTGTCCCAAGTCTCCCAAGTTGGAGTCCTAAAATTCCTGAAATTGGGACTCATGCATGTCGCAACCCTACCTTGGGCTTGCGACCAAGGCAAAGGGGCTTGCAAGGTTGCGGGCCAAGAGGAAGCTCGAGAGTCACACTACATGCTCCCGGGAGTGTAGGAAAGTGTGAGGAATGAACCCTCACACTCCCAAGGCAACTCCCACTTTGGGAGGTGGAGTCTCGGTGGACTCCCGAATCTTCAAAAGGTGATTGCAAGGGTAAAAAATCCATGGCTTAAAAATTGATTTATATCATTGGAAAGCTCTTGGAACTTAGATGTCGAAAATGGGTTTGCATGACCCATTTGGACATTTGAAACACAAGTGATGGCCAAAAGAAGGGCCGGGAGTCAAATTGGCAGTTTGACTCCCGACCACAAAAAGTCAAGAATCGACCCGGTTTCCTTGCGTGTAGGTGGTGTGCGACATATCGTTGGAAAGCTCTTGACAAAGGCTACAACTTTGATTTAGACATCATCTCAATCATAGGTCTGCACGTAAAGGTATGGGGCTCCAAAGTTGTGGGAGTCCCAACTTTGGCAATTTCGGGACTCCCATTTGGGAGTCCCGAGACAAAATGCCATTTGGATGTGGGCCTCATGGAAAGGCACAAAATCTACTATAAGTGGGAAGGTGTTGGCTTCCCCCAAGTCTGGGCCGTGGTGAGTCTTGTGAATCCGAATTTACCTGTGGCTCATCCTAGCACCAAACATGTTCAAGCTATGCACTAACCAACGTGTTGTTTGGTTTTGTGCAGATCCGTGTGAGTGATTGATGCTTGTCATTCTTCCTAATCCCATCCTGGACCACCTAACTAGCTAAGTAGACCACCTAATCTACTTATGACGCGCCCCCAAGTTCCTTGTTAGACCCAAAAAGGGTTCAACTATGTTAAAGAGCGCAAGTAGTTGGAACTTGGTGTCGCTCCCAGCTCCAAGCACTAAAGGGGGTGAGAGCGGCGTCCTAAAAGCTCCGGGATTACACTAGGAAGAGGGACAGTGTATTTAGTTACTCGGTCCTACATCAAAACCAATCAACAAGTTGGTTAATTCACATTTGGACGCACTCTAGGTGTTGGGACAAGGCACAGGCAACACGGACTCATTTGACTCACCACTACCCGAACTTGGGGGAAGTCACACCTTCCCCCATATAGTATTCTTTGCATTTGCCCACGGCACCTACATCCGAATGGCTTTTTGTCCCAGGACTCCCAAGGAGGAGTCCCGAAATTGTCTCAGTTTGGACTGTTGGGACTTTGGGAGGTCATAATTCCTAACTCAAACCTCCGATTGTGATGAGGTCTAAAGCAAACTTGTAAATATCCTTAAGAGCTTTCTAACAGTGTGTCGCACTCCACCTGCACAGATCGGGAGCGGGTCGATTCTTGACTTTTAGTGGTTGGGAGTCAAACTACCAGTTTGACTCTCGGCCCTTCTTTCAACCATAACTTGTGCTATAGATGTCCGAATGGCTCATATGAGGCCGTTTTCGACATGTACACTTCAAGACCTTTTCAAGGATATAAAGAACACCTCAATGCAAGGTGTTTTGACCCTTGTTATCAAGCTTTGAGTTTTTGGGAGTCCCAAAGGATTCCAAGTTCTCACTTTTAGGAGTGTGAGTTTCATACTCACACTTGCTTCAAAGTGGGGTTGTGACAACTTAGGTAGTCTAATTAAGGTTCGCCATTCAAACAATTGTTCAAAGCCTCCAGAATATTTGATTAATATTCCATCATTAATCACAACAATGTCGTTTGTGAAGTTTGATCCTTGGACCCCAAAGATGGAATTGAATTTTTTTATCACCAAGCCACCCCACTTGTTGTGTAAACAATTTATTATTTCTTTTATAAAACCATACTTCATTTAAACATTACACACAACCTCAAATTTGATGATTCATATCTTATTGATAAATTGTTCGAATGAAAAAATGAAAAAATGAAAAAAAAATCATAATTTTCCTTCAATAATATACACAAATTGTTATATAAATCCACGTGAAATATTTATAAATGGATCATAAATCAATTATAGTATTTAAATTTAGATATAATAAATTTATGAACATTAGTTAGATTAAATTTATTCAAATTTACACGCATAATATTTCATTATATACATATAGTATATAAAGTTATACTTCAATTAATGATAACATTTAATGTAAAAGTAAATTATATATTTACCACTTCTTACATTCCTATTTTATGTTTAAATTATAATATAAACCATTATTTTTAACATATCATTTATTATTAGTAAAATTTATTTCAATGTGTGATAATTAATTTAGTCATGTAAAGTAGTTTAAAATGGATCATATATCAAGTATATTTCTAGAATATATAATTAATTTTAAAATATTACTTATATGTATAATATTAGTTGAAATCAATTCCCTACATGTTATGATTCCTTCTGTGTGAACCTATACTAATAATCATTTTTTAATCATTGTAAAATAATTTTATGATCACATTTTATATGTAATGACACATCATTTTGTCCATGTCATTTGCATAATCATTCTCTAGTTATATTTTAAATTATTTTATCTTGGTCACATTTTCATATGATATTTTGGACATCCATGTCATTTTGTCATCAATCATGGATGCCATATGGATGAAAACTTGTAATGAAAAAATGACATCAACCTTCTTGTTACCACATCATTGTCTACTAGTTAAATGCACCATTAATATATGACTACAACTTTTTACATGTAAGATTTGAAATAATATCATATTATTATAGACAATTATTAGTCGTTTAGGACATTTAGTCATTAATTTCTTTGGTTCCAAAGGACAAGATTTCTTCTAGTGATATAGAACTGGTGGATGTGGTTGTAGTGTTTGTTGTCATCTGACAAACACAACCTATCACTCAAGGTATTTGGCTGAATGTACATGTTATGGCAATTCTACCTATTAACATATATGTTGCCAATGGACTACATGTCCATGGTAATGATGTTTTATTTCAGTAGCCAATCAAGGCTAATTCACATCCACACCCATGTGGAAAACTAATTAGAAGTTCACCTAATGGAGGAAAATTACAAGAAGGAAGAAGATCACTTGACTGATACCCACTTGGGGGACTACCGCCTGGTCCACCTATTGGATTTTACAAATGGTCAACATTTAATTCAAAAATGTTCATGCCACCATGATGCCCACAAGTTGTTATTCGATTTGAGCCAACTAGTAAGCTACCATATTAGAAACTTTAATATCCAACATACGTGAAGGATACCGATCTTGATGCTCACATTCGAGTTTTCAAAAAAGTAATCAGAGCAAATGGGGAAACTGTTGAAGGTGATATCATTAACATGTTTCGTTTCACTTTACGAGATGTTATTTTAGAATGGAGCATAAACTTTGTATAAGATCATCCCAATTGCACTTTGAGGAGTTGGAAAAAGCATTTTGTAAATGTTTCCGAATTGTGAAAAACAACAAAATAGTCTATATACAATTGAGGACCTCCAACAATAGTTGGTGAACTGGTAGAGGTTTATTATGAGTGTCTGTTAAAACTTGCTAATTGTTTACAAATTAAGGTTACTGATGTGTTTGTTACTACTATCTTCAAGGCATGTTCGCAACCATGTGGACTAATCATAGCAAATTATAACACCTTGATAATTAATACAGAATCCAAACTGGTTACATAACATGTAGTCACCTATACTAATGTTAAACAATAGCATGCATGTTCAAATTGTGTTAAAATTGATCATGTTAAAAAACCTTTCACAACAGGAAAAGATAATAACCTATAGTATTTGTTTCCACTAAAGTGGTTGAACCAGTAGTTGGAGTTACCACACAATGTATCAAACTAGTTAAAGTACCATCAAGATATCCTTGTATTATTTGTTAGCTTTGAACATTGTGCACTTAACTACTTTAGAGAGATAGAAGTTCAAAACATGTTTCGAATTAAATTAGCCATTGTTGCCATTGTAACAACGAAATCTTCTAAACATGATAATGTATCATTTAATGTAATTATTGTTGTCATGACACGTAGTCAAGTACTAAAAAAACAAGTGTTTAGAAAACATGAACTAGTGAACGCAAAAGTGGCAGTTGATTGGCAAACTGAATTATAAATGCTTGATTCTTTTATCCATACTATTAGGGAGTTATAGGGGAATGATTTAGTATCCTAAGCACTCATTGAACCATTAAGGACCACTTCATTCAAATTGGGCGGGTTCATTAGAACCAATTAGTCAACTGATTATTGGTAAGCAACTTGTTTAGTTGATTACACAAACTACCTTACTAGAAAAGACTTTGAGGAGATTTTGAGAAACATCAACACTCACTTTTGGAGACCAAGTATATCATCAACTTGGGACAACTATTGAGGATTGTGCCAAACATAAAAATATACATTTAAAATCGTTTAAATCTATTCAAATGATATAACCTAAAATTGTTCAACTTCAACATGTTTGTGTAGTAATGGCCATTGACCACTAGATGGCAATAATTCAAGTCTAGGTTGATAAAAACTTTATTACTGATGTGCTAATTAATAAACCTTTTAAAGTCGATATCATTACTCAGAACTTGCGAATATAATTAAGTTTGTCAAAACCTAATCCAATGCCTTACAATTTGCATATGGCAAATTAAACTATAATTAAACCACTTGGTTCTATAGGGATTTGAAAATATTTGTTCATGGTATTCCCTACACATTCATAATTATCAATAATAATGTTCCAGATTCTAATTTGTGAAGGATTTGCGATGGTATGGGTGCGAATGTTATGGTATCGCAAAAGGTTAAAGTTTGCGAGGAATTATGGTTCGCAACAACGAGCTTTTGAAAATTTCTTTCTTTGTTGTTTGCGATTATATTTGGATCGCAAAATAGCCCCCTATTGTTGTAGTGTTAGGACGCCCATGGTTGAAAGATGCAAAAATATTCCATGATTGGGGAACCAATATTGTTACCATATTAAAAACACGTATAGTAAGAAACATATATGTTACCAAAAAACTTGGTGCTCAAACCAAAAGACCAAAAGCCTTAGTATGTTATGATTTCCATTTTGGAAATATCATATGAAAAGGAGGATGTGACATTTACTCCAAAATTGGACATTTTTTCAATAGGAACCATAAAAATACCTACACATATTGAACCGGTTTCTAAAGCAATCCATATATAGGATCTTAGAATAGCAAAACAGGTTCCAAAACAACTTGTTGACTACTATGTGTTTTAGCTATTAAACCTAGTTATACCACATGATAATTTAAACAACACCTACCTGAAACATTTTTCCATCTAAAAGTGGGAAAGATGATCATTGATGAGGCACTTACTCAAAAGCAAATATAAGATCTAACCATAGCAAGTTGGACAATTACTAAGGAGGAGTAGTAACCAAAAACAATTTGGGCATCAAGGAGGATGTGTCACAAATGAAAGTGAACTTTGCACTTGAACTGGTTATCACATAATAGATGACTGAACTTCTAAAGGAGTTCAAAGATGTATTTGCCTAAACATACAAAGACTTGAAAGGTATTCCATTGACAATTCCTCAACATAGGATTGACATGGATACCGTGGTACCACCTATTCATCAAGCAAAATATTGGTTTAATCTTAACTATGTTGCCATTGTTAAGCAAGACAAGACAAGTTATTTGTTGTTGGTTTTATCAAACAGTTGAGGAAGCAAGTAAGTTATCTTTAATAATGATTATTTTTAAAAAGAATGGGAAGTTGAGAATTTGTGTTGATTTCAGAAAGTTCAATTCGACAACAAAGAAAGATCTTTACCCATATCCTTACATGATGTCAAATTGTTTGGGAGGAAATTAAGAGCCGAATATAAGCCCTTATATTGATTAGTCCAAACTAGGAACTTGAGTTCATGTTCACACATATGCATTTTAGCTAGCAATAGGAGCCATATTTACCCATAACCCAATTGGTAAGTTTGATTAATCGATTATGTATATGCTTACAAATTACTAAACTCAATTGAGAGGAATTATACTACTACTAAGAGGGAAGCCTTAGCTATATTCTATGCCTTGCACAAATTTAGACGTTACTTATTGGGTAACTGGTTTGTATTTTATGTTGACCACATGGTTCTTATGTACTTAGTTAACAAGCCACAAGTTTACGGTATAATAACTAGGTGTTTATTATTATTTTTGGAGTATGATTTCAAAATTGTTTATAAATCTGGTAGATCCCCTTTGATGGCAAATGCAATAAACAGATTGCCCAACCGAGCATAATTGGTTAGTGTACTTGATCAAACCATGGGTGCTCACCTATTCACATTATAACTAGAGTGGTCACAAAATGTGTATGACTACCTATTACAAAAGATAATGCTATAAATATTTTATATTTCACATAAATAATATTTGGCTCAGAGAGCCAAGCCATTTGTGTTACAAGATGGAGTATTTGATATATTTAGACAAGAAAACATGTTTTGCTATGTCTTACAAACATAAAAAAAATACCAATTATATTATAGGAGTTGCATAGTGGAGTGAGAGGAACACATTTTTCCTAAAGAGGGCATCGCACAACATAAAGCCCGCTCCATGAAGCAAGTGAAGTGCGCAATGAAAGCTCAACAAAGACATGCAATCCTTGATGAAATAACATAATTTTTTATATGAAGGACCGGACCTGCCTTCAGGGAGATGGGAGGGAAATTCAAATTCACAAAACCAGTTGTTGGTAGTGTCAAAAATCCAACCAAAGGTTTTACACTTTGGAACTGGCTGTGGCAAGGCCATCCCTCTTTTGCTACTTTTGTGGGTGAAAGGGTCCCTCCACGGTTCATAATGACGTGGGAGGGACCCTGCAGGGTGGACCGCTAGTTTTGCTTGCAAGGCTCACCTAGTGGACCATCTTGCATAATGGCACCCACTCCATTGCGGCAGTTAGATGTAAGAAAATCTTGTCTAAAGCATGGGATGGCTTTATGTGCATGGTTGGTCAACGCCCCCAACACACTGTGATCTTTGAGTCCTAGACTTGTAGGCGAGCAAACGTAGGAATAGGCGAACCAATTTGGTCTCCCCTAACATCCATCGATTAACTTACTAAAATTTGGCCATATTTAAATTGTAATTTATTAGTTGTATTCCCCAAATCATACATGAACGATGAAATACAAAATTTTGTAGGATCATGAGTTATAGATCTACATTTTGGTTTGTCACGTAACCCATTGGTTACAGATCCCTTGATTTAAGGGGGTAACTATTTACGATACTCACAATGTACAATGTATCATGATGAAAAATGCCAACAAGAATTTTAGGAAAATGATTTTTTGTCCCATACCTATATAAATATTATATAAAATTACAAATATTGTTCATTTCCTTTGTATCAATTCAACAAAAAAATTGGTTTTTTTTGTTATTATAATGAGCACGATGCCTTGTATCTTTTAAAGGAGCACGACATTTTCAAAATGATTACAGTTGCCACCATCAACTCTCTCATCACAAATATGGCATTCAACTATAATGTTATGTGCATATTTCATTTACACATATATTATAATATGCATCTCCTCATTCCTTTTCCATTGATAGGGCCACACATGTCCAAAGAAGATCCAAGCGTTCCCAATTTCTAAAACAGGGTTTCTTTTACTCATTTTGTAAAGTGATCAGAATGGCAATCATCTTGGTTTTTCCTTGCAATGAAGGTTAGATTCATTTGTTTCAAGAAATGAAAGGAAATTGTCGTGAATGAAGTGGTGATCATCTAGAAAATAGTTCAAGCAAATTTGGCTACACACAAAATAAGACAAAAACAAAAAATCCTTAGTATATTTTTGGCTCCTTTTTATAACCTATTGTGAGAATTCGACGATTGAAAAAATTTATAAAAAAATATTGACAAATCATTGATTGATAAATAGTAATTATGGATTATTTATTTATAAAATTATTGACTTGTTGACAGAAATTAAAATTAACTAACAATTATTTCATATTTCTTAATTAATCAATTTATTTATATGAATAATTCATGAATACCAGTTAATTTTATTATATCAATCTACGAATTAATATTTAATTCATTAGATTTGTATAATATAATAAATAATAAATAACAATTTATTACTTAATTAGTTGGTATTAGTTAAAATATAATTAAATGATAAAATAAAATGATTTAGTTCATACTTTGCACTAACTAATGACTATTTGAAAATAATAGTTTATGAATAATTTTAATGCTTGTGTAATATAATGATTATATCATATTAATATGACCTTGTTACTATAATTTAATCGTATTTTAATAAACATGACATATTTTAAATGGACCATACCGATTTTTTTGGATATATTTTCAATCCAATATGCCTATAATACAGTCAAATATATGTTTAATATACTTTGAACACAAACTAAATATCTTAACATACCACAAATAAAGTCAAATATGCTTAATATACTTGGAACATAATTTAAATGCACTTTAATATGTTAAATAGGCTTAAATGTTTAATACACCATGAATAAAAGCTACATAATATACTTATAGTGTCATACACAAAACCATAGTGTACATAAAATGTATATACACACCATAATAAGTAACCAAATTCCAATTAATTTTGCAACCAAATGAACATACGAGCTTATTCATGGATGAAAAATCCAAAAAAACTAGTCGATATGGAAGGACGTGTAATTTAGTAGTCACAACATAATCACAAAAATAGTCATAAAGTTTAAAAGATGGTGACTAGTTATAAAATTGAAAAAACAACGTTGCAAAGGATAGGTAATTGCATGTAATCATATGGGGTTGTAAATTGAATGGTTTCATATTGCAAGATTTCTTCTAATGTGAGACCTTGATTGGTGACAAGGTTGTTAAATGAT
>Ga0116228_10003149_pt1 | contig 14440 bp, 10 predicted proteins | sample S1TSphfallax_2_FD_89694 | JGI IMG/M metagenome (GOLD analysis project Ga0116228, IMG submission 89694) | Host-associated microbial communities from peat moss isolated from Minnesota, USA - S1T2_Fc - Sphagnum fallax MG | ecosystem: Host-associated > Plants > Peat moss > Unclassified | place...
ATGATGAAAAATCGTAATCTTTGAATACAAACACTTGTACATGTTTGTACATGAGCTCTGGCTCGGTTTCAGTGTGACAACACGTAGCTTGAGGTTGTGTTAGGTGCGTGGAAAGATGTGTCATACGTAGAGAAGCTTTGTTGAAGCTGTGACTTGGGAAAAGTTGAGGATGAAAAGCACTTGTTCCTTGTTTGTCCAAATACATAAAAAGTTAGGGAACATTTTTGTTCGACCTTACCCCTCACCCACGTTAGCATTCTTGTTGAGTTCATGCAGACTATGAACACGATCACCCTGGCCAAGTTTGTGGCATGCTGCTAGTATCAGAGGACTATCTCTCCTCCATAATTTGTTTCTCGTCTAATGACCTTTCTGGTCCCAAACGGATGTAAAATTATAAACAATAAACAGTACGTGAAAAGTATTATCAGTATGGCTTATGCCATTGGGCTGATTATGAAGTCATCAAACAATATAAAAACATATCCCAAATTTTGGTGTTATAATTTTAGTTGTGATTTTTTTGATTTTTTTCACAAAATTGTACCATGTTCAATAACTGTTGCACGGTCTAAGTGTTGATGCACATGTGATCATCTTCAATGCTTAGTTAGGGATACATGTTTTCATTTTTTTTCTATGAAACTTCACCACTCATGTGAAAGGTAATAATACAAAAAAACAAATAAGATGACCAAAAGCAAATTCTTTGTGCATTTTTCCATGTGATTGGAAAAGACAAACAAAAGCATCACTATGATAGAAAGGCATTGACTGATTGAAACAGCTCAAGTGTTAATAGCTAAAGTATGAAACAAGGTATACACACATGACCCCTTATTGATTTTGGTGTGAATTCAAATGTCATTTGTCCCAACTCTTGAGGTTTGAAAACTCCATAATTCCCATGCTAATCCATGTTAATCTATACTTCTCACAATAATGCATGTTTCCCACAACCCTAATCCAATAAATGTTTCCTCATTGATCAATTTCTACATCTCTATGTTAACCCTATCAATCTCATGCGTATTCCATGTTCATCCTTAATCCTTCCTAAGATAGGTCTCAAATCCGGAAGGATCTATTCTTACACCCTTCTTCTAATACCTTCATCCTTACATTTTTTTCTCACTAATCAATCTTCACAATTTCATGCTTCTCTTATTTATCTCTTTGGATTAGTTTCCCAAACTAATCCAATGTTAATCCATGTTTCCCATATCCTTAATTTCTTATATGCTTTCTCACTAATCGATTTTTGCATCTCTAATCTTCTATTTTCAATCCCATTTTAATCCATGTTTTTCACATCCTTTATTCCTTACATGCTTCCTCACTACTCAATATTTGCAACTTTGTATTTGCACAATTAATCTCATATTAATCTATATTTTTCTTGTTAATCCATGCTCTCCATAACCTTAGTGTGACCTTTTTTATGGATTATGTAAATGTTTCAAGTGTGAACAATACCTTGACAATAGAGCTCAATTGTGAAAAATATATTTTAAATTAATTTTTAATGACAAAAATTACTCAAAATTCAATCTCTCTCACATCTTAAGTCTAAAAATATTGAATATTCAGTCACAAAATCACTTAATACTCAATAACTCATGCATTGGAGGTCAAAACATTACAAAACCACCTCAATGCATTTCTAGGGTTTTCCAACAATACCAAGAGCATGGACCCATGGTTGGCAAGATTTTTATGTGACATAAAACCTAAAAGTGGAAAGCAAACCTACTGCCCAATTTTGGGAGGCAATTTGGAACAAAGTGTGGATGACATATTGAGAGTCATTTGATATCTCTTTTCCATTAATCACTACACTTGTGCATATTCTGGTTCCCTTTGGCCTTGCTGTATTAGGTAGGTATCAGTGTTGTGAGGGTATTGAATTGGATCAATAAAAATCGAAGGTTCGAGTTCTTATCACTTGAACCCAAATTGACACCCGAGTTGACACCCTTGTGCTGGAACTGGCACAAGAACTGAACCTTCAAACTAATCAAAACTAATCTTTTGATAGATCTGGAATCGAAACCAAAACTGTGAAAACACATGTGAGAAAAACAGGATCAAGTTACTTAGGTCAGAAATGTATCCATATGTGGTATGGTACCACCTGAATCACAATTGTCTTAGGTAACTCATAGAGTCTACATTTTTTTAGCTCCTGATGCTTTGCTCCTCTTCCACAAACTTCTGAATATGATCAATTAGTAGTGGTGTTGGAACAACAATGATCTGGGGACCTACAATCAAAAGACAGAGTACCCAAATTTTCCTTGGGAGGGAGGGTGGGGAAGACACCTTAACTGGGTTGTAAATCTTGACTCGAGGGTGGGTGGAATTCCACAGCTATCCTTGGGACTCCATGGATTTCATGTGCTGTTGAGTCAGCATCACCCAACTGGTCTGCCTCCAGTTTATGGAAGAGGCACTCATTGGCCCCATCAGCAGGTCCAGGGTGAAGGTCCATGGTTTCTATACTCTGGTCATCTACTACAGTTTCAGGTGCCTTTGACTTGCTATCACCAGACAGACCTGCCTCCTGTTTCTGAAAGAGCCACTCATTAACTCCATGCCTTGGAAAAGGGTGAAGGTCCATGGCTGCTATAATCTGGTCTCCTACTACAGTTTCAGGTGCAATGGACTTGCTATCACCAGATGACCCTGCCTCCTGTTCTTGAAAGAGACACTCATTCACTCCTTCAGTAGGACAAGGGTGCAGGTCCATAACCTCTGTAATCAGGTCTCTTCCCATGGTTGTGGGTGCCAATAACTCACTATCACCAGAGGGGCCTGCTTCTTGCTTTTGGAAGAGGGTTTCATGGACTCTGTCAGTGAAAGAAGGGTGGAGGTCCATGCCTGTTGTCATTCTGTCTTCCTGTGTGGTTTCAGGTGCCATTGACTCCCAATCACCAGATGGACTTGCCTCCTGTTTCTGGAAGAGGCTCTCATCCTCTCCTACAGTTTCAAGCACCACTGCTGATTCATGGACCCTGTCAATGAGAGGAGAGTGGAGGCCCATAGCTGTTGTCCTTTGGTCTTCCTGTGTGGTTTCAGATGCCATTGACTCCCTATCAAAAGATGGACTTGCCTCCTGTTTCTGGAAGAGGCTTTTGTCCTCTACTACAGTTTCAATTACCACAGGGAATTCATGGACCCTGTCAGTGAGAGGAGGGTGGAGGCCCATGGCTGTCGTCCTTGGGTCTTCCTGTGTAGATTCAGGTGCCATTGACTCCGTATCAGAAGATGGACTTGCCTCCTGGAATAGGCTTTCGTCCTCTACTACAGTTTCAATTACCGCTGGGGATTCATGGACCCTGTAAGTGAGAGGAGGTTGGAGGCCTATGGCTGTTGTCCTTGGGTCTTCCTGTGTGGTTTCAGGTGCCATCAACTCCCCATCACCAGATGGACTTGCCTCCTGTTTCTGGAAGAGGCTCTCACCCTCTTCTACAATTTCAAGCACCACTTGTGATTCATGGACCCTGTTAAGGAGAGGAGAGTGGAAGGCCATGCCTATTGTCATTTGGTCTTCCTGTGTGGTTTCAGGTGCCATTGACTCCCTATCAAAAGATGGACTTGCCTCCTGTTTCTGGAAGAGGCTTTTGTCCTCTACTACCGTTTCAATTACCACTAGGGATTCATCAACCCTGTCAGCAAGAGGAGGGTGGAGGCCCATGGCTGTTACCCTTTCGTCTTCCTGTGTTGTTTCAGGTACCATTGACTCCCTATCACCAGACGAGCTTGCCTCCTGTTTCTGGAAGAGGCTCTCATCCTCTCCTACAGTTTCAAGCATCACTGGCGATTCATGGACCCTGTCAGCAAGAGGGGGGCAGAGGCCCATGGCTGTTGTCCTTGGGTCTTCCTGTATAGATTCAGGTGCCATCAACTCCCTATCACTAGATGAACTTGCCTCATGTTTCTGGAAGAGGCTCTCATCCTCTCCCACAATTTCAAGCACCACTGGTGATTCATGAACCCTGCCAGCAAGAGGAGGGTGGAGGCCCATGGCTATTGTCCTTTGGTCTTCCTGTGCGGTTTCAGGTGCCATTGACTCCCTGTCACCAGATGGACTTGCCTCCTGTTTCTGGAGGAGGCTCTCAACCTCTCCTACAGTTTCAAGCACCACTTGTGATTCATGGACGCTGTCAGTGAGAGGAGAGTGGAAGGCCATGGCTATTGTCATTTGGTCTTCCTGTGTGGACTCATGTGCCATTGACCCCCTATCACCAGATGGACTTGCCTCCTGTTTCTGAAAGAGGCTCTCATCCTCTGCCACAATTTCAAGCACCACTGGTGATTCATGGACCCTGTCAGCAAGAGGAGGGCGGAGGCCCATTTTCCTTTGGTCTTCCTGTGTGGTTTCAGGTGCCATTGACTCCCTATCACCAGATGGGCTTGTCTCCTGTTTCTGGAGGAGGCCCTCATCCTCTTCTACAGTTTCAAGCACCACTGGTTTGCTATGGCTGGATAGGCTTGCCTCTTTTTGGAAGAGGGACTCAAGGTGCTGTAGAATAGAAGCTCTTAGGCCTGATGCATCTTCTGATGGAAACCAGCTGCGACCAAACTGAAAATATGACCCAAGAAAAAATGAAGCTTACTCAAAAAAATGGTTTGAAATATTATGCAGAAGGTGAGACACAAAATTTTGAACATATCATTGAGATCAATTGAATATGCACAATTGCTTCAAGGAGGAAGACAGTAATGCTCCTCTAGGAGATTTGAGTCTTACCAAGTCTCTACTGTCCAAATCATGCAATCTGAAGGTTGATGGGGCATCTTTCACAAAGAGCTCAATATAGTGGAGGAGAAACAAGCCACAATCTGACTCATTGTCTTGCAAAGGAACCTGGACAGCAGCACACAGATTATCTTATGCCGAGTGACCTTAATGGTTCAAGTCTACTGCACTCTAGATGCTGCTATATTTGTGGAAAACATCAATGGTTGAGCTGGGGGGAAAGGCCTTTAAGCATCAATGCCATTGACATCAAATCTTTTATCTGAAATTCACATTTCAAATCCCACCAGCCTGTTGCCAATGCATACTAGCCTAGACAGGTGTGGTGAGATTTCAATGGTTATCTGTACTTCGGAAAACTGGTAAAATTTGCCAAGATGAACTCTACAGATTGTAGAAGGATCTGTTACCTGAACTCTCCTACCTCGTATACTTTCAGCCTTGAGAGGCAAGGTTTTAACAGAAAAATCCCCAATGTCCTTATGGAGCTCTCTTCTGTACTTCCATTCTGCTACAAGGTAACTGCATATACAGGAACCAACCTATCATCACACAAAAGGATTTGGATGGACTTATCTGGAACACCCACATTGAGGGTCTATATGTGCCTTTCATGATGACCATGTAGATTTCAAAATGACACAAAAAAAATTACATCAAATACTAAACCAGACAAGGAGAGGTCCTGAACTTACCTGCGTAAACAGTTAAACACACCTTGGCTCTTATGGCCACCAGTGATTAGAGAATCAAGATGGATAATGCAGCACTCAGAACTGCTCTGCAAGTCAGCATCAGCCCCAGGAAAGCAAATAATTGCAAGGCTCCAATGCAACCTGCATTTCACTAAAACAGGTTGGACATGGTACATAATAACCTTGCAATTACAAGGTGCTAGGAAAACAAGAAACCTCTTTAGATAGATCTTTAAGAACTTGCATGCCAAGACTCACTTTGCACAACCCTCTTCAAAACAAGCATAGGGAACACAATTGACATAAAACAGATTTAGGAAAGCTTATTAATCTTGCAAGAAAGAGTCAAAGTTTACGAGTTGTGGATTGGGACAAATAAGTAGTCCTTCTCGAAGATATTCATCCCTTTTGTCCACTTCCGTAATTTCAAGAAGTCCCCGCCACCCTTCTTCTTCTGGTGAGTCCAAGATCATAAAATCCGCAGCTTTGATGTTAGCCACCAAATAATGATGTAAATTGCTTCAAAGTGACAACTAAACTTACAGTTCAGACATCCAGAGTATGATTAAAAAGGAGTTCAAAAAGGTAAAAACCCTTAACAGAAACATACTGACTCAAAAAATGCTATCATTGAAAATTGCATTTTAAAAAATATGCATAACAATTGGACATTGTTCCATCTTTGCACTCATGTGCTGAAGGCTAACATGTTATAGATACATGTCTATGATTGAATGTTATTCAAAATGTCTCATGTGTCTTGTCAAGGGATTAACAGAAAAGATCCAGGATACAATCAGTCCTGTAAAGAATGGAGCACTTCATGGAAAGCACAGAGGGTTTACCTTGCCCCTTATGACTTCACTCAGCTTTTTGTAGAAAAAGCTGTTGAAGAAATGGAATCGTTTCTTGTCTTCTAGTGTCAGAGCTTCAGGCCTCTGTATGTACCTGATACACAGATAAGGTCAAAAGGTCTGCAAAACCAATCACTATCGAGAATGCTGCATAATAATGGCATTGTATCATACAGCCAGGCCACAACTGAATTGCCATCATACTTGATGTAGAAGTCAATCACTGTATCATTCAAGAACTCCTCTGGGGCCAACCGGAGTAAATCAGAGTGCACAATCTCCACAGCCTCAGGATCATCCCTGATAATAAGAAGAAGACTGTGAGGAGTTGTGACTGAGCAACCATCTTAAATTCACCTATATACAGGAGATAATGATCTGCTTCCCTAAAATGAGTGTTTGAATTGCATCAACTGTAGAAAAAGTTGCTACCCCAAACTATGCAACAACTTAGAAGAGCTAAAACAATAGGTTACCTAGATGGATATGCAACCTTGTGACCCTCCATCCTGTAATTGCAATTGCAGAGCACCAGACAAATAAGAAGAGAATATGAAATTGAACAATAGGAATGAAGTAGGATCTGCCATCTAATTAACTGAGTGTCACCTTACAGGTACTGCATCCATTTCAACCGGACAACAAAATTATCCATTCTTCCTACAAAGAATCTGAAATCTTCTGAGTTCCCACACATTTCAGATGACCCTCATTATGCTGCATGGCTTTGACTGATAAATTCTCACAGGGTCTAGTGATGACCCTTGACCCACTTGTGAGGCAGCCATTAGTACTAGCAGGGTATGAGTTTGATGCTGATATGGGAGAGCATGTACTACACCATATGTAAGACAGGCATGTGGCCATAAGTTGCAAGGAGAAGGAATATGTAACCACAACAGATGCAGATTGTCAGGGCATTTTGTGTGGAATTTAATGCTCATGGAAGAGCTGGTTAATAATGAACCAAAAATGGAAAAAAGAAAGAAAGAAATGTTAGAAGGATTTAAAACTTGACCTTTTGGCAATTGTGTTGCATGAATGCAGCAGTTTGGTCTGATCAGAACCTGAAAGGTTACAAGTGGAGCCTGTACCCCCAATCTGAGTATCCTCCTCGTCATCAGAGGTTTCAAGCTCCAAAGCTGTGGCCTGTAGCCAGAAAAGATTGAGAAGATTTTACCTCACATGCAACCTCAAAATGCAAACTGGGATACAGACTCATGAAAACGTCCAACAAATCCTTGACAGGAAGGGAACAAAACAAAGCATGGAATCTGGAAGCAACAAACTGGAACTATCCCTCAACTATGATATGGGCCGAACCCCTTAAATCAAATTAATGGCAGTAAAAGTTCAGACTCCTTACTTGGGTCCCTCCCACAACTGCTGCCTCAAATTTTCTTTTTCCTTTATTATGGTCAAGTGATGCATTTGGTCTCTGCAAGGAAAATAGATCGCACACAATCCTGAACATTCAACCTCCATGGTCTATGCACCCAAACTGACATGTAGATCACATGACCATGTCAATGACAAGCAATTGTCTTACAGCAAGGCACAAGCATTTATGGCTTGGATTTAGGGGCAGGGAGAAAGAGGCAGACCTTAGCATCTCGGTGAATAGCTGGTACAGCAGACTTCAATCGCTCCAAAAAACTCCACTTCCTCCTAAAATCAGACACAATCATTTGTTGCAGCAACATCTCACAAGAATTTTAAAGGCAACATGGACTCTCTCACCTATCACCTTGGAACAAATTGAGGTGCCAACATCCTTCTTGGCACATGCTTGTCAGCACATTTGAAGGGATTGCAAAGTACCAAGTCCTATTTCCCCATGACTCCTCTTCATGAGGTCAACTGCCACAGGGGTGGGCTTCAGGACCACTTGCCTTTGTTTTACCCAACATATGTACCTATGAAATTGTGGAGAAAACTCCACAACACTTTCAAGGTAAATATGACAATGAGTGCAGTCATAACCTTATGAGACTCACTCACAATGATTCAGATCATCACCTTTACCAAACATAAATGACACATCAAAAAGACTTCACACCTGCAGGCAGAGCACAACAAGACACCACCACCTTCTCCTGAAATATGATGCAGGTTGGAAGAGATCTTCTGGCAATGTTTGCACACATCAAACTGTTGGCAATCCAGTCCCTCTCCCTGGAAGTACTCAGCTTGCTCCTTTGGCAAGCCACAATGCCTGAATTTTCTTCTCTTTGATGCTAGAACTGTCATGTCGAGATAGAGGGATGAAGGAGCACAGGCACTTTGCTCTGGCAGATCCCCTTCCATTAGGTCAGTGATCTTCGAGTCCCCTCCAGGGATTCGTGTATTAACCTTGCTGACAGTTTTAGGACTTGCATTGCCATCTGTCTGGGCCATACAAGTTAAAGAGTGTGAAAGAGTCTCTCAAAACCATTTGGCCCAGTTGTGGGACCCCATACTAATAGCTAAACTTTCATAACAAAGTTCAGGTTGACCAAATTAATGAACTACAAACCATGAAAGATCAGATTCCAAAGAAATATTCTGCTGATTTGGTGCATTCTACACCTCTAGCTTCTCCATTTTTCTTAAGAGCCCATGACTCAATCCAGACAAATCAAAAGCAAATCAAAGGCCAAACCCATTTAAGTGTGGAAGATCAACCTCTTACATATCTATTTTGATGATTTCAAACAGATCGGCTTGTACTCTGTTCTTCTAAAAACATTATATGTAACTCAGCTCAATCAAACTAATGCTGAAGCGAAGGCCAAAACCTTTTAAAAAGTCTTGTGACAAAGATCGAGTGCGGTGGGCTTGCCATCCATCATCTGCATCAGTACCTGTCATCTAGCTCAGTCATTTAGGATAACTTCTCGAAACATTCATGCCTGAGGTCCCAAAACACAGAGCTGGATAAATAGAATGCATTCAACTTGCTTCCTCTGCCCCTCTGTGCAGACATCTAACTGACTCTTGAATATCTATAGTGTGAGAATTCCAGCTTGACAAACCTAGTGAAAAATGGCCTATAAAAGAGCAACCCCATTGTCTTGGTGATCCCAAAAAATTGAATGTCTCTGATTACTGCGTTATTCTTAAAAAGATATGCAAATATGCAATTCACTCAGGCTATGAGACCAAAACCTTTTGATAGAAAGTCCTGTGACAGAGATCGAGTGCGCTGAGCCTGCTGTCCATCATGTGTATCACTACCTGCCACCCAGCTTGGCCACCTTCCCTTCTTAAACATGTATCCTCACAACCAGAACTTGGTACTAGGTGAAGCTAATGCTCTCTTGAAAGTTTCCTTCTCTGGCCCTCTATACAGGTGTCCACATTGACTGTTAAATGTCAATTGCAGAAGCCCAATAACACCTTCTGGTATTTCAGTGAGATATGTGCAATGAGTTTGAGCATTTGAAAACCCATAAAATGTTCAACAAGCTGAAGCAAAAGTGGGCAATGAAAGCAAGGAAATGCAATGATTGGTAGCTGACAACAAGACTAGACATGGCATGAGCTCTACCTGCAATGAAATCAACATCTGGTGCAAGTTCAAGTTCACTATGAGGAGTTGCCTGCAAAAGGAAATACACCAAACTAAGTATTAGTTGTTGTCCAGTTTCATCAAACATCAATCTGCTGCAGTGCAGCCAGAACTGTGAAGCCAACCACATGTTCCTTGAAAGGGTTATGCTACAATTTCTATTGCATTCCTGCTCTAGCCATTCACCATCGTCTGCAATGTCATTCAAAACATCACTCAGGGGACCATCCTTCTGCCAATCCACATACTCTTCCCCCTCAGCTCCAATGTTGTTATACTCTTTATGCCCAGGAAAGTCACTTGATCACCATGCAATCCCTACATTAAGATCTGATACTAAAAGAGTATATGATAGCCTGCAAGGCATACTTGTCTACTTTGACTGCTTCTCCTGGATCGTTTCTTGCTCTGGAGACTGGCAAAATGCTGACAACCTCTGCCTCTATCTCGTTGCACAAGCAATTGACATTGCTGCTTTTGTTTACTGTTTCTTGGTTGGGTTTGTCGTTGCTTTCGCTTGATGCATGGGGTCTCTTCACCAGAGTAGTTGCTCAGTTCTTCAGTCTGAGTGTCTCTGTCAGTTTCTGACTCCAGAAAATGTTGCCGAGCTGTGTCCATATTGTCCACTGTAGTTTTCTGCTTCTCCATCTTTTTACAACAACCTTGGCAAGTGATAAACTGACCAAGGCAATCAACCAAGGCACCACTTCACCATCATCCACAGAAATTGAAACCCTAGACAAGAAATTGCCACCTCTGAAAGTGTCAAAGATTACTCACAATATTGGAAGCAACGTTGCTCACTCATCAATACTTCCGGCATACCCTTGAACTGAGAAGCTAATTGGTGAAATAACACATGGATAAGGTCCTGCAATCTTGATTTCGAGCAAAAAAAGAGGAAAAGCTCTCTTAATGGCAGGAAATGAAAAAACAGTATCTATGTGAACCCTAATGCCCCGTCCCACGCCTAGAAAATTTTCTCAGAAAAAAAATCACTCAAGCTGCCGATCACCAATCCAAAACCCTAGCAACAAAGAGCTGCGAGAAAGATAGCCAGTGACATACATACAAAGACGGAGCTTCTGTATGAGAGACCACCAGACAGAGAGCCATCTGCCCCCGCTCGACAATACCCTAGGGGAAGGGGGGAAAAAAAACGGAAAACTTCGATTATGAGTTCAGAAGTGCAACAGACCTGACGCTTGCAACTCCTCCCGCTTTGTAACGCATACGTGATAACGTCTGTCTCCTCCTCTTCTTCTTCTTCTTCTTCTTCTTGTAATCCTCCACAAAATGGCTCCAAATTTCTCATAACACCGATGTTGTTATACATGATGTCTGAAGCATCCTTTTCTCCTTTTGCTTCTTGTCCTCCACCTCCCTTCTCCACCTTCTCCTCCTGCTACTTCGTGTATTCCTTGAAAACCTTATACCAACAGAGCCGTTCTGTTCTCGCACCGATCCTTCCCGGCATCAGGAAAAAACAAATAAATGCATACAAGAAACCCAAAAAACGCGGTTTATGATTCATGACGTTCGCATTTTAGCAACAAGAGATTTGCAGTCCGCCATTTCTAACGCCATCGCTACTACCTCGCGATCTGTCCTGTTTCCCGAAGAAAACAGAACCGGACGAGGTTCGTGTGCGAGCCTTCTGCACGGGTAGGTAGGTAAACTAGGTGTGGAGTTTTGCCAGTACTTAAATTAAATAAAAACAATTCTTGTGACCTAAAAACAAAACAAGACTAGCATCTGGCACCAGCCTGCGCCAGTGCTTTTTCTGTTTTTTTTCTTTTTTTGGCGAAATTTCGCCAAACTTCGACCTGAAAAATATGATTTAAACCTATACAAAGGGTTTTTTCATGGAAAAAATGACCCAAATTCGCCAGATTTCGAAGGAAACAAAATCCAAATCGCCAGATTTTAATGAGAAGGTCCAGTGGGTAGCCAAGAATATAGAAGGATTCTGAGTTTTTTTTTAATTTTCATATTTAGTATATGAAAAAAAATGAATTCATACAAATTTTTATAGGCAAATAAATGGGGGCGGGAGAGCGCATGCCAAGGGGTCAAAGGATTGTAAAAATCGCCATATTTAGACATTAGTTCCTAACTTGTCGCCAGAACACAAGAGGTTTCCTAGCATTTTTTTAATTTACATGTCTGACCTGTAGCCAAATTTGGTTAAGACCTCTTGTGGATGGTTGGCAGCCCACCTATCTCACAAAATTGAATACCTTACCCTAAGGTCAGTTTCATCATTAAATAATCCTCAAAATAGTGAAATGAAAATTTGTGAAAATATGATGTTCACATGTTGAAAATCATCATATTTATCAGAGGCTACATTCTGAATAATTTCACTTCTCATATGACAATATTATAACAAACGATGGGGAAAACCAAAAAAAAAAATAAAAAACATATATTTATTATTTGTTTTGTCAATGTGGAAACTAGCCCTAGGCTACAATAAAAAAAACAACTAGAGATTCATAAATTTTTAAAAGGCAAATATATGGACTATTGTATGGTGAAACAATTAATTTTTGGCTATCTAGGTCATTCAACACCTCATTTTTAGTCTTTTTGTGTGCTAGCTCTATGAAGTTACCTTCACACTTAATGTTAAGAGAAACCCTACAAAGCTTTATTAAAGAACACATCATACATTAAGAAAATATACAAAGGAAAAAAAAAAGGTTACCTTCACATTTAGTGTTAAGAGAAACCCCACAAAGCTTTATTAAAAAACACATCATACATTAAGAAAATATACAAAGGAGAAAGAAAAAGGAGAGGGAGAAATTACGAGACGTCAAGATGGTTCAAAATAGATGTCAAAATTTCTCCATGTCCAAAATCAATTACTTGTAGTAGGTTAGCGATATTTCTCCATGTCAAAAATCGATGGCTTGTAATAGGTTGGCCATGGTGATGGGATGTTTTCTTGAAAGGGTGGAAGTTGGGAAATAGATAAGCCTATCGCTTGATTTAAGAGGATCTTACATCTTTTGTAATATGATTAAAAAAAATTAACAAAAAAAAATGACCAAAATAGAAATATGAAGGCCCTTAGGCTTTTTCAAAGTCCAAATGGCATTGGCACAATTGTGTACAAGCACATTGGCATGTTTGTGTAAACAATTAAATACTTCATTTGTTAAACGGAGGAATTGATCAATGTGGTGTTAGTTGCAATAGCTTTTTCCCTTAACTTGAGTTACATCAAAGGCAACAAATCCTTGAGTTGTGCAAGATTGGGAAAATAAATCCACTCACATTGAGTTGGCAATGACAATGTCGGCTAAGGTGCGAATACCATCTTTGGTGGACACAATGTTGACTTGTCGACGAAAGAAATTGAATGTGGTTGAAGGAAGCACATGTAATTATTCTTGTCTCACGTGACAGCCAACATCTCATGCAATGGTGGCAAAGGTGTCATGAAGTTTAGCATGGGTTCCAATGCATTCATTACCATGAATGCAACGTAAGAAATGGATACCCATAGGGTCAATGGGATATGTGCACAAACATCAAGGGATACCTGCAATTGAAGGACAGGGTAGTTTAAGTTGTGTACAAAGTGTTATCGAAAAAACTTAGGAAAATCATCAAAAGGTTGGAAAGACCAGCCAAGTTATAAACTAAACATTGGCGCTTGGGTTAGAACATGATAAAATTTGGGCATGATGGGCCTTAAATATCCCGTCAGAGAATATGTTGGAAAATATATAATGGTGTAAACACTCCAAGTTGGAATTTTGAAATTGAATCATTTGTTGCCTTATGAATTATTCAAATGGAAGAAAACACGCACAAGTTAGGGGCGATAAAAGATCCAATGTCACCTTGAGTTGTTACTAGAAAAGAAATGTGTTGTTGTCAACTCATGTTAAGGCTTCAAGAAGGAAGGAATGTTGATCAACCATAAACCTAGTAACTATGATTGAAACAACAAGGGCTCAACTCCCTAAATAGGTTGTTTGGGCGATGGTGGTTGTTGATATGAGTTTGATGCCATTGAAATTTATTATGCAAGAAACTTGTTTATGAACTAAAAGTCCTTATGGGTTATCAAATTATTTGGGACCCAAAAAGCGTCCAAACATTTGAAGGAAAGAAGAGTCAAATGAAATAAAGGATTTTGTGAAGGTGGAAATTAAGCGTGTGCATTGTAAAAGATATAATAACAAGTTAAAGTTCCAAAGGCTACTTAAACATCACCTATTTTAAGGAGAAGGACCACATGTCGAACATCCTCTAACAAACATATTTGATGAAGGATGATGTGAAAGTTGAAGTGCCCAACAAAACCCCCAAGACTTTAATTCCTTTTGATGGGGTGGTAAATTGGGATGGGGTATTAAAATCTAGTGGCAAGCTAAAGGGTGACCATGCTATGCATTTTTCAAGTTGGATAAAAAAACCTATTACATGGAATTTGGTCTGGAAAATATTCATATGGAATGATACAATTGAAAGGGGACCTATGATGTGAGTGTCATCTACAATGGATGGAAATAAACAAGAAGGGAAATGATTAGATGTAAAATGTAAAGCCCTAAAATGG
>Ga0116228_10003153_pt1 | contig 14430 bp, 10 predicted proteins | sample S1TSphfallax_2_FD_89694 | JGI IMG/M metagenome (GOLD analysis project Ga0116228, IMG submission 89694) | Host-associated microbial communities from peat moss isolated from Minnesota, USA - S1T2_Fc - Sphagnum fallax MG | ecosystem: Host-associated > Plants > Peat moss > Unclassified | place...
ACCAGAACTAGTGTGGCCTGTGCCATTGGCCCAAGTGTGAGCCCATTACAAAATAGGGAAACTCAACATGTGAACATTGTTTTGCAATGGATGTATCGATTTTTTGAACAACCAAATATGAAATGAAATCATGCTTGAATTGAATGGTAAGCCTTCAAGTGTTACCACATTCTCAACTGATTTTTCCTTCCAAAACCTGGTTTTTTGGAATTTATTTGAATTTTCAGTGGCAGAAATCACTTTAAAATCAATATCTCCCACATTCTGAATCCAAAAAATACCAAATAAATCTCATTAAATCCTGTTCATCAAGATCTTTCCAAGAACACCAAAGTCACATTCTAATTCCTTTGAAATTTTCAGCTGTGATTTAATTTAATTTTCAGTGAAAAAATCATTCAATATTCAAGAAATTTTGCACAGCAAGTCCAAACACCATGGAACCAAGCCCATGCACCCGTCCTAGTCGAGATCTTTCAAAGACACCAAGAACACAATCTGAAGCACCCTTGTTCAGTGGGTCTCATAACTACAAAACAAAACAAACTACCTTCCTTTATACATAGATAAAGAGTCTGCCCAAGGCTGAGCCAAGGGTGGATTCTCCATCGGGTTACACCCCATCTGAGGGCCTCAACCTATATAAAGAACTGAAAAGCAACCTTATGAAGTGTAAGAACACTGCTAAAAACATAAGATGCATACCTCAGAGTAGAGGGAATCTCCCCTTTTTAAGGTGCCCTCCAACTTAGAAGGAAACCTAAAAAGGTAAGATTTACCATGTAAGGAAGTAAATTTACTTGCACTCCCTTTAGGTGAAGTTGTAAACAGGTGTATAAAGTAGACAAGTCCTGGGTAAAAGGAAGTAAAATAACTTGCACTTCTTTGAGGTGAAGATGTGAACATGTGTACAAGTGAAAAAAGTCCCAAGTAAAGGAAGTAAGATAACATTTTTTACTATCCTGTGAACCCTCCAACCATCTCCTTAACTACACCTAGATAAAGTACCTACCCATGAAAGTCATGAGTAAGTAGCATAGATAAGAAGGTAGCAGATGTAAGTGGTCACTATTTAGGAAGGGAGGTAGATGGTTAGTAGTTGTTATATAACCCTTGTGAGAGTCTCAATGCTTCAATTGGCTACCAGGTCACAAGTTACAACCCATAACCTTCCACTAGTAACCTAATAGTTTAGCACAAAGTACCACCTTGGGCTCTCACTAGCCAAATGATTTCATAACCCACCACCACTTGGATGAAGATTTCACAATTGCTCTCTACATGGATGAAAAGAAAACACCTCAATTCTCACAAGGAATGGTTAACCATTCCGATAACCAGCAAGAAAATGCAAGGTATTGTGAATTGTAGGGGTGCTTAAGATAGGTAGGTAGATAGATAGATGCATGTGGATGGTTAGTAGTTAGTCCATAGGTGATGAACTCAGTGATCTATGGGACAGGAATAGAATGAAAAAAGTTTCCAGTCCACACACCATCCATGTAACCTGCATGGTCATGAGCTGGTGGATGCTGGTTCACTCTGACAGTATACTCATAAGTAGAAAAGTCCCCAAGTAAGGAAAAAAATATATAGAATTCTGTCGTGAGTAAGTAAGGCGCAGAAGAATTGAGTGATTCGCTTCACTGCGTGTGCATGCGTTGGCCGAGTCAGGGCTGTTCAATGTCGTGGCGAGAGAGTGGGCGCCGGGCGTTTTGTTTTACCGTTTCTGCAGCTTTCTTTCAGCTGCTTTCCAAGAACGTGCAGCTGCCTGTCGCGGAAATCCATTTTTAGAATTTTGCAACAGATTTGTGTTTCGTGTGTGTGTGTGTGTGTGTGTGTGTGTGTGTGGTTTTTTTTTTTTTCCGAAAAGTTTTGATCCATGGATTGTCTCTTTCTCCCCCACCTGCTCTCTCCCCCTCCCAATACTCCATCATCAATTTCTCTTGTTGTCGTTGTCCTTGTTTTGTTGGTTTGGCTGCAGCAGCATCTCTCTGTATCTGACGAAAGCAAGCTCATCGCGAGGGGAGTACTTACTGCAACATAGCTAGATGCAGAGTTATAGACTTCTAATAGATAATAAGCACCTTTGCAGCTGCGGTTTTTTTTTCTTCCCCCCTGCTGCTGCTTGCTTCTTTTAGCTTAGTATGATCACTAGTATCATCATGAGCAGCTTGGAGATTTGTTTTTTTGCTTTCCCAGCTCTACAAGCTGCTTTGCAAACTTGATTTCAAAACTCGTACTCTTATCTCTGATTTCGCAACGATTTAGAAGAAAGTTATCTCATCAACGTGTGTTTTTTGAGCTGGTTACATTGTTATACTCTCTGTAGCTGATTGTTGCCGAGTTTCCATGTGTTGAGTTGGCTTGCATTTTGTAGTCTCCGATGCAGCTAGTCTTATGAATCCACTGTTAAATTCGTCTGAAAAGCAGCTTGCTGATCACGTTCGTAGAAGCTTTTTCTCTTTGAGTGGGAGCTCGAATCCCCTTTGAACTCTAGATGAGGATTTGTGGAGCTTGCCACACCAGTAGGACTAGGATTAGAAGAGAAGAAGAATCTGATGATGCAAGCTATAAGCACTTGCAGATGATTAGATTAGCGTCAGTTCAACAGCTGAGGAGATCGAGTTGTAGGCGGATCAGCATACGCGTACCAGAACTGGCACTAGTAGTCGCGGCTTTGGCCGCATTCCTCATGTGTTTAGTGGGCTCAGGAGTGAATGGCCAAACTGGCTTACCTGGTACCTGGGAGATTCTGCTGCAAAACGCCGGAATTGCATCGATGCACACAGCGGTCACGCACTACAACACAGTCGTGCTGCTGGACAGAACAGATATCGGAGCGTCCCAAATCCCATTGGCAAGTAGGTACTTCATGAACCCCAAAGCTCAGATTGTCTTGGGCTGGCATAAGTACTTGTTCAGAATTTCAGGTCATTTCATTGATCTCTCCAATGAGTTCTTCAAATCGTCATAACATTTGAGAACACAAGAAATTCTTGTGTTGGAGTTTTACGATTTATATTTATTGGAATACATTCAAGCTTATTCAAATGCTAGATTGATACATTAGAAACAACTTAGTATAATACACATTTTTCGACATTATCTTAGTACTCGATCGACAATCGTAACTGCCCTCACTTGAGATGATCTTGTAAAGATTCGAACACAATCCATGTTCAGAGCTAACAACCATCCTGAAAGAGTAACACTACGACATGTCTCTCTTGAGGGGAAATTACCTGAGGTCGTGCATTGCATTGGGAAGCATTACAAGAGCCATCAGTGAGCATTTGTGTCTCTAGCTATTTGGCCGAAAAAGCCTACCAGATTTTGTGGGTCTACTATGTATCGCGGATTTTGCCTCTATCGGTTTGAGCATTCAGGAATCTTGGGGAAACTGAGCGGTGGGTTTTTTTGATAATGAAACGTACCTGGTCGGTCATGTTCAGATGGTGCCTGCAGAAACGACCCTAACGACCTCACCCTAAAGCACGACTGCACTGCGCACTCAGTGCTCTTCGATCCAGCCACCAACACGGTGCGGCCTCTCACTATCCTCACAGACACATGGTGCTCCTCGGGACAGTTCGCTCCTGATGGCACCCTCATCCAGACGGGTGGAGACTTCGACGGAACCAAAGTAGTCAGGTGCGTAATTCGAAGGCCGCCATCATGTGGTATCAGAATATTCCAACTACATGATGAAGCTGGCCTGAATCGTATCTAGTTGAATCATTGGAACTTTTGTGGATTCTCAAGATCACTAGGTCCTCCTTGAGGACTCCGCTCCTTCATGTAGCTCGACAGACAACTGCTTGTCAAAGAGCAAGTACAGCATCTTGGACCATGTCCAATCTGGACGGAGTTTCCACTCAACAAGATTCTCGACTTAGACAACAACTTCGCCTGATTCGACCCTGAGGACTTGAACAGTTTTATCCAGATCCAGTCGATCTACGAAGGAAGAACTTGTTGCTCATGAATGAGAGAACTCACTTGACTTTCTTGATCGTCTGCTACAGGACTTTTTCACCCTGTCCCGCTGACGGAACCTGCGACTGGGTAGAGTCGACAACAACGCAATTGCAAGTAGGTCGCTGGTATGCAACAAACCAGTTACTGCCGGATGGGACACAAATCATCATTGGCGGGCGAGCAGTCTTCACATATGAATACTTACCGCCTAATGGACAAGGGCAAATTACTCTCCCATTCTTGAGCGCAACAGATGACATTGAAGAAGACAATCTGTACCCTTACGTTTTTCTTCTGCCTGATGGCACCCTCTACATCTTTGCAAACAGGGACTCGATAATCTACAATTACCTCACTAGCACTGTCGTGTCGACTTTCCCCACCATCCCAGGAGAGCCTCGAAACTATCCATCAGCTGGCTCCGCCGTGATGTTGCCCTTGCTGGCTTCAAACCAGTTCTCAGTAGTGGAGGTGTTGGTGTGCGGAGGTGCTCAGTACGGTGCTTTCCAGAATTCGACCACCACCGCGCCCTGTTCTACTACCTGTGGTCGGATCACTGTGACTGATCCTTCTCCAGCTTGGGCCATGGAGACAATGCCGATGTCGCGGTGCATGGGTGACATGATCCTTCTTCCTTCCCAAGACATCCTCATCATCAATGGCGCCCAAGCAGGTACATATTACCATACATTTCCCATGCATTGTTAAGAAAACTTGGAGCACATAGATCATGCATCTCCTTATCTCCTCTCTTTCCCCAAGAAATTTATTGAGGTTCTCGACATCAAGACTAAAGGAATGAGGGTTAGCGCTCACAGCCATTTGGGTATTAGTTGTGGATTCAAATCCAGCTGGGTTCCGCAAGAATCTTTTGCTCACATTGAGTCATCACAACGGTAAGACATACCCAGTTTCCAGACTCCCGGGAGTCTAGATTTGTACCATCTCCCTATCTCTTCTCTTTCCTCAAGACATCTATTGAAGTTCTCAGCATCAAGACTAAAGGAAAGAGGGCTAGGGCTCACAGCCATTTCGGTAGTAGTAGTTGTGGATTCAAATCCAGCTGGGTTTCTGCAAGAATCTTATACTCGCATTGAGTCATTGCAACCATAAGACATACCCAGCCTCCAACTCCTGGGAGTTGAGATTTGTAACAACAAAGTTGCCTAGATCTTACACCTCCAAAAGGTTTCTGGAACTCACACTTCAAGACAAACTGTACTGTAGGTTCACAGGGATGGGGTCATGCAACCAACGCTGCACTCAACCCCGTGTTATACAGTTCTGATGCTGCCCCAGGATTGCGGTTTGCACCATTGGCACCCACAACCATTCCTCGTGTGTATCACTCGACAGCCAATCTCCTTCCTGTGAGTGTCTGATCAAACCCCTATGCACATCATGCAGGGTTCAGATTGTGTCAATGCTGGATCACCGTAATGAACCTCGCAAAATCTCTGAAATTAATTGTCTTGAAGGATAGCCTTTACCTGACTGACATCCTCAAGTCTTGGGTGAGATTGCCCAGGCAGTTGTCTATGATCTAACTAAGAAACATGGTGCAGTTATTGACTGTTTCATGGTTTTGCAGGATGGTCGAATTCTTTGTGCAGGGAGCAATACACACCAATTCTATACATTTAGTGGAGAGTTTCCAACAGAGCTGAGGCTTGATGCCTTCTCACCTCCTTACCTTGCACCTGCTCAGGATCTTTTGAGATGCACCATCACTGCATCACCTGCACAAATCTTCTACAACACAAACTTCACCATCACGTTCACAGTCCCATTAACCCCAGTAGCTTGGATCGAGCTCAACCTAGTGAGTGCTCCATTTGTGACCCACTCTTTCGGTCAGGGTCAGCGTCTCCTCAACTTAGCTACCACTGCTTATGTACCAGTAGCAAACAACACCTACACCATTACTGCCACAGCTCCCACTACTCCCCAACTAGCCCCACCTGCTTACTACATGCTCTTTGCTGTCAATCAGGGCATTCCTGGTCCATCCATCTGGGTTCAGGTTTCTGCTCCTCAATAATGGGTGCTTCCTGGCTTCATGGCACGGCCTGTGCAATCTCACAGGCTAGCTAAGACACTGCACAGATTTCAGTGACAGAAATCACAGAGAGAGAGAGAGAGAGAGAGAGATTGCAATTTAGCTTCTCTCTGTACATACAGGCACTGATGAGGGAAAGACGGAGAGTGAAGAGGAGAGAACAGTTTACACAAGGTAGAGTAAAATTGTAAAGCATGGCCTGTTGATAGGCATGCTCATACAAATTAAACTAATTCAATTGTGCAACTCCTGGAATTGCTTCAAAGAAGCTGTTTTCCAGGAGCTTGCAATGAAATATGCATGGGTGATCAATCATCTGCAAGCCCTTTTCATCATCTCCATCCTTGTTGATGAGCTCCTTTAGCACTCCCTTAAACCCCACTTAAGCTTCATAATCTGGTACAGAAATCAGATGAAGAGCTATGAAATGTCTTCAGAATTTATCTAAGATTAGCAGCTGAAAGCTCAAAAGTGAGTAAAGAATTATTCAATGAATGAGGAGAAAGTAGCTGAGGATCACAAACTCACACTGCAACCTGTTCTTTATTCCACAAGGTGCACTACTGAATTTTTCTACCTGTCAACCTGAGTCTAGGTTTGCCCTAAATTTCCTCAAGTTGCAGGCAAAATCATTCCCTACAATCTGCTCATCTCAATCCATGTTAGCTTGTTTTCATGCAAACACATTATGAGCCTCAGCCATGCAGTACTAGAAAAATTGAATTCAACCACAACAGCCATGCTTTGACCCTTGGCAGCACTGAAACAAGCATTATAAAGACACAGGCACTGGTGCAGCTTAATGTATGAACTCCAGTACAATTGGATATGCATTACAGGGTGCGACAGAAACATATCTCAACTCTCAACTCTCTGCACAGTATAGATTTAGTTGATGATTACTTGGCCATTATATTCCAAAATTCCAGATGTAAGACAGGCACCAACCTGAATAGCTTTTCACAATCTAGAACTTCATGCATTGAGGCCTTTGGAGCCACAACAAAGTGTAGTGATCTCCTGCCAAGCTGCAAAACCAATCACCTGTTCATCCTACTTGCCAATTTCAGAAGTGTTACACCTTGGATATTCTCAAGACAGAGTTTACCATGGATCTTTGCAAATACAACTGTTCTAACATCTGGAATTGTTTTGAACGTACGCAGTGACAAGTCTCTTATGCCCCCTACTTTAAAAATACTGTAGATGGCAGAGTCTAGCACCTCAATTGTAATAGCCAATTGAAGCCAGATGTAATTTGCTAGCAAAGGCGACTTCATAACAGTAGCATACATGGAACAAGTCAAACAGTTATATAGGATTCCTACACATCAAGTATCACAGTGGCAAAGCAATCACCTTGTGGCTCACATGACAAGCAGGTAACAAGGATCACAAATTCTTCATCACAATCAAGATCATGATCTGGCAAAAGTATTTATATAACACATTACTTTCGAAATAAAGTTCATAACTTCAGGGAGACTGCCTGGACATTAGATCATCAGAGGATGGTTCCCCAGTCCTGACCACCATCATACTCCTCATTGACACAATAGGAAGCTTGCTGTGCACACCAAATGTAGGGGTTCTGAGTACCAGTATTCACTAAAAGGGTGTTTAGTGAAACATTTGGAATTGTCCATGAGACCTTCAAAATCCAAAAGCATATGTATACACCTGCTAAGAACCCTTTTTCACTATGCCTATCAGACAGGTCACTGTGTTACATTCACAGATCAATTGTTGTTCTTGTCCTTGTGCTTTAGCTGAAAGCAGGGAAGGAAAACCTCCAAAAGACAGAAGGTTGCTCTTGCAGCTAACGGCCATTGTAGGGACGGTAATCAGGAGAGCAGCTCCGATAGCGTTGGGGTGGTGATCGGCTGCAAAAGAGCAAACCCCAGGTTACTAATTGGCATTCAGAGGACTGAGAAGTTGCGCAGGATAAGGGATTTGACAACCAGCAAGCAATCATTGGTAACTTACAACAGAGCACGATACCCCATATGGAGAGGGAATTTAAAGGGAAAAACTCAAGAATTGCCATTAGCACCATGTGGTATGCTGTACATTCACTCAAAGCAGCACCAGACATCCATTCTGAGTGTATCTATAGTTGGTAGCCATTCATTGAGAGAGAATTTACAGGATTTACCTGTGGTTACGGTGGCCAACACCACGTGGAGGGCTCCGTGCCCGACTATAATCAGGGCTACCCCTTGTTGCACCTCCTCTTCCACCTCCATGACGACTTGGACTCAAGCCTCGGCCACCCCTGATTGGAGGATCACCATCTTCACGAGCTGCATATTCAACAGATATGGCCCTGTCCATCACCTTGCTGTATGACAATGAAAAAAAGTTCAGATAAGATCCAGCAATGAAGTCAAGGCATAACAGAACAAAAGGATAGTACAAAAGATACTCAAGTGATGCAGGTTGTCATTCATAGACTGGATATCCAGCATTGCATACAATAACCAGAGTTGCTGAAATGCAGGCCCAAACAACATACTCCATGTTGAGGGACTCACCTCATATTGGTGCTCTCCAAGGCTTTAGTAGCTTCCTCTTGTGTCTCATATTGGACAAAACCAAAGTTCTTGTGAATGTGAACACGCACCAGCTTCCCATAAGGCTCAAAGTGATGCTCTAGATCACGGACACGAGTTTCTATAGGATCAAAGTTCACCACAAACAATGTCTTCGTGGGCCTATGCTTCGTGATGCTCCTGCGGGCATCTTCCCGTCGACGTACTGCACCATCACCTTGCTGCAAAAAATGCCAATCTGAACAGGTTGCTACCACATCCTTCTTCACATAACCATCACTCATGAGCAATCACATCCATTGTCCCTTCTCGCAGACAGTGGGGCATCAGTTAATTATTGCTGTTCAATTTGCAATGAACAGTTCTGTTCAGCTTGGTAGAGGATTTCAAAATCTACCATTGGCTAAACCTGGAGATGCTGGAGGAAGTAACGAAGGGTCAAAGACAAAACACCACAGGTGACACACATGACTGTTGAATAGCATTGACAAGCTCAAACTACCCATTGACTTGTCAGCTCCCCGCAAGTTGTAGATCATTCCACAACAACAAACCCATGCAAATTCGAAATTTCATAAATTAATTTGCAAATTCAGTTTTGACCAACTTTCCCAGAAGACTCGGCTGAGATTAGGCACTAAACAAATAGAGTAAGTCCACAAACCTTTGCCCACTCAACACACAGCCGACGGCGCTGCCTTCCAAACTCTATGTTGTCCAAACCCTTGATGGCATCCTCTGCATCTCGCTCATCATCCATGTACACAAATGCAAAACCTGCTCAAAAATGGAAGCATTTGCAACAGAACTATAAGCATGCTGTGAAACCAAGAACTCCAAAGATGGCAAGTTCGTTGTTGCAATGCCAGCTTGGACAAAAGCACCCCAACAGTTAGGCTTTTCTCTGAGTATTTGACTCAGAAGACCCCTATCAATGTAGAATTAGAATAATTCCCTACAATGACATTGCTATAACTCCCACAATTCATGTTAAGAAACAAAGATCTTATTCAAATGTCTAAAAATCAATTAATTTGACCGAAATGAAATGGAAACTTGGTAGACAACACCTGGCGACCAAAGGTTGAGTGTTGCTGCAAAATGTCAGGAAGAATGTGGCATGAATGTCAGGAAAGATGTCCTAGCAAGGCAGTGAGGTGTAAACTCTTGACATGAGACAAGAGATCAACCGAAGTTTGCACCAATGATGTTGCTGGTCTTTCAGTCTGGGCAAGAGAATAATCTACAGAACCGTGCATGCTGACAGACAGAGGTCCTGACTCCTGACATGAACAATGCAGAAGCTCGGTAGACAGCTCTCTTCAGTGATAACAATTTAGATGATCAGGCCTTGCACGCACACATGAGAAGATGATGTCAATGGCAAGGATGATGCCACAAGCACCATGATGAGGATGGTCACACATGGCATGATAAAGGCTGATGGTCTGATGACAACGGGAAGATGCGAGATGCCTTCAGCAGGTTGTTGTTGGACAATTGATGTTCTCAGACTTGTAGAAAACGAAGCCAGGTGTTTGGTATGAAGAGCCAAGTAGAGAGGATGCATTGGCCAATATGAAAGCATGAGAGCTGTCCTCAGAGTTGTAGAAAATGAAGCCAGGAGTTTGGGAGGAAGAGCGATGTATAGAGGAGGCATTGGCCAATATGACAGCATGAGAGTTGCCACACTCTTTTATGTTATGCCTGCAGTGCCACACCAATTCTTGAGTATAGTGTACAACATATCCTAATGCTAGCTACTTCTGCTCCACAAAAGTAAAAAACCTATGTCCATCAGTACCTAGCAAAAAACTCAACAGACACTTCGAAAAGAAAGCATGTTCTAGAACATTGAGACTTCCAAACCAAAGCAGCACTGAGGAGAAACCATCCCATGAGCATTTCCTCACCTTCAGCTTGCACCATTCTACTTCCTAAAAGGAATCCTACCTCTGGATCCATCAGCTTTTTCACAAACAAAACATGATCTTGAAACACTTCTAACCCTGACTTGAATTGTTTGCGGTTGTGTTGTCACACAATGTGGCCTTATGCAGACAGAAAACAGGTCGATAAGACAGTAGACACCTTTCCAAAGCCTATCCTAGTTGATGTGCCGCCTTGCTCCTGTTTCAGTAATCCCGTAACGAAGATTCTAAAACAGATACACTCCGCATCCAACTAGCATCTAAAGGAAGAAGGGAAAATAAGATCGAAAACGACAAAAACACACATTGAAAAAAAAAAAAGAGTGCAAAATGCCATTTCAGCGTTGCAAATCTCTTGACGAGAATCTCTTACGGCGAGAGAAAACGACACGAAAAAAAAACCCTACACACACATGACCTTTCCCAAAAAAACGATGGCATCATATCATACGAAAACCAAACAAGAGGAGAGAAAGAAAGTCGAAAACCAGCCGATGCACAAAAGTAAGACCGGAGAGAGAGAGAGAAAAGAAACGTGCCTGTCTTCATGTCCACGCGGTCCACCTTCCCGTAGCTGGTGAACATGCGCTCGATCTCCGACTGGCGTGCATCGTACTCGAAGTTGCCACAGAAAACTGGTCTTATTCTCGCCATACTTAGATTACTCCTGCTTTCCCCTTGTACTCTGTCCGTGGCTCTCTCCGTGTGTATGTGCGCGCGCCCCCCGAATGCCCCGCACAGAGTATACAAAGAAAACAACGACCTCGAGAATCCAATCCCTTGCATGTGTAGTAGGTCGTAGGTATCGAGGAAAAGGAACAAGCCGGGGAACCCTAAGTAGGGCTTACGTTACTAGGCTTGGGGTAAGGACCTTAATATGGTCCTTAAATAGGGCCCCCTTAGGGTAACTTTACTAATCACCCAGCAAGAGGAAAGTATTCAAGATTTCTAAGTTCTTAAATTAAACTGCAGAAAAGAATCCAACTTTGCTGTTGTAGTTCATTACAAACTATGTGCAAATAAAATATTGTATTGTTTATTTCTTCAAGTATTCATGGATTATATAATGTAGTAGTTATTCTTAAAGTAATCCTTACTCTTGTCCTTGCTTTACTTATCATGTCCCTTTTGAGCTATTCATAAATTTCACTAAAACAGGATCATTCCTCAAAACTAAGGATGAACTCCCAAAAATGATTATCATAGTTTCTTTTTTAAATAAGCCTGTTGTTTATCTAGGTTATGGTCATAAGATTAAGAGACTACTTAGGTAATGGTTAACTATGTTAACCCCTATCTACCTTCCTACCTACCTATGGTCTAACTATTTGTTTGTCTATGGATTTTCTCCTTACTCATGGAGTACATATTTATTTATTCATAGGATACTTACTTGCCTACTTACTCATCTACTCTATCTACATAAAGCAAGGGCAATGAAAAGCTTATATGGAGGTTACATAGGGCCTACCCAAAGATTACTTAGGAACCTACTTAGATTAAGGAATACTTAGAGCTTTTTTAAGAAACTACATAAAGTTTATTTAAGGGGTTATAAAAATTTTAAAAATTAGAGGATACCTAGAAGTTATTTAGGGAGGCTACCTAAATAACCTAGTGGACTAATTGAGGATTACCTAAAAGTTATCTAAGGACTTGCTTAGGTTAAGGGTTATGTAAGATAAGGGTTCTCAAAAACTTACATAGGGGTTGCATAAGAATTACTTAAGGTGCTACATTGGGGTTATATAGCAACCTACCTAATTTAGGGGATACTTAAAGACTATTTTTAAAACTACATAAGGTTTATGAATCAACCTTAGGTAGGCCCTTAGGTAGTCCATAGATAAACTCCTAGGTAGGCTTTAAATAATTTTTTTAGCACTATGAATTAACTTTAAATAGCTCTCTAACTAACCCCTAGGTATCCCCATAGGTAAGATCAATGTAGCCCCCTAAACAGCCATTAAGTAGCCCATAACTTAGGTAGGCCCTGAGGCATTGCTTTAAGTAATCCTCTATGTAGGTTTTATGTCGCCCCCTCTTGCCCTATGAATAAGCTTTAGAGAGACTTAAGTAGACCCCTAAATGTCTTCTAAGTACCCCCATCCCAAAAAATCCTTATCTAGCTTCACAATAAGCTATATGTAATCCCCTAAATAACCTTTAGTTATCTCACAACTTCAATAGGCCCCTAGGTGTCTCGTCAAATAGGTGGGCTAAATAACCCCCTTAATAACCACTTGATATCCCTTATTTTAGAAATCCATAGCTAACCCCTAATGTAAACTTTGTATAGGTAATCCTTTAAATTCCCCCTGAATTATCCCAAAACATAAGTAGGCCCCTAGGTAAAACATAGACACATGCAAAACACCAAAAAAAGGACAAAACTCAAATTATTTAGGGTTGAGGAGGAAATTTGATTTTTTTCTTCTATTGTTTTCCTTTGCCACATTTGCATCTTGAATTTGGATTGTCATTTTTAGTTTCAGTGAAACCCAAGGTTTTGCTCCTCAGTTTTACTATGTTTGCAAATAACTTTAATAGGTTAAAGCTTTTGAAAAACAAAATAATGAAATGAATGACATATTAACCATTGAAAATAACAACACCTCCTTTATGATAAGTGACCCTAGAGGAGACAAAGGATTAAATGCACTCCTTACAGGTGATAGTTACTAAAAACATCTCCATGGCACAGCAATAAAATGGGTTTTACATTAAATTAGTGGTAACTTGTGCCTACAAGGCACAGCACGGCACTGATGCAGTGCAATAATGATGACAGTTGGCGATGTTTCACCTGATGATCACATTCATTCCTGGTACGTTTGCATCTGAGGTTGCAGGTACAGGCATGAGTCGTTGGGATGAGCTTGCATAGTCACTTTATCTAAAATTCATTACATGCCTAGAAATCCTATGGAGGGAATGTCTGATATGTATAAAAGCCCCAATGCAATCTAATCCACCCCATCCCCTTGGACGAAACCAAAGCCCAAACCCTAAAAAAAAACTGGGAGTCTAAAGGAGACCCCAAAGAACCCCATACCCACAAGAAGAATCACTGCAGCACCTCGCGGTAGACCACATTACTGGTGTAAACGCCAGCAGGGGCCCCATTCAGAGCCGCCCTGCTGCCACCCTGGACCAGCACCTAGACGCCCCGCCAGGAGCCGCACCGAAAGAAAGCCATATAAAGCTGCCCGTGGCAAAAAAACAAGCTTGGGCAGGTACACCCCCACTATCTGCAGTGTCTGCCCTTGGGCCTTGTTGATAGTCATGGCAAATGCGGGCCGCAATGAGAACTGCTGCCGTCGGAGAGTAAAAGGCATCCTCTCTGTGTCAGAGGGAATGATGCTGAGGCGGGGAATGAAAATGCGCCTGCCCTTGTCCGGTCCTATGGCAATCTCAGCATCAATTATGTGTTGCATCAGTTTGACCACAATAAACCGAGTGCCATTTGCAAGGCCGCCCAGCATATTCTACAGCAAAAACACCGAGCAACCTTCCTGCAGGGTCAAAGTGTGGGGTGGCACCCCTGACATGCTGAGGGAGTTTAGAAACTCAGTGGGGTAAACCCCTCTTTGTTCGCCTTGCACAATAGAATCAACGTTGTGGTACGTGCAACGCTATGCTGGTGTGTTGTTAGGTGTGGTGAGGTCAAACCGATTCATGATGGCGGTCTTGATGCCATCAACATCCTCGTTCAGAAGAGTTAAAATGGCCCTCTGAATGATGTGCTCATTGCGTGACTACGAGTCTGTGAAGCGGCCAAGGTCGCCATAAACTTCATCCACCATGCTATCAATGGTGTCACCCTAGCAGCACATGTCTTCTGGGATCAAAACAACCTCCTCCCCAACCTCAGGAAAGACTTGCTCTATGCCCTCCCCAATGCGCT
>Ga0116228_10003154_pt1 | contig 14429 bp, 11 predicted proteins | sample S1TSphfallax_2_FD_89694 | JGI IMG/M metagenome (GOLD analysis project Ga0116228, IMG submission 89694) | Host-associated microbial communities from peat moss isolated from Minnesota, USA - S1T2_Fc - Sphagnum fallax MG | ecosystem: Host-associated > Plants > Peat moss > Unclassified | place...
AACCAGTGTTGGGCGCCAGCCATCTGGAAGAAAATTTAGCCATATTTGTGTGGGGCAGTTCTTTACTTTTATGATGAACCTCTAGTTAGGGTTCTAGTTCAGGTCGTCCCTGGCGACGCCTCTTCTAGGCTTGGTGCTCTTTCAGGATTCCCTCCCCTCTCTCTGTCTGATTCCTTCAAGCGTCTGGTGAGGGGTTTATAACCTAACCTTGGGTTTTGGACTTGTGCGGGTGAGAGGTTTAGAACATAGCCTTGAGTTTTGGATTTGGGTGGGTGCCTTTTTCCTCCCTTTGGCTTCTGGGCGTTATGGAATCAGGAATCCAGTTCTTGGTCTGATTTTTCAATAAAATAAAATAAAATAAAATAATCCAATTCTGGTTCTGTTCTGATTCCAAGAATCAGACCCTGTTCCAGGACAGTTCTGGGTAACCTGGATTGGAACCACTGGTTGATAGCTGGTTAGCCTCTGGTTCTAGTTGTTTTTTTCCCAAAAATCTCGGTTCTGGTTCCATACGTAAAAGGAATAGGAAATCTGGTTGCTGGATCTGGTTCCTGATCCGGTTCTTCAAAAATTAAAAATTTCTGGTTCCAGTTCTGCAACCAGTTCCAAAAATCAGACCCAATTCTGATTGGTTTTCACCAACTGAAACCAGAGCCCATGGCTCTAACCCTCCAAACCAGGTAAATGCCCAACACTACAATAAACCAGAGATAACCATAAAACAAATAGAAGGATCCTTCAATATTCTTGACTACCTACTGGAACATATTGGAAAAATCTGGTGATTTTTTTTAAAATTTAAAAATTCTGAATCTGGGGCTTTTTTTCATGAAAAATCCTTTTCTACAGGTTGAAATCATGTTTTCCAGGTTGAAAAAAAAGTGAAAATTCACAGGAAAATAATCACTGCACTTGGAAGCCTGCTATGATTCATTTGTGGATGAATCCTAAGCGAGTTAGTGTCAGGTTTAACCTTGGTGAGCTATCCTTTACAGCATAGTTCAGGTTGGTAGGTATACAGGTAGGTCAGTAGGATGAGAGGTGGTTACTAAGTAAGTAGTACATCATCTAGATGGTCAGTACATAGGTAAAGACTAGTGGATTCTAAGTAGGTAGGTAGGTAGGTAGGTAGTAGAAACAGAAACTAAGCTAATCACTGTGGTTAGCTGGTTAGTTAGGGAACTGGGAACTCAATGGAAATGTGTTTTCTGTCCACCCACCATCCATTTCTCATGGGGTGCTGCTGGTTGTTGTTGGTTCAGCTGAAGTGATGATCATCCATAAGCAGATTAAGCCAAATTTGGCCAATAAGAAAATATTAAAGGAAAGTTTTAACATCCTTATGTATAACTGTACTCCTTGATTGGATTCAGCAACAAACCGCCAAATAATTAGTTAATTTTTAAATGTTAACTTTGGCACTTGGTGTTTTAATTCTGAAATTTTCTGCAGTTAATGGTTATAAAAATAATAAACACATTCTGGCTATGTTTATGGGACAGTCTAGTGTGTTTAGACTGTCTCAGTCTTAAGTCAGATTCTTAATTTTATAATATTCATAAAATTTCAGCATAAATAATAAATAAAATGGTCAAAATTTTGACCCAAAAAAAAAAATAATAATAATGCCGAAACCGTTCATGTACCATGGTATTTTGGTGACCTACTTGAAGAATATATAGGAACCTTGTGATACTAAAGGTGGTTTTTTTGGGGAATTCTTTTTCCTCAATTTTGAGTCAATTAAATCTGCTACACAATTTTAAAAAAATTCACAACAGTGTTAGTCTTAAGTCAGATTCTTAATTCATAATATTCATAAAAATTTCGGCACACATAATAAATAAAATTTCAAAAATTTGACAAAACAAAAAAACTAATTTAATTTATGCTGAAACCATTCCTGTACTATGGTATTTTGGCTACCTACTTGAAGAATGGATAGAAATCTGGTGATACTAAAGGTTGATTTTTTTTGGAATTTGTTTCCTGAATTTTGAGTCAATTGAATTTGCTATACAAAATTTTAAAAATTCACAACAGTGTCAAATTTTACACCCCAAAAAAAAGGGGGGGCCTGGTGGGGAGATGAGAGCAAAAAGAGGTCAGAATTGTGCAGAGATTGTTTAAGGACTGGCATTGGTACTTTTTTCATAGCACATGCTTTCATCACAGGAGCGCCCCTTTGCACTCACCTGCCCTTTTTCTGTACTTGGGTCCTGCACCACCCTGCCACAACAAAGTGCTACCTATTCTAGATTTATTTGCATGACTAATCAATTTTTATGCTCATCCCCATATCATCCAAATTGTGGCCTAGGACCATTTGCAACTAACTCATGCAGCTCAAACAAGCTGCCTGCCTGATGATACCTGTTATGGCAAGTTCAAATAAGAAATGTTCCCTGAAGTTTGCCAAAAAAATGAACTCATGGTTCATAGTCACACCTGGTGAACATTCGTCATAAAATGTGGGATCAAATGAACAAACCCAAGCAAGAGTTGAAATAGGGAAATGTTCCATCAAGTTCCCCAAGAATCAACCCACAATTCACTGGTGAACATTCATCAAAATGTGGGACCCAATGAAACTTTCTGCATCATTGTTGTTCTGCAAGTTTCTCCCTGTCAAACAGAGCAAATAAACACTGATAGTAGTTTGGCAACCTATGTCATTGCAGTGATACACACTCCGAGGAAAGCTCTTTCTCTTTGTCTCTCTCTCCTTCCTAAGTGGGGTGATTGATTTTCACAATTTATTTTGTTTTCAAGTTGTGCTCCTCACATGTACTATAGTATCTTCACAGCTTTGACACTAATTATATTATTTGTGAAATTTTCATATAATATATATTTTTATTCTTCTAAATTAGATAATTATTTGACAGACATGTGTTGAAGCTGCCCCTGTACTACAATATACATAGACATTCATCTGTCAATTTTTGAAGAAAATGATCTTCCAAATCAATACATAGGGCAGCCCGGCCGGTCACCAAACATTTAAGCACTCATAGCAAAATAGCAGCCAATCAAGTGTTTGGCTCGTCCTACTGTTCCAAGACATTTTGTAAATCTGCTCTGGGCACATCCATAGCCACTTAGATCGCGTCGAATGGTTGAGAAATGATAGACATATGCCCCATTCAAACTATGGGTCCTTTAAAAGTTGGAAGAAGTACAAAGCAAACACATGGGTGATTGATCAACAAACATATCACACTGCATGATCAATCTTCAATCTGTTGACAATTGAACAAAAGGATGCTCGTTTTCAAACTGGATGGATGCCAACACCATTAACTTTTTCATACAAAACAATTCATCTGGCATGAAGGGCCAAGATTAAAATTTTCAAAAATGAGACCAATCAACAATCATAGCAAAAAAGTTGTTCCATTAACCCTGATTTTCTAAACTAAGATGGGCACCGCAAATTAGGGTTTAGTTACTCTCTTGCACTTAGGGTTTTAGTTTCTCTCTTGTGCATTGCAACGAGTGTTTGTTGAGTTTGTTGTTGCTCAATGTAATTGGAGATGTTGGTGTCGTTGAGATGCTCCCTCCCTTGGTGTGCTTTGTGGTTTTTATGTTGGATAAAAGATCTTTCTCTACCTATCCCGAAATCATTGCCAAGCTTGCAATTTCTTTTTACATTTCCTTTTATTCATGGGACCTCACTAACCTATTGCTCATGTGTGTGGAGGTTATGAAACAAGGGATGATTGAAGGCTTTATAGTTTTTTTATTGTCTCTTCTTTGCACATTGTGTTTGAATTTTTGGGTTGCAAGTTTCTGTTGGTTGCAGGTGCTCTTGAAGTTTGAACTTCTCGATCTCATTTGTTGCAAGTCAGTGTTGTTTATGCTCCTTTTCTCTCTCCTTGGCCATCATTTTCTCTCTCTCTCTCCCCTTTGCTGAACCTTTTTCTCTTTCTCCTTGGTCATTGCTCACTTTCTTTTTCTCCCCTTTGTTGAACCTTTCTCTTTCTCATTGGCCATCATTCGTTCATTCTATCTCCCCTCTGTCGAACCTTTTTCTCTCTCCTTGGCCATCGCTCTTTCTTTCTCTCCTTGGTGGTGTTAAAGCTCTTGACCGTGCATTGAAGCTCTTTCTTTTTCTCCTTGTTGTTGAAGCTCTCTCTATTTCTCCTTGGCATTGACGTTTTCTTTATCTTTCCATAGAGTTGAAGCTCTTTTTCTTTCTATTGTAACACATCCTAGGGATGTGCACACTTTCTCCTTTTTGTTGAATGTTTTTATTTTTTTCTCCTAAGCCATTGCTCTCTCTTTCCTCTTTGTTGTAGTGTTTCCCAAGCATGCACGTGTTGTCTTCCTTCAACAAAAGCCTTTTTTTTCTCCCAAACCATTGCTCTCACTTTTTCCTTTGTGTTGAAGCTTTTTCTCCTCTCTATTGTAGCGCACGCTCTCCCTTTTTCCGGATCTCCCTCTTTGTCTCTACCTATCACTCACTCATTCGCTCTCTCTCTCTCTCACTATCTCTATTGTAACACATCCTGAGGGTGCATCTCTTTCTCCCTTCTACCAAATCTCCTCTCTCTAGCCATTGCTCTTTTTATCTCTATGTTGCAACACATCTTGGGGGTGCATCTCTCTCCCTCTTTAACCATCGTTTTTTTTTTTTTCTTTCCTCTTTGCTGCAATGCATCCCGAGGGTGTGCTCTCTTTCTCCCCTTTGCCAAATCTCTCTTTATCCCTAGCATTGAAGCTCTCACTCTCTCCCTAGCCATTGCTCTCTCTCTCTTTGTCACCCCTCTACCGAATCTCTCTTTTTTTCCCTTTTGTTAAAGCTCTCATTTTCTCCCTAGCCATTGTTTTTTTTTTTTTCCTTCTTTTTTTCTCTCTTGCCTCTTTATTACGATGCATCTGGGGGTGCCCGCTTTCTCTCTTTCCTTAGGCAACGCTTCCTCTTTCTTTCCCCTATGTTGAATTTCCCTCTCTTTCTCCTCTATGTTATAGCACATTTGGGGGTGCATTTTTTCTCTCCCCTATGCCAAAGCTCTTTTTCTTTCCCTTGCCATTGCTCCATTTGTCTCTCCCTTCTATTGAAGCTCTTTCTTGTTCCTTTCTATCAAATCTCCCTTTCTCTCTTTTTCTCTCTCCTCTCTGCTATAGCACATTTGGGGGTGTGCTCTTTCTCTCCTTGGCCATTGCTCCTTCTCTCTTTCCCCTTTGTTGAAGCGCTCTCTTTCCCCTCTACCAATCTCCCTTTTTCTTTTTCCATGGTGTTGAAGCTCTCTTTCTCTTTCTCTTTCTTTCCTTTTTATTATAACCTATCTAGGGTGTGCTCTCTCTCTCCCCTCTGCTAAAGCTTTCTTTCTCTCTCCCTTTGTTGAAGTTCTTTCTTTCCTTAGCTGCTTTTTCTTTCTCTCCCTAACCATTACTCTCTTTCTCCCTGGCCATCATTATTTTACTCTCCCTAGGCCAAGGCTATCTCTTTTTCTCTTCCTTTCGTTCAAGTTCTTTGAACTCCAACCTTGTTATTTTTGTCTCATGTATATGTTGTAACTATCCAAGTTCAAATTGGAACATTGTTCTCTTCATTCAATCTTGACTTTCCAAGCTCCACCCATTCATTATCTATCTTTTCTTCCAAGCTTTCCCCCACATCCTACTACAACTTGCAACTTATTAATCAATGGAATGTTGGGGTAGCCTTGTTAGCCTTGTTGGAACATGACCTTTTGCAAGCATCCTTGTTTTTGCCCTTACTTTAACTTTTGATTGTGCAACTATTGAAATGCCTAGGTTGACACCTTTGTACCCTAAAGGATGGGCTTTGAAACCAGCTTGGAAGTTTTGGTGAAATCTATTGCCTACTTCTTTAAATTACAAATGTTGACCAGGCTCAATTGAAATTTGTTCTATGTTGTTTCTCAACTTGCCTTTGAGCTATTTTATGTGTAGCACTTTGTGAATTTATTGCACATTTTTTCTTTATTTCCTCCTTTTCCTTTCTCCTTTGTTCTTTTATTACTTCTATTATTTTTTTATCCATAGTTTTTTGTCACAAAATCTATAGATATTCATCATAAGTAACAACATGGGATTGACTATAGTTAATTAACGGCTTTTTGTCATGTGTTTTTTTTACAAGCATATGTGAAAGGGACAATAAATTTTAAAGGCAAATTGGAGCTAAAACTCTTTTAGAATGAAACAACTCCCCTTCAAATGCAATTGTAGGTTCACATAGATTAATTGTGTAAAATATGTACCTTTTGTTCCTGTATCTTTTATGATACCAAGATTTGTAAGCTCTTCCACATAATACTTTGGTAGTTGTTCCTGCCCATCAACATCAATTCTAGTTGTAGTAGTGTCATCTGTAGTGGTGGCTATCTTGATTACATATGTAATTATTCCATCTTTAACCCAACCTTCAATATCATTAATTGTTTCATTAGAATTTTTTTCATTGTCCTCATTTAAAATGTTGTTGTTATGATCAACAATGTAAAGTTCACTAGGCTTAGTCCTTCCATCCATAGCCTTTGGATTAAAAGGTCAAATTCTTGTAACCTAAAACCCACTATTGGTGTTTTTTTTGGACAAAGCTACATTTAATGCTTTATCTACCCATGCTGCAAGTGTAGCCTTGTCTAGTTCATTGTCATTGATTCTAACCATGCTATTATTTCTTTATTTTCTGAAAGATGTTTTGAAGGGCTTAAAAGTTACTAGGCATGGAGGTGTGTGAGGGTAAGGTAATCATATCTAAAACAAATTGATGTGCATGTTCTATTTTTTTAGGTTAACATGTGAACCATGTCCATGTAGAGCTAATAAATGATAGTTGTTTGGAAAGATACCACTTGGGACTGACCTCTTGAAAAAAGGCAAAAAAATTTTGAATAAAAAACTTGTCATCCATGCTTTGGTTTGAATTGCCATACATGTTATAGGTTTGTAGTGCATAATGTAATCATCCTTTATTCTTTCACCCCGGAATATGTAAAACCCTAATATGGATCTACATTCACTACATAATTGATGTTCATCCATTTTCTAGATTTAAGGATAGTGATATACATTTGATGGGAATCCTTCCTTGCTATAACTCTAACTCTTAATTGCCTCCCTACTTGAATCCCAATCTCATCATAGTTCCATATGTGATCTAGCTTGTATTGATGTTGGGTGTACAAGGATGTCAGGTTTTGGTTAAACAAGTTGCAAGAGTTGACGGTCAAATCTTAAGCTCTACTAATGTCTAGTTTTTCTGCAAGACAAATGTTCAACTCTAAATGCCTACATTTAAACCAACACCACCACGAATCCCTAGGTGGTTTCAAAATGGGGTGGGTTGAGTTCAAGTCATTTCTGCCACCTTATATTTGAATTGTTGTAATGTTATGGAAAACCCACATTCCTACATACTCAAAACCTATGCAACAATAGTTTCATCATCATCTTCTATCAATACACTTGGTGGTCCAATTTTCTTGCTTGTAGTTTTCCCATATAAGTGGTCAAATAATGAAGTTATGGGTATGCCCCATAACTTGCTAACCCCTCATAAAGAAGTTATGCTTCTTTCAATTGCATCCACGGTTGCTTCTAATGATTCACTCAACCATTTGCCTCTTGGATTTGTTGCAGGCACCCTATTTGTTCTTGCTAACCTTTGTATTATGTTTGATATTTTGAAGAAGGACATTATCTTTTTTCTTGCTTCTTGTCAATCCAACACCCCATTTTGTTTCCTACAAGGGACATCGAACATCATGATGCTCTTGATTTTCTTAGACCCAACCTCCAAAAGCTTGGTGGAATGCAGTTAAGCCCCACTAGTGGTACTCCTTTATTTTTCCTATGTTCAGACCAAGAAAACAAGAAGTGTGTTAGTTCAAGGTATTTGTGCAATCCATATTCATATGTCAGTACACTATTGTTGATTATATAAAAAATGTTTACAAAGTTAGTCTAGTTTAAATCTTCATATATTGTTGTTGTGCAAGCTGTAGGAGTGTATCTAATTGTATGTTGTGCTCGAGCTCTAGAAAATCTACATTGACCCACTATTTTTGCATTGTTTCTTATTACATGGACAATTGATTTAGCTATCCAACAAAAGTAAATGAACTTGCTGAAACTTTCCTTGTAAATCTTGTCAACATATGTAATTATGCTCTCATCTTGGTGATTCTCTATCTTGGGTAGCTCTAGTGTCTCTTCTTTCATAATTTGTAGCATTATGTTTCTTTTCCCTTTGCTTTGTAGCTTTTTGGTTTCTTCCTTCCCGTTGTTGGGCAATTCTATGATCTTTTATTTCACTTTGCTAAGCAACTCAATCTTTTCCTATTTGACTATCATGCTTGAAATCTCTATACTTTCCTTAAGCATTTGTGATCTAAGCACTATTGCACTAAAACATAACAACTCTAAGAATGCTTGAAATTCATCTTCCACATGTTGTGGTACTTTAGACATGTCCATTTGCAATTGAGCTAAGTTAAGTTAAATGTAATACAATTGCACCCAACATTATGATTGTGATGGGTTGTTTTGGCGGGAAAGAGACTTAGGAATTTCTTAAATCCTTAGGTTCAAAAATTATGGGGTGCTAGTTATGTAGATCATGGCTTTTGTTGGCCTTGCCTACCAAGGCAAGGATATTGTGTTTAGATTCATTATAGATTAGAGTAGCTTAAGGGATTTTGGCCTTTAGGTAATAGGTCTATTTTTATATGAGGATTTTTGAAAGGTGATATTTTGGCTTGTGTTGAAACTTGAGATTAGTTATGGAGTTATGATATCTTGAAGGGTTTTGGTTTCTTTTAGAGGAAATTTTTGAAGATTATAATTTTTACATGGTGAAATATTTGAATTTTCATAATTCTTCTTTTGCCTTAAGATACTTTTTAGTGTAAATGGCCAGGCCACAGTGTGACACACCCTTTGTTCTTCATATGTTCAAAAGGTAAAGACCACTTCATAAGATCAGGAAGAATGGGCACCCAAAGTCATCACCCTGACCTTTGAAGTGCAAAGACAAGTTCTCAACTAAAGCTATAAAGGGCACCAACTAGTGTTGGCCAGTTATTGATTCTTTTTGTCAAAACCACCAGGGGGGACTGGGGAGGGGGTTTTATAAATAGGAAATTGAGTGCCAGTTAGGTCATCAATATCGATATAAAAAAAGGTTGTCAATTAGGTTATCAATATAAGTAATATTTAATAAGTAATAAGTAATAACCATCAATTATACATAAGGGGAGTTTTTTAAAAGACCTAATTGATAACCGTTGGTTAACCTTCCAGTTCTAGACTGGTTATAGGTTTTTTAAAAATAAAGATAAAAATTCTGTTTTTAAATTTCCTATCATAAAAATGTTTAGTGTTTTAGGATTGATTAACCTACCTGGATAATAACCAGGTCATCTGATAAGGTTATTAGATTTTTGAAATTTAAATATCAAGACGTTAGGTTATTAACCGGTTACCCAAAAAATCAATAACCAACTGGTATGTGATTAATGACCAGGCTGATAACCGGGTCAAAACTCAATAAGTGGCCAACACTGGAACCAACCACCCAACCCTAAATCCAAACCAAAAAAAGAAACTCAAAATCCTCCTCCTTAAGAGTATAATTCTAGAGTGGAATGAATTCAACTACTAGGTATGATCTCGATAGCCATTTTGCACCAACATTTCGCCAGAAGAATGTTGCAACCTTTTACCTCTCACTGGGTATATTGCCCCCCACAGATGGCCTTGAAAACTCATCTCTGAGACCTTATCATCTGAAAGAACATGGGATGAAGTGTGCCTTTTTATGAAGAATTTAAAAATTAAAAATGCGAAAAGCAAGTGGTTTCTGAGGGTTTTAATCACTGGATTTTGGACCAAAATTAATAAAAATTGCCAAATTTCATAGAAAGTTCTAGTGGGGTAGCCCAAAACATTTATAGAAATTGCCCTATAGAAGTAGTAGGTTCTACTATGTAGCCAACAATACAGAATGAACCTTTTTATTTTAAAAACTCTTTTTTATAGTAAAATTTTGGCTAAATCTTCTTAATGCTGATGCCCTGGTCAGTTACATCACCAATTGAGGGAAAAGAAAAAGAATGGGACCAGGGTTTTTTTTTTTTCAAATTCCTCTAGTAAGTCCCTTGGCAAGGATCTCCAGCATTAATTAGAATTAAATGACATTTTTACAAAAGTGCTGCTACAAGTGACCTCTCAGGAAGTGGCTAGATCTAATTTAATTATTTTTATTTTTTAAATGGAAAAAATTCCCTAAAATTATTTTTTCATTTTTTTAATTTTATAAGAAAATAATTTTCCAAGTTGAAAAAATTCACCACAAAAAAAACATTGGACAGGATTGGTTTTTTTTTCCCCTCAGATTTCTCATGTTGCTCCAGACCAGTGATTTTTTTTGGATTTTTCATTGTTGCTCAGTTGGCCCCTATTTTCCAAGTTGGGTAGATTGAGGTGGCAAAGAATCAAGTGGAAATATTGCTCATATGGCTATATGTTTCTTTTCTTATATAATGATGGTGATAGTTTTAGTTTAGTGTTAGAACTATGTGGTAATATGAATTTGTTAGGGGTAAATGCAAGATTGAGAGGGAAGCCCGAGAGTTTTAGCAATTTGACGAATTTTCACTATATGGTGAACAATCTCACAATAGCACTATCATTTTTGTAATTAGTTATTTTGCTCTCAAAATTCTTAGTAGTCATGTCTAAAGTACTTCCTACTCATGCAACATCATGTCATAAGTGATAATTATTGATGACATTCTAAATAACATACCCAACTTACATTAGTAGGTTGGTTTGGCAAAAATAGATAGATTTGAATCCCACCACTTCAACACAAATATGGATCATCAAGGTCTATATACTACCATCATTTGTGGTTACATTAGTGAAGACTATAAACAAAGCCAACCCAAGACAATACATCAAAATTGGCTACCAAACCTCACACACACACACACACACAAAAACCAAATATTGATGAATAGGTTGAAAAAATAAATGGGATTATGAATGTTTAAAAACCTTCAACAACAATTTGTACAAACCACCTATCATAACATGGACATGATTTCATTAGCTCCTAGCCAACAAGAGAATGTCAAACATAGGGCATTAAAGTGGATAGATATGGGAAACTGATCATTCTGAAAAAGTTGACACCAAAGTTCATAATAAATTCAAGTAGAATAGCAAATCATTTGAGTACCTTGTATTTGCACATGCCAAGATCCAAAAATGCCCAATTAAAAAATAATAAATAAAAAAGATCCATTCATAAACACAATGCCTTCCAAGGGAATTGAACCTTAATCCATAAAAGGACTTTGCCCTATTGCAATGGAAGGTGGACTTGCAAAATAGAACACATTAATACTTTAAAACCCCTATCTACAAACAACAATATTGAAAGGGAAAACAAATAGGGGTCATGATTTATGAACTTGTTTAAATGCATGAATTAAATTATGAAAACACCAAGACACATGTAGGTTGTCTTCTAATAAAACTGCTCTAAAATGTTACAGCTCCAACCCATAGCAAGATTTTGCCTCATTCCAATTTGTGATGATAGCCTAGAATGGAAAATTTTGCAATGTAAAAAAATCTTAAGCATACATTCTAACCTAGATTCAAATTAGTAGTAAATCAATCCCTTAATTTGGATTTCATGAAATTGATAGTAGAAAAGGTATGTTCATCTTCAACATTCCTTAGAACATTTCAACAATTACAATTTCAATAAACTTGAAGTATTAAAAAATCATATCTTTCAAAATCACATTAGAAACAAACTTCCTCCACATTCGAATTGTTGGATTGTAATCATGTGGGGGTTTCATGGCAACTTCACTGTTGGATTACATGGTGGTCACAAAGAAGCTTGATTGTTGTTCAAGTAAAACATGATCCAATGAAGGCACATATGATTTCCATTTGGTTAAAACATCTTATAACAACAATAGTTTGATTTTAGAATTTGCAAATGTTCAAGGAATGTCAAGGTAACTGTCGCAACCCTAATTTTGGGCTTGTGACCAAGGCAAAGGCTTGCAAAGGTGCGGGCCAAGTGTGAAGGCCAGGAGTCACATTTCATGCTCCTAGGAGTGTGGGAGAATGTGAGAGAATGAAGCTTCACACTCCTAGGTGAACTCCCACTTTGGGAATTGGAATCCAGATGGATTCCTAAATTTTTAAAAACAATTGTAGGGGTCAAAACCCATTGGATTGAAGCGTTCCTTACATCATTGGAAAGCTCTTATAACCTAGATGTCTAAAATGGGCTCTTATGACCCATTTGGACACTTAAAACATAAGTTATGGCCAAAAGAAGGGTTGGAAGTCAAATTGACAATTTGACTCTCAACCACTAAAAGTAAAAAATTTCCCCAATTTCCTTGCGTTTAGGTAGTGTGCGACATACCATTGAAAATATTTTGATGAGGGTTACAACTTTTCTTTATACATCATCTCAATCAAAGGTCTACACACAAAGTTATGGGCCCCCAAAGTCACGAGAGTCCCAGTTGTGAGAATTTCAGGACTCCCACTTGGCAGTCTTCGGACAAAATGACATTTGGGTGCTAGTCTTGTGGCCAGGCACATAATATACTATAAGGGGGAAGTGGTGGCTTCCCCCAAATCTAGGCCGTGGTGAATCTTGTGAATTCATGTTTGCCCATGGTTCAGTGTGCACCAAAATGCTCCAACTATGCATTAACTAACTTGTTGTTTGGTTTGTGTAGGTCCATGTGAGTAAATGATTTGCTTGTCAATCTTCCTAATCCCATCCCGGAGCTCCAGCACGCCCCTCTACCCCCAAAGTGTTATGAGCCAAGGGGCACGCCCCAACTCCCTCTCCTTCCGATGTGTTCACCTTTGGACTCATAGTTAAGTCCATTGAAAAGTTTGGGGGTGCGTCAACAACTTTTGGCTGTACCTAATATTGCGGGTAAATAATGTTAGTAGCATTCATCAACTCTTGTGCTAGGAATTTTCTATCAAGTGCAAGGATCAATCCTTTTGCAATAAAAGTGCATTAATCCTTGACATCTTGGCATACAATTGCCCAATCTTCCTTAATGACCATAAACACAACTCCAATGTCTTTGTTAATTTTGTGTAGCATGTAAAATTGCTCCTTGAAGCAAAAGGCAACATAGTCCGTTTGTGTGGTGGGTTTAGGGTACCAAAATGTAGGTAGCACAATAGATATGAACTCCACCAAATCCACAAAACTTTGGAATTGGTCATGTGAAAAATGTTGTTCATGATCCACATAGAAATTGTAAATATCAACTTGAATAAGTTTCAATACTACCACAAAATCACAAATGAAACATTCTTTGTTTTGATGAGCAAGTTTGTTTAAACTTTGCATTGCCTCCAACATTGGCAACACACATGTTAGTCCCATTATAGTTTCCACATCACATAGAAGCTCATAATTAGTGGGAGCAAATGGATTAATGGGAAGGTCATCATACATTTTCATCAAAATAAACTTATACTAACATAACAATCATTTAGAAGGGGCCAACATTGAAATCCATCGTGTTTGGATGTTTTTCAAAATTTTCAAACCCCTTTACTCAATTAATTCAACTGATTTAGTGCGTTCCAAATGCCTTTTTGGGGATTGGATGTAGTAGGTGTACATAGAAGCAAATAAAGTTTCAATTTTTACAACAAGGGTTAGGGATGATAAAGTCTAGACATCAAGATCACACCAATGTGCCATACAATGAATCCATACAAGGAAAGGGTATGATCTACCTTTAGGAAGTCAAATAGACCTTTCATGTACTCAAAGTCTATCATATATGGGTCTGCCATGTTTTAGCATATGGAAGATTGCCACAAATTGGACAACTTTTTTTCCTTTTCAGCTTTCCCTCCATTAACAACTAGATTTGTAATAGAATTTGGACCTTGAGTAGCATGAACCCTTTCATTCCACTAATGTTGGCTATCATTGTTGATATAGTAGTCACCAACCAAAACTCCGGGATGAGGAATTAAGGTTTTCTTCTTACTTGCATGTTTTTGCAAACCATCCAATTTACGGTTAATTTTTTTATCTTTACCTTCAACTAAGGAACAAATCTTGTAGTGTACCATGTGGATCTTCCCCATAGGATCTACCATAGGTTCAGCCCAAGGAAATTGGGTAGCCCGTTCATCTTTGAATGTTCTTTTAATATTAGTTTATTTCTTCTTCTTATTTGTTGGTTCTCCAAAGCAAAAATGTGAGTAGTAGAAATATATGCACTAGAGTGACAAGATGATGGTTTTTTCCCTAACAAACTCGAAGAACCCAATCTCGAATTAACTTGGGTGCTAGTTGAACTAAAAACACCCAAGGTGTTGACATAACTTGAAGCACCCAAATTAGATGTAAAAAATCCTTGAATTGA
>Ga0116228_10003156_pt1 | contig 14418 bp, 13 predicted proteins | sample S1TSphfallax_2_FD_89694 | JGI IMG/M metagenome (GOLD analysis project Ga0116228, IMG submission 89694) | Host-associated microbial communities from peat moss isolated from Minnesota, USA - S1T2_Fc - Sphagnum fallax MG | ecosystem: Host-associated > Plants > Peat moss > Unclassified | place...
AGACGCAAAAACTTTTGCTCTGCCGCTGTTGCGGGCGGGCGTTCCTCATGGCGAGATGTTTTATGAGCGAGACGGATTATCGGGATACGGTGTTTCTGCCGCGGACGGAATTTCCGATGCGGGGGGATTTGCCGAAGAAGGAGCCGCAGATCCTGGCACGGTGGGCGCGGATCGGGCTGTGGGAGCGGCTGCGCGCCGAGAGCGCGGGGCGGGAGAAATTCATTCTGCATGACGGGCCGCCTTATGCGAACGGCAATATTCATATCGGGCACGCGCTGAACAAGATCCTCAAGGACGTGATCAACCGCACGCGGCAGATGGCGGGCTACGACGCGCATTATATTCCGGGCTGGGATTGCCACGGGCTGCCGATCGAATGGCGCATCGAGGAGGAATATCGCAAGTCCGGCCGCGACAAGGACGCGGTGCCGCTCGCCGATTTCCGCGCCGAGTGCCGCGCCTATGCGGCGAAATGGATGGACATCCAGGCCGAGGAATTCCGCCGGCTCGGGATTTATGGTGATTGGCAGCATCGTTACGCGACGATGGATTTTGCCGCGGAGGCGGCGATCGCCGGCGAAATCGGCAAGTTCGTTGCCAACGGCGCGCTGTATCGCGGGCTGCGGCCGGTGATGTGGAGCGTGGTGGAAAAGACCGCTTTGGCCGAAGCCGAAGTGGAATATGCCGACCATACATCGACCACCATCTGGGTGCGGTTCCCGGTGCAAACGCCTGGCGTGTTCGAAGGCGCGTCCGTGGTGATCTGGACGACCACGCCGTGGACCATGCCCGGCAACCGCGCGATCGCATACGGTGCGGAGATCGAATACGCGCTGGTGCAGGTGGATGCGGTGGCGGAGGGGTCGCTGTCGCGCGCGGGCGAGCGCGTGCTGGTGGCGCTGAAATTGCTTCCCGAGTATGTGCGCGATGCGGGCATTACCGTGCATCATATCGTGCATCTGTATCCGGGCACGCAATTTGCCGGCGTGGTCTGCGCGCATCCGTGGCGGGGGCGCGGCTATGAGTTCGACGTGCCGATGCTGGCGGGCGATTTCGTCACCACCGAGCAGGGCACTGGCTTTGTGCATATGGCGCCGGCGCATGGCGAGGATGATTTCGCGCTGTGCCGCGCGCATGGCATTGCGGTGCCGGAGACGGTGGCCGATGACGGCACATATTTTCCGCATGTGCCGCTGTTTGCCGGCGTGCATGTGTTCAAGGCCGCCGAGCCGGTGTGCGCGGCGCTGATCGAAGCCGGCGGGCTGGCGGCACGCGGCAAGCTGGTGCATTCATACCCGCATTCCTGGCGCAGCAAGGCGCCGCTGATTTATCGTGCGACACCGCAATGGTTCATCCGCATGGATGGGCCGGAACATATTCGTGCCAAAGCGCTGCAAGCCATCGACGACACAATATTCGTGCCGGACCAGGCGCGGCGGCGCATCGGCAGCATGGTGGCCGGGCGGCCGGATTGGTGCATCAGCCGGCAGCGCGCCTGGGGCGTGCCGATTGCACTGTTCGTCGAGCGCGCCACCGGCGAGATCCTGCGCGACCCTGAGGTGCAGGCCCGCATTCGCGCGGCCTTCGAGGTGGAAGGCGCGGATGCGTGGTTCACCTCGCCGCCACAGCGTTTTCTCGGCAATGACCGCGATCCGGCGGCCTATGAGCAGGTGCGCGACATCGTCGATGTGTGGTTCGAGAGCGGATCGACGCATGCGTTCGTGCTGGAGGCGCGCGGGCTGCCCTGGCCCGCGGATCTGTATCTGGAAGGGTCGGACCAGCATCGCGGCTGGTTTCAGTCCTCGCTGCTGGAGGCGGTCGGCACGCGCGGGCGCGCGCCGTTCAAGGCGATCCTGAGCCATGGGTTCACGCTGGACGAGAAGGGCATCAAGCAGAGCAAGTCGCTGGGCAATGTGACGGCGCCGCAAAAGGTGATCGATGAATACGGCGCCGATATTTTGCGGCTCTGGGTGATGAATTCGGACATCACCGAGGATCAGCGCATCGGCCGCGAGATCCTGAAGCAGCAGGCGGAGCTGTATCGGCGGATTCGCAATACGCTGCGGTGGATACTGGGGGGGCTGGAGGGGTTCGCGGAGTCCGAGCGCGTCGAGCACGCGGACATGCCGGAGCTGGAACGGTTCATCCTGCACCGGGTGGCCGAGCTGGACCGGCGGGTGCGCGGCGCGGTGCAGAGCTATGACTGGGCCGGCGTGGTGCCGGAATTGCACGGATTCTGCGCCACCGACCTCTCGGCATTTTATTTCGACATCCGCAAGGACGCGCTGTATTGCGACCGGCCGGACAGTGCGCGGCGGCGCGCCTGCCGCACGGTGCTCGACGTGCTGCATCGCGCGCTTTGCACCTGGCTCGCGCCGACCTTGTGCTTCACCGCCGATGAAGCGTGGGTGGCGCGGTTCGGCGAGCAGACCAGCGTGCATCTGGCGCTGTTCCCGGACATTCCGGCGGCGTGGTGCGATGCGGGGCTGGCGGCCCGGTGGCAGCGCGTGCGCGATATTCGGCGGGCCGTGACGGCGGTGATCGAGCAGGCCCGGGCGTCCGGTGTGCTCGGGTCGTCGCTGCAGGCTGCGGTGACATTGTCGCTGCCGGCGGGCGACCTAGCGTTGCTGGATGCGGCGCAGTGGACGGAAATCGCGATCGTGTCCGATCTGACGGTGGAAGCCGGCGCGGACGTCGCGGCTTCGGTGACGCTGGCGGCCGGGCAGAAATGCGTGCGGTGCTGGCGCGTGCTGACCGAAGTGGGAGCCTCGGCGGCGCATCCCGCGCTATGTGTCCGGTGCGAGGATGCGGTGACGCGGGGCCTGGCCTGCGCGACGGTGGCGGCGTGACCAATCGCGGGCGGTTCGGGCTGGGGCTGGTGCTCGCGGCCGTCGTGTTCGGCGCGGATCAGGGCAGCAAGGCGTGGATCCTGTACGGGCTGGATTTGCCGCGCTACGGCGCGGTGCCGGTGGTGCCGGGGCTGCTGGACCTGGCGATGGTGTGGAACAAGGGCGTCACGTTCGGGTTCCTCAAGGCGCCCGGCATGCTGGGGCAGATCGTGCTGGCGGGCATTGCGATCGCGGTGGTGGGCGGGCTGTTCGTGTGGCTGCGGCGGGCGGAGAACGCGCTGGTCGCGGCCTCGATCGGGGCGATCGCCGGCGGCGCGCTGGGCAATGTGGCGGACCGGTTCCGCTTCGGGCAGGTGGTCGATTTCATCCATGTGCATTGGGGCACGGCGGAGATTTTTCCGTTCGTGTTCAATGTCGGCGATTCGGCGATCGTGGTGGGCGTGGCGGCGCTGCTGCTCGAGAGCGTGCTGGTGCCGCGCGCCCGCTTGCCCGCCCCGCCGCCGCCGGCGTAAAGGAAGCGCCATGCGTAGATTTCCTTGCTCCTCTGTTGTCGCTGCTGTCGCCGTGCTGAGCCTGACCGCGTGCAGCGGCGACCTGGAGCGCACCTTCGGGCTGACGCGCGACGCACCGGACGAGTTCACCGTCACCACCCGCGCGCCGCTGTCGATGCCGCCGGATTACGCGGTAACGCCGCCGCGCCCCGGCGCCAGCCGGCCGCAGGAATTGACGCCGACCCAGCAGGCGGAGTCCGATTTGGTGCCGAACGCGGTTCTGGGGCCGGCGCCCGCGGCGGACAGCCCCGGCCAGCAGGCGCTGGTCAACGAGGCCGGGCCGGCGGCGCCGGCCGACATTCGCGACAAATTGAACGCCGAGCAGCAACTGGATGCGCCGCATCGCGGCCTGACCGAGCGCCTGATGTTCTGGAAATCCGCGCCGGAGCCCGGCACACCGCTCGACCCCTCGAAGGAAAGCCAGCGCCTGCGTGAGGACGCGGCGCTTGGGCAGTCGCCCACCGTCGGCCAGACGCCGATCATTCAGGACAAGAAGCCGTCGAGCGGGTGGTTCAACTGGTTCTGATCTCTGCTGTGGCCACAGCAGGAGGAAAAAGTTGAAACCGCAGATGAACGCAGATGCACGCAGATGCGTCTCGGCCCTCATCGCCTGCGCCGCAGTGCCGGGAACGGCGCACGTCGGGGTGTGAAGAGCGGCTGCATCTGCGTGCATCTGCGGTTTCAATTCTGTCTTGCGGGTCTGCGCGGCGGCGATCTGCCTGCCGCGTTGGCGCACGCAAGATTTAACTACGAAGAACACAAAGAACACGAAGAATAGGCGCGAAGAAGTAAGGCTATTTTGGCCAGATTGCCCGCGTGTCGCTGGTTTGCTGCAGGTGTTTGTTATGGTCGGCGGTGCCGGGATGCGCCGCCATCGCGCAGGTGGTTACGTGAACTGCATGAGATGACCAGATCCGAAACATCTTCTTCGTGAATCTCCTTCGTGTCCGTCGTGGCTTTGTCGTTAATCCTCTTTCTTCCCCGCCGACGCACAGCGCCACGCCCGACGCGCAGCGACTCCGCGCCGAACATGCTAGCGTGACCCCATGAGCGCACAGGCCGCGATCAGGTTGCTGCCGACCGATATCGTCAACCGCATCGCGGCCGGCGAGGTGATCGAGCGGCCGGCGGCGGTGTTGAAGGAGCTGACCGAGAACGCGCTGGATGCCGGCGCCACGCGCATTGCCGCGCGCATCGAGGGCGGCGGCATCGACCGCATCGAGCTGGTCGATGACGGTGCCGGCATGTCGGCGGATGGGCTGGCGCTGGCGGTGCAGCGCCATTGCACCAGCAAGCTGCCGGATGGCGACCTGGTGCGCATCGCCACACTCGGGTTCCGCGGCGAGGCGCTGCCGAGTATCGGCGCCGCCGGGCGGCTGACCATCATCAGCCGGCGCGCGGGCGAGGCGCAGGCGCATCGGATCGAGGTCGCCGGCGGGGTGGTCGCTGCGGTGGCGCCGGCCGCCGGCGCGCCCGGCACGCGCGTGACCGTGGAGGATTTGTTCTTCGCCACACCGGCGCGCCGCAAATTCCTGAAAGCACCGCGCACCGAGGCGGATCATGCCGAAGCTGGCTTCCGACGGCTGGCGCTGGCCGCACCCGGGGTGGCGTTCCGGCTGTGCGTGGACGGGCGCGACGTGTTCGACCTGCCGGCGCAGGATCGCGCGGCGCGCGTGGCCGCACTGCTGGGCGAGGACGCGGCCGCGGTGATGCTCGCGCTGGAGCATGTCCGCGGCGCCTATGCGCTGTCCGGCTTCGTGTGCGCGCCGTCGGTGACGCGCGCGACCGCCGCCGGCCAGTCGCTCGTGGTCAATGGGAGGCCGGTGACCGACCCCACGCTGCGCACCGCGCTGCGGGTGGCATATCGCGACGTGATCGCGGCCGGGCGCTATCCGGTGGTGGCGCTGTGGCTGGAACTGCCGCCGGACGAGCTGGATGTGAACGTGCATCCGGCGAAGACGGAGCTGCGCTTCCGGCAGGCCGATGCGGTGCGCGGTCTGGTGATCGGCGGCGTGCAGCGCGCGCTCGGCGGTGGCGCGGGGATCGCGGCGCCGCGGCCGGCCTTGGGCGGAGTCCGGCCGTCGCTGCATCTGGTGCCGGGCGGCGGGCGCGGGCCGCGTCATGGCGGGTTCGCCGAGGCGCAATTGCCGTTCGCGGCGGCACCCTCCGGCCGCGGCCTGGCGCTGGCCGCCGCACCGGTGGCGGACGCCGTGGCCGAGCACCCGCTCGGCGCGCCGGTGGCGCAATTGCTCGACACCTATATCGTCGCGGCGACCGCGGACGAGGCGATGGTGCTGGTGGACCAGCATGCGGCGCATGAGCGGCTGATGCACGAGGCGCTGCGCGACCAGTTGATGGCAGGCGGCGTGCGCGGCCAGGCGCTGCTGCTGCCCGCGGTCGTGGATATGCCGCCCGCGCATGCGCAGCGTCTGGGCGACGCCGCGGCGGGGCTCGCGCGGCTGGGCCTGGAGGTAGAGCTGTTCGGGCCAGGGGCCGTGCTGGTGCGCGCGCTGCCGGCGTGCCTGGGGGCGGCCGATCCGGCGCCCTTGGTGCGCGACATCGCCGAAGAACTGGCCGAAAGCGGCGCCAGCACCGCGTTGGAGCAGCGGCTGGATGCGGTGGTCGCGCGCATGGCGTGCCACGGCAGCATCCGTGCCGGCCGCCGCCTCTCGCTCGCGGAGATGGACGCGCTGCTGCGCCAGATGGAGGCCACCCCCCGCGCCGCCACCTGCAGCCACGGGCGGCCGACATTTCTGAAGCTGACGAAGGCGGATATCGAGCGGCTGTTTCAGCGCACGTGAGCGGCGCGGCGATTTTATTGTGCTTGGTTAAGCAAAAGATTTGAAACCATAGATGGACACGGTGGAACACAGATAAAAAAGTGATGATTGGCGAAGGGCATGCGGATCCGTAGGGTGGGCTCCTGCCCACCTCTTTCGGGCCGCGCGAACCAGGTATCGGCGCCGGTCACGAACATCTCGCCGGCGGCACCGAAGAAATTAAACCACGAAGGCACCAAGCACACGAAGGATTTCACGAAGAGGGCTTGATAGCGCTTTCGTTCTTCGTGTGCTTCGTGCCGTCGTGGTTTAATTTCTTGCGACGGTTGCGACCGGCATACAAGGTCGGGGGATCGCCCGAGGCGTTTTCGCGCCGGCGCTCCGCGGCTATGATGATGAAACCGCAGATGAACGCAGATGAACGCAGATAGTGTCGCTGTGGAATTTGCTTGTCGTGGAACGCATCGTGACAATTGCGTCGGATGCATCTGCGTTTATCTGCGTTCATCTGCGGTTTCAATTTCTTCGTTTTCTATGATGCTGCGCGCATTGCCTGCAATACCCGGCATGAATTGAGTTTGACGTGCCCAGGCGCCGCGGTTGCGGCGGCACGTCATTGCGATCCGCGGCGGAGAAGACCAGAGTCACTCGCGAAATCTCGTCGGTGCCCCTGGATTGCTTCGCCGCGGCTCGCAATGACGCGGAGAGTATATTTGCCGTCTGGTCGAAATCATCCATATTTATCTGTATTTATCTGTGGTTCCATTCACTGCTTTTTTGTTGCCCAAGCAGCTTGCAGAGTGGCGTGATATTCAGTGCAGGTGCGGTAGCGGTGGCAGCAGCTCGATGGGCAGGTTGTTCAGATAATGCAGGATGACGCCGGGCCAGATGGTGCGGGTCCAGAGGGCCAGCGCGGCGGTGATCGGGCCGAAGATCAGGGCGGTATAGAGGATCTGGCCTTCGAGGTCGTCGTTGGTCATCCAGAAGGTGTTTTTCAGATGCCACAGACCGAACAGCAGCGATGACAGAATGATCGCCCACAGCCAGCCATAGGCGCGCTCCAGCGCGCCGAGGATGAAGCCGCGGAACAGGATTTCCTCGGTTATCGGGACGAACAGGATCCACACCTCGGGAGGGCCGCCGAGCATGGTGCCGGTCAGCCGGAAGCCGCGCGCGAACAGCAATGTCGTGATGCTGTAGAGAGCGGCCACGATGCCGATCTGCACCAGCGGGGTGAAGAGCCAGAATTTGCGGAAGCGCAACAGCTCGATCGGGTAGGCGTTCAGGTCCATGGGGCAATGCCTTACAGCAGGCGCCGTTGACGCGCACGCACCGCATCATCGCAAGGGCTCGCAATGGAGTAGGTAACGACACGGCGCGACAGCGGGCAAAAGTTTTTTGCTTCTCTTTTTCAAAAAAAGTGCTGCCTTACTCCGCCTCCAGCTTCGCGCGTGCGGCCTGCAAATCCGCTGTCGCCTCCGGCGACACTTGCGGATAGTGCAGATCGAGCCGGGCCAGCGCGTCGACCAGGGCTTCGACGACGACGAGGTGGGTGAACCATTTATGGTCGGCGGGGACGACGAACCAGGGGGCGTGGGGGGCGGCGGTGCCGGCGATCGCCTCCTGCGCGGCTTTCTGATGGGCATCCCAGAAGCCGCGTTCGGACAGGTCGGTCGGCGAAAATTTCCAGTTCTTGTTGTGATCGTCGATGCGGGCGAGGAAACGGTTTTTCTGTTCGCCGCGTGATAGATGCAGATAGAATTTTAGGATCACCACGCCCTGGCGGGACAGATATTTCTCGAACGCGGCGATGTCGGCCAGCCGGTGGCGCCAGAATTTGTCGCCGGCTGCCGACACGTCGCCGTCGCGGAATTGCGGCAAATGCGCGTGGCCGAGCAATTCCGGGTGCACGCGGCAGACCAAAACGTCCTCGTAATGGCTGCGGTTGAAGATGCCGATCATGCCGGCCGGCGGAACTTTGGCGTGGATGCGCCAGAGGAAATCATGCGCGAGATCCTCGGGGCCCGGCTGCTTGAACGACGAGATATCGACGCCCTGCGGGTTCACGCCGGTCATGACGTGGCGGATCGTGCCGTCCTTGCCGCCGGCATCCATGGCCTGGAACACCGCCAGCACGCGCCAATCGTTGCGGGCATACAGGCGCGCTTGCAGCGTGGCCAGGCGCGCCACGCCGTCGGCGAGCAGCCCGTCGGCGTCCTTCTCGTCCACCAGCGCATGGGCGTGATCGGCCGGGTCGTGGTCGGCGAGCCGGAATTTGGCGCCGTCGGTGACGCGGTAGCGGTCGAGCAGCTTGGCGATCTGTTTCGGTTTCATGTGTTCCGCTTGACAGCCAGGGCCGCACTCGCCTGGCAGGTCGGCATCATTTCGATGCGGTTGATGTTCACGTGGCCGGGCAGATGCAGCACCCAGGCGACCGCCTCGGCGATATCGGTCGCGGTCAGCGGCTCGGTGCCGGCATAGACCGCGTCGGCGCGGCTCTGGTCGCCGCCGAACCGGATCGCCGAGAATTCGGTGCCGCCGCACAGGCCTGGCTCGATATCGGTCACGCGCACGCGGGTGCCGAGCAGGTCGGCCTTCAGGTTCAGGGTGAATTGCTTCACGAACGCTTTGGAAGCACCGTAGATATGGCCGCCCGGATACGGGTAGCTGCCGGCGATGCTGCCGAGATTGACCACATGGCCGCGGTCGCGCGCCACCATGCCGGGCAGCAGCGCGCGGGTGATATGGATCAGTCCGCTGATGTTGGTGGCGACCATGCGGTCCCAGTCGGCGATTTCGGCGGTGTGCGCGGGCGACAGGCCGAGCGCGAGGCCTGCATTATTGATCAGCGCATCGATGTCGCGCCAGCCGTCGGGCAGGGCGCCGGGCAGGGCGGCGATCGCCGCCGCGTCGGTGACGTCCAGCCTGTGCGGGTGCAGGTCCGGCCCAAGCTCGGCGGCCAGTGCCGCGAGCCGGTCGGCACGGCGGCCGGTGGCGATGACGCGCCAGCCGCACCGCACCAGGCGGTGCGTGATGGCCAGGCCGAAGCCGGCGGTGGCGCCGGTGACGAGCGCCAAGCCCGGCGGCGTTGGTCCGGGTGTCGCGGGCGTGGCAGCGCTCACAGCAGTTCGAGCTCGACCGGGATGTTGTTGCGGGTGGCCTTGGAATAGGGGCAGACCTGATGCGCGGTATGCAGCAGCTTTTCCGCGTCCGCGCGCGACACGCCGTCGATCCGCGCCTTCAGCTTGACCGCGATCGAGTAGTCATTGCCGTTGATCACCAGCGTGACCTCGGCGGTGACCTCGACCGCGTCCGGCTTGAGCTTGTCGGCGCCGGCGACGGCCAGGATGGCGCTGCCGAAACAGGACGAATAGCCGGCGGCGAAGAGCTGCTCCGGGTTGGTGCCGGGTTTCTTCGAGCCGGGGGTGGAGAGATCCAGGTGCAGCGTGCCGTCGCTGCTGTCGACATGGCCGTTGCGGCCGGCAATGGTGGTGGCGATTGCGGTATAGGCCATGCGGAGCGCTCCATGATGTCAGTTCGTTTGACGTGGGGGAAATAGGGCCACCCGGCCGGCCGCGCCAGGAGGGGCTCGCTGGCGCCCCGATGGGCAGTGTTCGGAAAAATCGATGGTTGGGATCGATTTATTGCGGGCTTTCCGTCAGGCTTAGCGCGCGCCAGTCTGTAATGCCGCAATCGTTGGAGAGTTCAGACATGAAGATTTTGGCAGCTTCGCTGGCGGTGGCGCTGGCCGCCGGCGGCGTGTGGGCCGCGCCCGCGCGGGCGCAGCTCGTGACCGATCCGGCCCGCGTGAAGCCGGGGACGTATAGCGTGGAGCCGTTTCATACGCGCGTGCTGTTCAGCCTGAACCATATGGGGCTGACGACATATTATGGCGAGTTCACCGGCGCGTCCGGGTCGCTGACGCTGGACCCGACAAAGGCTTCGGCCAGCGCGCTGTCGGTGCGCATTCCGGTGGCCAATGTTTCCACCAGCAATCCGATCCTGAACGGTGAGCTGAAATCGGCCGATTGGTTCGATGCGGCCAAGTTCCCGACCATCAGTTTCGTCTCCACCAAGGTGTCGCCGGCTGGGCACGGGACGGCGAAGGTGACCGGGGACCTGACATTGCACGGCGTGACCAAGCCGGTGGTGCTGACGGTGAAATTCAACGGCGCGACGGTCAACCCGATCGATAAGGCATACTCGATCGGGTTCGAGGTCAGCGGGCATATCAAGCGGAGCGCGTTCGGCGTTGCGAAATATGTGCCGCTGGTGGGGGACGATGTGACGCTGATCATCAGCGCGGCATTCGAGGCGAAATAGCGGCGCGGCCTCGGCCTGGCTCGGTTTCCCGCGGCGCCGGCCGGTCAAATCGTCGTGCCAACGGCATAGCGTGCGGAATTTTAACGACATGTTCAGGGAGTCGCGTTGACGCTGGTTCCGCCACCGGTCTAGGTTGTAGCATTAAAGCCGGCACCGCCGGCTGGGTGTGAAACTGTCGCCCGACGGTGAGGGCCGTATTTATATGATGAAATTGTCTCGTACCGGTATGAACCGGCCGATGCGTGTTCTTTATGTCCGATGCGCAGCGGGATTGGCGGCCGCGTCTTTATGCGCGGCGCCCGCGTTCGGCGGCAAGCCGGCGCCGGCACCGGCGCGTCCGGCACCGCATTTCGGCGGCGGTGCACCGGCCGGCGGCGGCGCGCACATGCCGGGCGGCATGGGCGGCGGCGCGCATATGCCTGGCAATATGGGCGGCGGCGCGCATGTTCCGGGCAGCATGGGTGGTGCGCACGTGCCTGGTGGCATGGGCGGTGCCCATGTGCCGGGGGGTGCGGGCAGCGCGCATGTGCCAGGCAGCATGGGGAGCGCGCATGTGCCCGGCGGCATGGCTGGCGGCACGCATGTGCCGGGTCATACCGGGGGTGCAAGCCCGCATTATGCCGGCGCCGGCACGCATGCCGCGGCGCACGGTACGTCGCACGAGGCGGCCAGCCATGGCGCAGGGCACGAGGCGACATCGCACGGCGCCGAGCACGCGGCGACATCGCATGGCGCCGAGCACGCGGCGTCGCATGGTGGCGGGGCCGAACATGCAGGCGCGCATGGCGGCGGGACGGAGCATGGCGGCGCGCACGGGACCGAACATGCGGGCGAACATGCGGGCGAACATGCGGGCGCCCATGGCGGCGTGCAGCATGCGGCGGCGCATGATGCGCGGCTGGGCGGGTCGGCCAAGCTGCATACCAGGGGGCTGGAGGCAGCCGCATCGCAACACCATGCGCCGAACAAGTTCCTGCATGCGGACGCGCATCGTGATATCGGGCACGACCGGTCGTTCGTTTCGGCGCACAGCCACGATTTCCATACCGCCAACGTGCATGATTTCAGCGCGCGCGAGCTGCATGCCTGGCGCGGCGGCTCCTGGTCCAATGAATGGCATTATGGCCGCCGCGGCTGGTGGTGGGACGTGGACGGCGTCTGGTATCCGTACGCGGATCCGATCTTTCCGTTCCCGCTCGTGGTCGCACCGCTGGTGGTCTACGATGCGGAGGTTATCGACGGGCCCGATCTGACCGCCGAGGAAATACCGCCCGAGCCGCCGCCGCCGGGCGCGCCGCCGCCGTCCGGGCCGCCGCCCATCCCGCCGCTGCCCGCCGCGCCGCAGGGCGTGTATCGCTGCGCCCAGCCGGACGGGAATTTCCCCGATGTCGGCGCCTGCGGTGTGTCGTGGGACCTGGTGGCGTCGCCGTCGCCGGACAGCCCGCCGCCGTGAAAGCAACGAAGCATGTTGTCTTTTGAAAAAAGAACCAAAAAACTTTTGTCCGTTGGGGTCGGCGCCCGGTAACGAGAGCGCCGGCTTATGGGAATATCGGAAGCTGGGGGTGAGTGCGGTGATCAGGAAATTTCTGGCGGCCACTGCGTGCGTGGCCGTGCTGGCCGGGTGCGAGACGAAATATCAGACCGTGACGCCCGACATGCAGGCGAACATGCTGGCGGACCTGAAGGCCGGCAAACCGAACCTGGATTGTGCGGAAAAATGCAGTTTTACCTGGTCCGCCCAGGTCGCCGCCATCCACCAGCTCGACCTGGCGGAGAAGTGGAACGATCTGGCGGTGCGGGTGATGACGATCGGCTTCGGGTCCGACCTCGCCTATTATTATCTTGGTCAGGCGGCGCAGGGGCTGGGCTACCAGCAGGCGGCGATCGACTATTATAATCTGTCGCTGGCGTTGAATAGCGGGCCGAATGCGTTCCTGCGCTGCAATGGCGGCCAGGCGCTGGCGGCGCAATTGCAGGTGCAGACCGGCGATCCGTGCCAGGGCGTCGATCTGGCCGGGTCCATTCCGGTGTTGATCCAGGCATCGAAGGACGCGATCGCGCAGCAGGAGGCGGCCGCCGCGGCGGCTGCCGCACCGCCGCCGCCGGTGCATCATCGCCGCCATCCGCCGCCGGCTGCGGCCAGCAATACGGGTGGCACCGGGTGGGTGGCGCCGCCGCCGCCCAGCAGCAATACGGGCGGGACCGGCTGGGTCGCGCCGCCACCGCCGCCGGCGCCGGCCAGCCAGTGAGCGCGCCGATGTTCGTTCCACACGTCAAGGAAGGCTGAAATGTCCAAGATCGTCAGTATTTTGGGGATTATCGGCGGCGTGGCCGTGGTGGCGGCCGCGGGCGCCGGCGGGACGTATTATTTCTTGAATCAACCCGCGGCGACGCCGGCCCCTGCCCCCGCTTCGGTCGCGCCGCCTGCGCCTGCGCCTGCGCCTGCGCCCGCCCCGGCTGCCGCGACGCCGCCGCCGGCGGCGGCGTCGAACCCGCCGCCCGCGCCCGACTCGGCAAGTGCGGGGTCCGAGCCGGAGCCGGGTGGCGTGTCGGCGCCGGACGTGGCCAGCGTGGAATTCTCATCGCTGGTGCAGCCGTTCAGCCTGGAGAAGGACAGTGCGGCCTATGTGGCGGCCAGCAATGACGCGCCGCAGATGTATCCGCTGCGCGCCGGCACGCCGTTGACGTCGACGGAGAAATCCAAGGACGGCAAGTGGGTGATTGCGCTGACCGAGGACGGGCAGGCGGCGTATCTGCCGGCGTCCGATCTGGGGCCGTATGATCCGAGCAAGGTGCCGGCGCCGGAATTGCCGGCGACGGTGAGCGGCGATGCGACCGTGGTGGATACGGCGACGTTGCAGGTGGGCGACCAGAAATTGTCGCTGACCGGCGTGAAGGGCGAGACCGGCGACTATGCCGACAAGTTGCAGCAGGTGATTACGGCGCAGGGTCCGCACGTGGACTGCACGTTACAGGGGCAGACCTATCAGTGCATCCTGCCGACCAAGATGGACATTGCGCGCTTTGCTTTGTTCAATGGCGCGGCTGATGTGACGGACGATGCGAGCGACGATTACAAGCAGCAGGCCGCTGCGGCGAAGGACGGGCATCGCGGCATCTGGAATGAGAAGTAACGGGGCGAAGTCCTGCTTCGCGGATGGCATCAATCGGCTCACACATGTGGCCGGCTGTTGATCCGGGCGTAGGCGCGCCGCGGGGTTTGGGGGCTCGCATCGGCGTATACGCCGATGCGAGCCCCCACCTCGTCTTCCTTCTTAAGCCACTGCCTGCAATTTCCGCTGCGGCGTAACGATCGCCATGCATGTCGCCCAGATCACGCACGCGGCGCCGATGCCGACGAGAAGGTTGCGCACCGGCTCCGGCAGGAAGCACCCGGCGACGCCCACTGCGACCAGGGCCGCGGCCGTAAAGTTATAGACCCCGCCATAGGGCAGCGCGCGCGCGAGCGGCACGAAATGCAGGCCGACAATGACGGCGACGCTGCACAGGAAATAACCCGGCATACCGAGCCAGTTCAGCACGTTCACCGAAACCAGGATCGCCACACCCTCGGCACTGCTGGCGATGGCGACCATGCCCCAGCCACGGTGCGCATCGGCATGATGCCTGCGCGGGGCCAGCCGGTCGGCGCGGATGGCGGCCGCGACAAACCCGAGCGAAATTGCGGCACCCATGGCAAGCCCTGGCCATGTGCCGACGCCCGCCGACGTGAGGCCGACACCCCACCAGATGGCGGCGAAGACACAGATGACGGTGACACCGATGGAACGCATGGAACTCTCCTCTTTCTCGCCAGATAACTCTGTATGACAGAGTTGTCTGAGTCAAGGCCTACTTTGCGGGTTTCGATCTTTTTGCCGCGGCGCCGCTGGCACGCCGGAGCGCGCGCAATGA
>Ga0116228_10003158_pt1 | contig 14416 bp, 17 predicted proteins | sample S1TSphfallax_2_FD_89694 | JGI IMG/M metagenome (GOLD analysis project Ga0116228, IMG submission 89694) | Host-associated microbial communities from peat moss isolated from Minnesota, USA - S1T2_Fc - Sphagnum fallax MG | ecosystem: Host-associated > Plants > Peat moss > Unclassified | place...
CGCTTCGAACGGATAGACGACGTTGACGTCCGCACCGATGCCCGCGACCAGCCGTTTGATCTCGGCCAAGTCGCTGTACGAATTGAAGCAGCCGTAGGTCGGCCCGATGATGTTGACCGACGGACGGCCGGGTTTCGGTGGTGCGACCGCTCCGGAGGGACGGGCGAAGTGCGCGCGGTTCTCCCACAGAAACAGGAGCGCGCGGTCGCGCGCCATCCACTCGTCGTCATCGAGCGACTGCGCGTTGAAGAAGAGCGGCGATCCGATCACGTCTTCGTCAGTCGTGGTCCACGCGGCCCCAATCAGTTCCGAAACGGGCGTGCTGACGATGAAGACCTGCCGGCCCTCACCGTTCGCGCGCGCGACCTTTTCTTTGAGTACGCCGAGCGTGCCCGCGATGGTCACCTCGTTCTCGGAGAGTTCGGAGCATGTCACGTTCTGCAGGTACGGCACCGAGTCCGTATAGTTGATGACCGCGACAGCCGGCATCACGTGGCAGCCGACCGGGCCGTCGAGCACGACGTTGGCGTCCTTGAGGCTGGCGAACGTCTGCATCGCGCCGGTGTCGCCACCCGCATGATCGAGGTCGGTGACCCGCTTGCGGATCGGCGTGTTGACGACGTCGCTCGGCAATTCTTGCTTGAGACCCATCGCGCGCTCTTAGTCGGCGGCGATCGGCGCGGGCGCCGCGGCCGGCGCGATCGGCACGATCGCGTCGTTTGCGATCAGGTGTTCGGTCAGGTCGATCTTGGGCGCCCACGACGAGTAGGTGCGCGTGGGCGTGCCCGTCTCGCTAAAGAAGCTTGCGATCTTGTGGTACCGTTCCTTGCTGCGATAGGTCGAGATGAGCAGTGAGAGAATGTCGGCCGCGCCGTCGGCGAACATCAACGAGCGGGTCGCCATGGCGTTGGTGTAATAGATCGACGGGATCCCGAGTTCTTTAGCGTGCGCGCAGAGCGGGGTCGTCCCGACCACGCAGTCGTAGGGATGGTCCTCGAGCGCGCCGATCTCGTCGTCGAAGTTCGCGCCGTACAGCACTTGGCAGCCGTGCTCGCGCAACCACGCCTCTTCTTCACGAGCCAGCGGGTTCGTATTGACGGCCGTCGAGAGGTACGGAACCGAAGCGCCGGCTTCGATCAGCAAGCGCACGAGCAGAAACTCGTGGCCTTCGTAACCGGCCACCATGAACGTCAATCCCTTGAGCGGATAATCGGCCATCGCGGCGACGACCTTGCCGCGCTCTTCGGCGGCGACCGCCTCCACGACGGCCGGGTTGAGCTTGAGCTCTTCGCCGATGCGCTTGATCCACGCATACGTTCCGTCGATGCCGACCGGCGCGCCTTCGACGAACGGCAGACCCTGCTTCATCTTCATGCGCTTGACGCTGTCGCTATAGAACGGGTGCAACGGCGCGTTGAGCGAGCCGTCGACCATCGCGACGTAATCGGCCCAGCGCGGGCCCGGCACGTGCGTGTTGACGTGCGTGCCGATCCGGCGCAAGACCTCATCGATCTTGATCGGGTCGCTCGGAAACACTTCGCCGATCAAGTTGACGCCCGAGCGCGCCTTACGCTGCGAGGGCAAGCGCCAGACCAGCGAATCGACGACGATGTCCTTCGCGCGGGCATGGGTGTGAACGCTGTACGCCGGGAGCGGCACGTAGACGATTTCCGTGTTGCCGACCTGCTTGGGCAGCAGCTCGAACGGCAGCCCGACGGTGTCGCTAACGCACAGCGAGCAGATCGGAATGATCGAGGGCTGATATTTCTCGGCCATCTCGATCGCCATCGCTTTGAGTTCGTCGAAGACCGAGCCCTTGGCCCACATTTGCGACGAGACGCCGGGCGAAAAAATCGGCCGGTTCGCCACGTAGAAGTGGGCCACGAACGTGTGGCCGTACATGCAGCCGTCGCCGGAAGAGATGACGATCGGCATCGCGTCCTCCATCCGCAAGAGGTTGCGGATGGCGCCGAACGCCGGGCACATCGATGAGGCTTGTTTCGACACGAACGAACGCTACCAGTCCGCCGACGGGACGGCGAAGCCGCCGGCACTGACGACCGTGGGCACCAGCAGTTTGTCGGCGTCGTCCTCGGACTCGATGTAGCGGTGATCGAAGGCGCCGTTATTGGGCAAGCTCTCGAGTTCGGGCAGCGACCACAGCTCGTCCGAGCTGACCGCCGTGCCTTCCATCGTGGCCGCGTTCCCCGAGAGCGCGCACATGAATTCGTGGAAGTCGACTTTATTGGGGAACATCGCCGCGCGGTGGTCGATCGCGTCGATCACTTTCTCCACCGCCGCCGCGACGAGCGGGTGCAGCGAACCGTCGCGGGCGAGTTCCGTTTGCGGAATCACCGGCAGCGACGCGAGCACGGGAACGCCCAGGAACTCGGCGAGCCGCGCGGCTTTGCCGCTGCCGTCATCCTTGTTGACAAAGAGGCCCAAGAGCCGCGTCTTCCCGCCCTGTTCGGCGAAGTAACGCACGGCGGAGGCGATGTTGTTGGCCGCGTACATCGACTGGCCTTCGTTGCTGCAGACGATGATCAGCTTGTCAGCCATCGAGCGCGCGATCGGCGTCCCGAATCCGCCGCATACGACGTCACCCAAGAAGTCGAGCAGCATGTACTTGAAGTTCCACTCCGAGAGCCCCCACTTTTCCAGGAGCTGGAAACCGAAGGTAATGCCCCGGCCGCCGCAACCCCGCGCCGATTCGGGACCGCCGAGCTCGATGCAATAGACGCCGTCCCCCTTGAAGATGATGTGTTCGGGCGCCAGCTCGTCGTCGCGGCCATCCTTCTGGAACTCGGCCCACGTGCCGAGCACCGTTGGAATGAACGCGCCGCCGAAATGCGTCACGACACTGTCGTGCTTGGGATCGCAGCCCATCTGCAAGACCTTGTAGTTGCGCTCGGTCAAGGTGCGGGCCACCATGCTCGTCAGGAACGACTTGCCGGCGCCGCCCTTGCCATAGAATGCGACCGTGCTGTTCTTGCTTACGCCCATTGCAATATCACCTTCGGAACGGAGGGGTCTTCAAATGCGGTGCGATACGCGCGCTCGTAGTCCGCGACCGGCACGACGTGATCGGCCATCCGGCCGACGTCGATCGCCCGGGACGCGAGCGCGTCCCGCGCGGCCAGCAGATCCTCGTGCGCCCATTCGCGCGCCACGAGCAGCGAAATCTCTTTGACGAAGAGGTCGACGTACGGCGTGCGCAACTCGTCGTAGTACGAGAGCAGCACGATCGTGCCGCCGGGAACGAGCACGCGCGCGGCGCGCGCGAGTTCTTCGGAGTGCCCCGTGGCTTCGACGACTGCGTCGATGCCCTGCAGCGCTTCGTCCAACGCCACGCCTGAGAGATCGAGCGGCTCGCAGCCGGGCGGAACGTCGGCCAAGCGCGCGGCGCTGACGTCGGCGCAGATCACGCGGGCCCCGGCGCGCACCAGAAAGCGCGCCGCGAATTGGCCGATCGCACCCATGCCCAAGACGCAGACCGAACGGCCCGCGACCTCGCCGAGCCGCCGCACGCCGTGCAGCGACGTGGCCGCCAAAGCCAACAGCGGCGCGTGCCCGAGCGGAATGCCGTGCAGCGGGACGACCTGCGCCGCCTTCTTGATCGTGCGAGCGGCGTTGCCGCCGAAGACGCCGGCGACGTCGGTATAGCACATGCTGCCGCCGACGAAGACCTCATCGCCGACCCTCACGCCGGTCACGCCGGCACCGGCGCGGGCGACGACGCCCACCGCTTCGTAGCCCGGGACCAGCGGAAAGCGCAGCATCGGAAAGCCGGGTAGCCGGCCGCTGAAGAGCAGCCGCTCCGTGCCCGCCGAGATCGACGAGAATTTGGTATCGACGACGACTTCATCCGGCCCCGCCTCGCGTAACGATGCTTCGTACGTACCGAGCTTGCCGGCTTCGGAGAACACGATGGCATGAGTACGTTCGCCGCTCGGCTTCGGCGGGGCCGCGGGTGCTCCGTGGCCGTGGCCATGACCGTGCGATGCCGTCGCGTGCGCCTGGGTCGTCGCGGCGCTCATGCCGCCTTCTTGAGGATCGTGGCTTCGGCTTCGGCCGCTTCCATTTTCCTCCGCTGCGTGCGATGGATGTACTGCGCCACGTTGCCGAGGTAGACCGCGTAGGCGAAGCAGAGCACGCCCACGATCACGCCCATCGAACCCGGGTGTACGAACACCATCGCGAGGTACGTCATCTGAAAGATGAAGACGATCAGCGTCATCACATCTTCGAACAAGAACTCCGGCGCGAACCAGTAGAAACCATAGACGTCGCGCTCCCAAAGGGAACCGGTGACCACGGCCCCGACCATCAGCCCGATCTTCACGAGCACGGAAACGTGCACGACGTGGAAGGGAACCGCGTGGGCGAAATACCCGACGAGCAACCCGACGCTGACCATGAAAGCCAGCAGTTGTCCCAGCGCGAAAACGGGGTGGATAAAAGTCCAAATGCTGGCTGTGCGCCGCGCGCGAACGGCCAGCGGTCCGGAATCGGGCATGCGATCCTCCGGCCCAATCGTATGACGGGGCCGCTCCCGCGGGCCGTGATACCTGTCACCTGCGCCCGTGACCGGCAGCCAGGTACCCACAGGAGCCCGGCCGGAATGTCCCCCGCACCCCCACTTCACCGGAGACTTCGATGAAGCTCACTCCTTGCGCCCTGGCGCCGGCCGCTTCAGGCTCCGGCGCCGCGCTTGCGCTGGCATTGTCGGCCTCGATCGCCGCACTCGCCCAGACCCCGGCCGGGCCGCCGAAACCGGACCTCTCGACGATGCTTTACTTCGTGGGCGACTGGACGTGCGCCACGACCAAGACCCCCGTGCCCACGCGCATGGGGAAGCTGACGAAGCTGACCGTCGCGGCCGATCCGCGCGGCTACTGGCTGACGCAGACCACCGATCGAGGCGTCAGCTACATCACCTGGGACGACAAGAAAAAAGTCTGGGCCTTCATCGGCATCGGGATCGGGGGATACGGCGTCTCGACGTCGCCGGGCTGGACCGGCAATACGCTCGTGGTGACGGACCAGTACAACAGCGGCGACGACCCGGTCGCCACCGTCACCTTCACGCGCGTCACGGATACCGCGTTCGACCTCAACTTCAGCGTCACCGCGCCGCAGCCGTTTGCGGAAACCAACTCGTGCACGAAGCTCGCCCCCTAAACGCACTCACGTGACGGAGGCTCAGGGTGGCGGCTGGAATGAGTCGGCCGAGGCCTGGGTGCGGGAGATGGGCGACGAGGGCGACTTCGCCCGGCGCTTCGTGCTCGATGCCCCGATGCTGGAGCGCGTCGCTACGGCCCTGAGCACGTCGAAGGACGAGTTCGGCGAAGCGGCAACGGCACTCGACGTCGGCTGCGGCGAAGGCCGTTTCTGCCGCCTGATGCAGGCCCAGGGTCTGCGCACGGTCGGCATCGATCCGACCCAAGCCCTGGTCGCGCGCGCCCGCGAACGCGATCCCGCGGGCGACTACCGGATCGGCCAAGCCGAAACGATGGAAGTCCAACCCGGCGCATTCGACATCGTGGTCAGTTACCTAAGTTTGATCGACATCCCCGATCTCGCGCGCGCCGCCCTCGCGATGTCCCGGGCGCTGCGCCCCGGGGGACGGCTGCTGATCGCCAACCTGACCAGCTTCAATACGGCGGGCATGCCGGACGGCTGGTATCACGAACGTGACGGACAGCCCCGCTTCAGCATCGACCGTTATCTCGAAGAGCGCCCGGTCTGGGTCACCTGGCGCGGCATCCGCGTTCGTAACTGGCATCGGCCACTCGGCGCCTACATGACGGCGTTCCTAACCAACGGGCTCGAACTGCGGCACTTCGCCGAACCCGTTCCCAGCGGTGGCGACCCGGCGAAAGTCGAGCGCTATCGCCGCGTCCCCTGGTGTCACATCATGGAGTGGCAGAAGCCCGCCCTGTCAGCGCCGACTTCGACGTCACCCTGAGCCTGTCGAAGGGTGAGCCTGTCGAAGGGTCATGTCACCCTGAGCCCGTCGAAGGGTCAGCGGCGATCGGGGCGGGGCGGCGGGTCGCGGCGAACCGCGACCGACATCGGCCGGCGGCCTGGGCGATCGGGCGGCGGCGCTTTGCCGCCCAAGAACGGGATGCCGAAGAAGTTGACGCGGCCCGAGGGCTCGATCTTCGAAAGGAACGGCGGGACGACGAACAGCGATACGACGCTGCCGGCCAGCATGACAATGAGGATAGCAAGTACGACCAACGGTCACTCCATCGCGGAAGGGCTGTTTATAGAGAGGAAAACGCCCGAACGTTAGACGCCGGGCGCTTTTGGTCTGCGGCCGCCGCTGCGAGGGCTTCTACACGATCAGGGATTCGAGCGAGCCGAGATCGATCAGCTCGAGACATTGGCCCGTGCTGGCGTCGCGGACGTAGCCCTTCTGCCGGAAACGCGCCATGTTGCGCGAGACCGTCTCGCGCGCGGTGCCGATCATGTTCGCCAAATCCTGATGGGTCACCGGCAAGTCGATGCGAACGCCGCTATCGGTTTGGACGCCGTACTGCTGCGAGAATTTGACCAGGACCCGGGCCAGCCGTGAGGCGACGTCGCGCCCGCGGAAATCGTCGAGCAGGGTCAGCGCGTCGCTGACCTGCTCGGAGATCCGCTGCATGAAGCTCGTCAAACGCTCCGGCCGCGCCCGAAGATACCGCTCGAAGGCCGCGTTCTCGACCGCATACACGTCGCTCGGCTCCATCGCTTCAACGAAGACCTCACGCCAATACCCATTGAGAACGGCACGGTCGCTCCAGAGCGAACCCGTCTGCAGGATCGTGATGAGAATCTCCCGGCCGCTGGCCAGGAGCTTCGTTACTTTCAGCGTCCCCGAAACACAGTAGAACGTCCGCTCGGGCCGGGCCTCGGGATCGGAGAGAACGGCGCCGTGCTCGTAGCGCCGCGCCGTGCCCTCCGTGAAGAGACCATCAATCGGAACGTTCGTGTTGGCTACACCGATGACCGATGCGCTGGGTAGGCTCCAGAACAGATCCAAACTATCGTGCGGCTCCCGACTCCAAATGCGCGCCCGGATTCTCGTGCACTTCCGGGTGTGCTGCGACGGCTTGGACCGGCGTTTGATCAAGCCCTGCTTGCACGAGAACCGCCGGCCATTTTGCGCCCTGGTGGCACGTGTAGCAGGTGACGGCCTTGATGTTGGCAGGTAGGTACTTGTGGTTGATGTCGTCGACCATGGCCCACATGCGGTGCGCGATCTTGTTGGTAGGATAGTACTGTAGCGTTAGGAAGTCGGCGCTGTTGTGGCAGAACAGGCAGTTGACACCTAATGACTTGGCCGCTGAGTACATCGAGTTGACCGCATACCCCGCCTGCTTCGTCGACTTGTTGTTGTAGTCGAGGTATTGCACGGGCACGATGTTCCACTTGACGTCCATGTGCACCGCGCCGCGGTGGCAGGTCGCGCAGCCGACGACGCCGGTGACGGCGTAATTCGGGTAATCGCGTTTGACCGGGTCGACCCAATCGCGCGTGACGCCGTTGGACATGATCTGCATCGTGCGGGCGATCTTCTTCGTCGGCGTGTCGTACGCATAGTTGCTGACGTTGTGGCAGTAGGTGCACGAAACGCCCAGCGCCTGCGTGTAATATCCCATCTGCCCGAGTAGAGTCGCGTACGTGTAGCCTTTAAGGACCTGAACGTTATAGAGCTTGCCCGCGACGTAGGTGTGCGGCACGGCGGCCGGCTGGCCGGCGAAATCCAGCGGTTTCGATTGATCGACCGGACCATACACGTGCGTGTAGAGCTGCAGCGCGCGTTCGTCGATTTCGACGCCGTCCTGCGCGGGGTTGACCGTGCTCTGCGTGCCCTGGAGCGCGCGTTCGGGCGAGTTCATGGACGAGGTGGTCGCCGGCGCGCCGCCGGTATCGGCTTTGGCCGAACTGAAGAGCGGCGCGACGGAACTGGCCGCCACGACGGCCGCCGCGACCAGCAGCGGCGCGAGTAATTTACGCATCTTAAAATCCGCCCTGTGGCGTATTGACTCCCGGCTCTTCGGGGCGGTTGATGCCCACGAGCGGCTTCTGCGAACTCTGGTTGATCGCGCTGCGCGTGATCTCGCCGTACTGCGATACCCAGCCGTGATCGACGCCCCAGACGTACCAATCTTTGACGACGGTGCCGGTCGTTATGATACCGAGCGCCGACGAGAGCACGGTGCCGACCGAGAACCACCAAAGCCAATCGTGAATGGTCTTGGGATTCGCATTGAAGCCCATCGTCCAGCGCCAGAAGAGCATCGACTTGTGCGAGCCGGAATGCATGTCCTTGATCTCGGCGTCTTCCATGTGACTGCCTTCGGAGGCCGTCGCGAGAATCGTCGCGCCGTGCATGCCCCAGAGCATCGTCGAGCCGAAGAGGAAGAAGATCGCCAGCATGTGCCAAGGATCGTAGTAGAGGTTACCCCACAACACGCTGAAGTTCTGCGCCCAGTCGAGGTCCGAGTTCAGTCCGAGCGCGGGCGCTTCGGCCCACGAGCCCATCGCGAGCGGCCGGAACACCCAGATCGTGGCGGTCAGCAGAATCGCCGCGAGCCACGCGAACAGCAAGAACGGACGCCATTGATAGCGCGTCAAGCGTTCGTAGCAGCGGCCGGCCCAGCAGAGGACCGAGAGCGCCCAGAACGTCAGGTTGATCTGCCAGTAGCCGCCTTCCTGAAGCGACGGCGCGAGCCCGAGGCCTTCGGGCGGCGCGATCTGGATGTTGGCGAAATACTTAATGGCCAACAGAACGTTGCCGTTCATCTGCTGGATCGCGGCGAGCGTCAGCACGCCGAGGCCGGCGACGAAGAAGAAGGTCGAAAGCACGCCCCAAGTGCCGAGCCAGATGACGCCGGTCTGCGTCGAGAGGCCAAGCTTCGCCAGCAGCGGGATGCGGATCGGCGTGCCGACGCGTATCCCGAGCAGGTCGCCTTCGTCGAGCGGGCTCGGCGAAGGAAGCTCGATCGGCTGGAGTGTCGTGCGTGCGATGACGGTTGCCATAAACGCGGTCGCCTCTTAGTGGAACCAAGGAATGTGAAAGTGCCAGAAGTCGACCCAGTCTTGCACGAATGGACCCGACGTCAAGATGCACAGATCCGACATGATCAGCGTGTAAATCGCGAGCCAGAAACCGAGCACGTGAATGCCGAGCTCGCCGATCGAATAGCCGATGTAGTCGCGCCAAAAGTTGTCAACGTTGGCCGTTTCCACGTTGGGATCGGCATTCGTGTTGTACGTGCCGAGGATCGCACTGCCGTGCATCGCCAGCACCATGGCCGTCAGAAAGAATCCGAGAATCCCGTACGCATGGAACGGATTCAGATAGAAGTTCATGTATCTGAAGCCGGTGTTCGAAACCCACGTCAAGTGGCCGGTGAAGCCGATGTCGAAACCTTCGCACCAGCACCCGAGCAGCAGCGGCCGGATGATCTGCAGCACGACGAACGCCGAGATTGCGAAGCTGAACATGAGCGGAACGTGATAGCCCATGTTGAGCTTGCGGCAGATCTCGACTTCGCGCAGCGCCCACGCGACGAACGAGATCGTCGCGAAGATCACGATCCACTCCCAGTTGCCGCCTTGCGCGAACGGGGCGAAACCGAGACCGTACTGACGTAATGGAGCGCCGATCGTGACGCGCACCAAATCTCCATCGCCGATCAGGGCGATGGAGAGAACGATGATCAGGGTTCCGAGAACTGCCGCGCCGACCGAGATAACGCCGAATAACCCGACGTAGAACCGCCCGACCCAAAAGTCGAGCGGATCGTCGCCGAGAATGTCGGCGAGAAAGGTTCCCCCGCGCTTACGATAGACGCCTTCGAAACTGAGCATGCCTTCCCCTTAAACGGGGGGACACGTCCCCCCGATCCCCCCGGCGCGGACTCCCGCGCCTCTCCATGGTGCCGGCCACCTTCGCGTGGCGCGATGTCTATTAAAACGGGAGACGCGGCCCCCCGATCCCCCCGGCGCGGACTCCCGCGCCTCTCCATGGTGCCGGCCACCTTCGCGTGGCGCGATGTCTATTGAAACGGGAGACGCGGCCCCCGACCCCCACGGCGGACTCCCGCGGTTCTCCACGGGCGGACCGTCGATTCCAACTCCGAGTTGGGAGTGGGGGCTTTACTTGGCTCCGGGTGCCGGAGCGGGAGCTGTCGAGGCGCTCATCGCGGTCTGCGGGAAGATCCAGTTGTACTTCGGCGAGCTCAGCACGATGAAGTGGATCAGGAAGGCGACGACCAGGCCGGCACCACAGTAGGCGGCGAGGACGGCGCGGAAGCTGTAAGTCTTGCGATTCATATTGCGTAGTTCTTCCTTACCACGGACGCCATAGCCACACGAAGATGTGGGCGATGACTGCGATGATGAAAAACACCCAGGAGCCGTACACCGTCAGCGTGTGCTGCGTCCAGTCGCCGTTGTCGAAAAACGGGCGGTAGACTTCGGGTACTTGATCGTTGCCGATCTCGTAGACTCCGGCCATTGCCGGGTCGAGTGTGGCCATTTCGGCGATCCCCTTTTCTCGGAGCGTTGTCGAGCCGTTAAGCTGCGGCTCTATCATCACTCTAACAAGATGGCGCAGTCGGTGATGTAGTCACAGCTACTTTCCGGGGCAAGTATTCTCTACTAACTACGACAAAGCGACCTTTGTAGCAGGCACTACACCTCGCGCGGAGCGGGTAACCGTAGAATCAACCCATCGAGGCGCAGAAGAACCGCCGCGAACAAACCAAGCCAGGGGGGTTTTGAAATTTTATGGCTGCCGAGCTTGCAGATCTCATTGGGAATGATCGCGTTCCCGAGTCATATCGTGGCTTCTTCGACAACGCGGACTGGACGTTGCATAAACTCGTCGTCCAGGGCTCGTGGCTCTTCCTCGTCATTGCCGCGATCATCCACTTCGCGTACCTGACCTTCTACAAGTAGCACTGGCAGAGAGAGAGTCACAAGCATGTCGTACGATCCATTCAGCGGTGGCAGAACCGGTGGGCCCAAGTACCGCGACAACATCCACGACTTCAAGGCGGCCGTCTTCGGCTACGCCTTCTCAGGCGTGATCGCGATGGTGATCATCCACGCCGCCGTCCTCGGGAATCCGGCCGGACACGCAAAGTGGCAAACCGTGTTCGGCTCGGCGGTAACGGCGACCAAGTAACTCGCCGTTCACCGGCCAGGAACATCGCATCGGCGGCGCCAGTCTTAGAATGGCGCCGCCGTTTGCTTTCAACCCCCGCGTTTCCAGACGGACACGACGACCATGAACCAAAACGCGCAGACCCCTTTCGAAGAGGGCTCCGTAACCCCGGCGAGCGGGTTCGAGACGATCGAGTTCGCCGAGAACCCGGAACCGCGATGCGCCTGCCTCCTGGTGCTCGATACCTCCGGCTCGATGCAAGGACCGCCGATCGCGGCGCTCAACCTCGGCTTGCGTTCGTTCAAGGACGAGCTGCTGAGCGACCCGCTCGCGGCCAAGCGCGTCGATGTCGCCGTCCTCACCTTCGGCGACTCACCCGAGCTGGTGGCCGATTTCACGGACGCGGCCAATTTCTCGCCGCCGGATTTGCGGGCCGGCGGCTTGACGCCGATGGGCGCGGCCATCTGGGAAGCGCTGCGCCGCCTGACCGCGCGCAAGGAAACCTATCGGACGAACGGGATCGCGTACTATCGGCCCTGGGTTTTCCTGATCACGGACGGCGAGCCGACCGACGACTACCAAGCCGCTGCCAAGAGCGTGCGCGAGGGCGAGGAGCGGGGCGCGTTCTCGTTCTACGGCGTCGGGGTCGGCGAAGCGAATATGACGAAGCTCGCCGAGATCGCGCCGCCCAACCGGCCGCCGGTCAAACTCGACGGGCTCCGCTTCCGGGACCTCTTCGTGTGGTTGTCCAAGTCGATGCGGACCGTGTCGCATTCCGTCATCGGCCAGACGATCGCCCTCGATCCGCCCGGCTGGACCAGCACGCAGGCATGAGCTGGCGCTTCGTCAGCGCGATCGCCGTGGGGACCTCGCACGTTCGCTCGGATACGCCCTGCCAAGACCGTTGCGCGGGCTCGGTCCTGGCGTGTCCCGACGGCGCCCAGGTTTTCGTCTGCGTCGTTTCCGACGGCGCGGGCTCGGCGGCGTTCGCGGAGCGCGGCGCGACCCTCGTGTGCGACCGGCTGCCGGTGCTGGTCGGTGACGCGCTCGCAGCCTCGAGCGACCTCGACGCCGTTTCCGACGACGACGTGCGGACGTGGTTTCTGCGGCTGCGCGACGAACTGCGCGCGCATGCCGGCGACTCCGACGCCGATCTGCGCGACTTCTCGGCGACCGCGCTACTCGCGATCGCCAGCGACCACCAGACGTTGTGCGCATCGGTCGGCGACGGCGCGGTCGTCGTGCGCGAAGCGGCCGGCGGTCCGTTCGAAGTCGCGCTCTGGCCCGAAGGCGGCGAGTACGCCAATCAGACGTACTTCCTCACCGACGATACCGTCGCCGAACGGGTGGCGATCCGGCGCTTCGACGGCGTCGCCGACGTGATCGCGTTCTCCGACGGCTTGCAGCAGTTGGCGCTGGAGCGCTCGTCGCGCACGGCCTTCGAACCCTTCTTCGGCCCGCTCGTGCGGACGGTGCGCGAGAGCCCGGCCTCGCCCGACGAGTTGGCGCGGTCGCTCGCGGCCTATCTGGATTCGGAGGCCGTCAACCGGCGCACGGACGACGACAAAGCGCTGGTCGTCGGCTGTCGCACGGCGGCGGCCGCGTGACGGCGCTACGCGACTCCGCGGGCGGAGCGGCGACCCTCGGCGCCCGCGTCGGCGACGGCGGCGAAGGGACGGTCTACCGGATTCTCGAGCGGCCCGACGCCGTCGCGAAAATCTACACCCGCCCGATGTCGGCCGAGCAACTCGCGAAGCTCGCCGCGATGGTCCAGGCCTCGGACGAGAGCCTGCGGACCGTGTCCGCCTGGCCGACGGGCCTCGTCTACGACGGAGCTCGCGCGGTGGGATTCACGATGCCGCTGCTAGCGGCGCAGCACCCGATCCACGACCTGCTGGGGCCGCGGAGCCGCCAGGAGCACTTCCCGCGAGCGCATTGGAAGTTCCTGATCCACACGGCCGTCAACCTCGCGCGGGCGTTCTCGGTGCTGCACGAACGCGGCGTCGTCGTCGGCGACGTCAATTCCAATAACGTCGTCGTGTGCGCCGACTCGACGGCGCGTCTGATCGATTGCGACAGCTTCCAAGTCCGCGCGGGCGGCGCGCTCTATCGCTGCAACGTCGGCGTGCCGGACTATCAGCCACCGGAACTGCAGACCGCCGATTTCGCGGCCGTCGAACGGCTGCCCCAGCACGACCTCTTCGGTCTAGCGGTCATGCTCTTTCAACTGCTCTTCGTCGGCAAGCATCCGTTCTCGGGCGTGCTCCCGCCCGGCGTCGCCGGGACGGGGGCGATCGGCGCGAACGTCGCCGCGCGCCGCTTCTTCTATCATCCCCAGGCACGGCGGCGCGGCCTGCGCCCGCCTCCGGGCAGCCCGACCTTGAGCGCGGTGACGCCGGAAATCGCCGCCCTCTTCACCCGCGCGTTCCTGGGCGCGCCACCCGAGCGGCCCTCGGCGGCCGTGTGGTGCCGCGCGCTCGAAGACATTGAAACCCGGACGGTTCGCTGCGCGAGCAACGCCGCGCACCGGCACCTGCGCGGCGCGCCGTGTCCCTGGTGCGCGCTCGACCGCTCGGGCCTCCATTATTTCAGCCTGCCCGGCGATCGGGATCGCTCTTACGGCGTCGACGAATCGATCTGGCAACGCTGCAACGACGAAGCGGTCGCGCGCGTCTGGAGCGAGGTCGCGGCCGAGCGCGCGCCGGCGCCGATCGACCCGCGGTTGACGCCCGCCGCGGCGCGCCGCGCGACGCCGCTGCGGTTATGGACGAAGACGCGCATCGCCGCGTACGCCGCCGGCGCCGTCGCAGGCGCGCTGTGCGTCGCGGCCGCGCTCGTGGTCAAGCTGCCGCTGCTCGCGCTGCTGTTGGTGGCCGGCACGCTCGGGCTCGCCGCCGCGTTCCGCCCGGACGCGCGCACCGCGGTTGCCCAAGCGTGGCGCCACGCCGCCACGGCCCGCGCCGCCTATGCGGTCGCCGCGCGCGAGTGGGAACGCGAAGCGCGTTCCCGGCGCTTCAGCGAAGAACTGAACCGGCTCGCGAAACTGCGAGCGCGTCTCCTCTCGGGGAAAGCGCGCCACGATGCCGAGGTCGCGCAGTTGCAACGCCGGCGCAACGCGCTCGAGTGGGAACGTTTCGCGGCCGCCCGGACGCTGCGGACGCACCGGCTCGTCGACGAGCGGACGCGCGCGTTTCTCGCGGGCCAGGGAATCGTCGGCGCCGCGCAGATCTCGCGCGAAAGCCTGCGCCA
>Ga0116228_10003160_pt1 | contig 14416 bp, 12 predicted proteins | sample S1TSphfallax_2_FD_89694 | JGI IMG/M metagenome (GOLD analysis project Ga0116228, IMG submission 89694) | Host-associated microbial communities from peat moss isolated from Minnesota, USA - S1T2_Fc - Sphagnum fallax MG | ecosystem: Host-associated > Plants > Peat moss > Unclassified | place...
ATACGCCCAGCAGTCGGGCATGGATGCGCACCCTATTCGAGGGCGCGGGATGCTCGCACCGGTTTCACTATCCCGATGTAGCGGACGAGGTGTGCAAAGACCGACTTCGTCGAAGGAATGAGGGCGGCGGGCACGGGTTAACCGTCAGCGATCAGGACTTCGATCACTTTACCGCTCCGTTCGTTCCGCCCACCGCTGAATAGGCGTTCGAGGTAATACTGCATCGCCAATGACGATCGGTGCGTCCAACAAACATGCTCCGCGCCGGTCGTTCGATGGCGGTCGCAGGGCGTGGAAAATGAATGGCGGGGGCTGGCCGGAAGCGGACTGGCAGCTTTCGATTGGCAGTCCAGCAAAGCGGACTTTGCCAAGAACTGGAGGCTTCGGCCGCTATCGACCCGTTGCAGACCTTCCGGGAGCTAGGCAGGATCGAACCATGCTAATCCGGGTAGCGACTTCGTCGGATGTAGACGGTTGGGTGGAACTACGCGCTCAGCTCTGGGGCCACGCATCCCTTGACGAACACCGGGACGAAGCCGCAGCGCTGCTTGCCAAGTCGATTAAAGAAGGCGTGGCCTTTGTGGCTGTGGACCACGGAGGGAGCGTCCGCGCATTCGCCGAAGCAGCCTTGCGGCACGACTATGTCAACGGATGCAACACGTCGCCTGTCGCATTTCTAGAAGGTATCTATGTCCGGCCCGAGAGTCGAAGCTCTGGCTTAGGCAGGCGTCTTTCGATGTCGGTCCAATCCTGGGCGCGCGAGCAGGGGTGCAAGGAAGTCGCGTCCGACGCCCTGCTGGAGAACGTCGAAAGCCAAGCCTTCCATGCGGCCATCGGATTCGAGGAAACGGAACGCGTCGTCTATTTTAGAAGGTCGCTGTAAGTCTGCTTCCCACCCAACCCGTCCAAAGCTGACCCTGGTCCTTGTGTCCGCTTCCGGGAAGCCGGCTGAAGCGCCTGGCCGAACGCCTTTGGCGCAAAGCCGCAATTTGGTTCGCATCGCATCCAGGCACATCAAATCGTGCGACCTCCACAGCAATTGGCCTGGATTGGCACCTGACCTCCGCCCCCGCTGTGCAATCGCGTGCAATTGCGAGCCCACCAAAGCGTCGCTTAACGCATTGAAATAGCTACGAGAAACTGGAAAGACTGGGGTTGGTTATGGCGTCCGACCGCGGCCCCTCTGCATGCGAATCCAGCAGTGAAATCAATGCTCTGCACGATGATCGCGTGGATCACAGTCGGACGCGATTTTACCGCCGTTCATCAAATGGGTTGTGGCGCGTGCGCCGGAAAGGGTATGGCGTCTCGCGCACGCAGTTTGGCCAAGTTGCCGCGCGCCGCGCCAAACGCAGTAGCGAAATCGAGATAGCACATGCCGGATCATGTCAGCGCCGCGACGCCAGCCTCACCCCGCGCCGTCCCTGACAATATCGCCGACCGGCTGATTGTCGCGCTGGATCTGGAGAGTGTGGACGCAGCCTGGAAGGCTGTGCGGCAACTTGATGGCATTGTCAGTTTTTTCAAAATTGGCCTCTGGCTTCAGTTTGCGCCTGGCGTGGACGAGCTTATTGGCGGACTGATTGCGCGCGGAAAGAAAGTTTTTCTTGACGCCAAGATGTACGACATTCCAGAAACCGTCAGCCGCGCGGTCGCCGTGGCGGCGAAACGAAACGTCAGTTTTATTACGGTGCACGGTGACGAAGCCATATTGCGGGCGGCCTGCCGGGCCCGCGAAGGTTCGGACCTGAAGATTTTCGCGGTCACTGTTCTGACCAGCCTGGACGATGCGGCCCTGCATGGGTTGGGCTACCGGCTTGGCGCGCAGGATTTGGTGCAGTTGCGTGCGGCCCGCGCCGCCGCGTGCGGGTGCGACGGCATCATCGCGTCCGCGTTCGACAACCCGGACGGCATACGCAGCCTGGCAGGCAAGGCGGACTTGCTGATTGCGACACCGGGTGTTCGGATGGCGGGCGACGCCGCCCACGACCACAAGCGTGGCGCCACGCCGTCGCAGGCGATCGAGAGCGGCGCGGATTACCTCGTCATCGGCCGGCCGATTGTGCAGGACGCCGACCCGGGCGGGAAGGCACGGCGTTTCGTCCAAGAAATGGAAGCCGGGCAGCGCGTGCGTGATGGCGCGCGGCGGTAGATACGCAACTAATGGTTGTAGGCAGGACCTGGCGCGGCCCGAAAACGTTAGCGCGCCAGGCCACTCAAATTCTTGACTAAGCCGCGCGCAAATGGCTAGTCTGCGCTAGCGGGCGCGCTCAAGAAAATCTCACTCGTGGGTACTTGCGTCGCCGCGCGTAAGGGATGCACCAGTGCTGCGCTTGGGTTTTGCCGCGAGTCTCGCGCACATTGTTGCCATGCATCATCGCGTCTCCCGTTGGGCCGCCGATACGGTCTGCCACGGCTCATGAGCGCATCGCCGGCGGACGACGCGCGGCGCAACCCGGCGGCTTTGCAAACGTTGCTCGCCAGGGTGTCGCGCAATTCGGAACGCGTCATCGTACCCATCAATGATTGCGCGCTGTGCGATGACGAGCGGGCGCCGTCACTGTATTGCGTCCACGCTTTGTCCGGCGCCGGCGGCGCGGACTTTGCCGACCTCGGCCGGCTGATGCCGGATGTGCGGTTTTTCGGCATTCAGGCGCCACCGAAGAAAATGTGGGACATGGCGTTTGGCGGCAGCGTCGAAGCCATTGCCGCGTATTACGTGAGCGCCCTCGTGAAATTCCAGCCGAGGGGGCCGCTGATGCTCGGCGGCTGGTCCGCTGGGGCAATCATTGCGCTGGAAATGGCGCAGCAATTGACGAAAATCCATTGCCGGGAGGTGTCCGTTCTGGTGGCGTTCGATGCGGCGCCGGAGAACAGCGCGGCCGGCTTGCGGCCATGGCACCCGCTTTATCTGGTCGAGCTTGGCCGCAACCTGCCGGCCTGGTTTGCGCAGGAAGGCATATTCGAACAGGGCTTCCTCCGCTCGTTATGGCGGCAGGTTGCGAAGAAGACCGTCGCGCTCGGCAAGACGGCGATCGCGCATGCGCGCGGCGACAGCCTGGCGGCCGGCTTTGCGGTGGAGGGATTCATGGACCTCGCGCGCTTTCCACCATTCCAACGATCGTTCATGAAACGGCTTTACGACGCGCTGCTCAGATACAAACCCGAGCGCTATGCCGGTCGCGTGCTGGTTTATGAGGCGGAGGTGAAGCCGCCCTACCGTGTGCCGCAAGTCGCGCGGATTTGGCGCGGGATCGCACCTTCGGTCGATGCAGTTTGCGTTGAGGGAACCACGCATCTGAGCATTTTGAAGACGCCGCATGTGCGTGCGCTCGCCGAGGATTTGCAGCCGCGGATCATGCAGCTTCAGCGACACTAGTGGTTAAAATCCAAGGGAAGAGTCCTTGGATTTTAACCACTAGCCTTTGTTTTTGTGGGCCGATTCACCCAACGCTCGGGTAGGGAGCGTTGGGATCGGACCACTAGCCTTTGTTTTTGTGGGCCGATTCACCCAACGCTCGGGTAGGGAGCGTTGGGATCGGACCACTAGGACGATAAGAGTTTTTTGGTTCTTTTTTTCAAAAAAGAACTGCTTTTGTCCTTGGTGTGTTCAGGAGCCAGCATGAATTTTCCCCTGAAGGGCGGCGTAGCCGTCGTCACCGGCGCGGCCAGCGGCATAGGCGCCGCCTTGGCAGGGAATTTGGCCGCGCGCGGCATGAACCTGGCGTTGGCCGATCGCAACCCGGCCGGCCTGGCAGCAACCGCGGCACGCGCCCGCGCGGCCGGGGTAAAGGTGAGCGAACATGTGCTCGACGTCGCCGACACCGAGGCGTTGGCAGCATTGCCGGATGCGGTGCTGGCGGACCATGGACGGGTGACCCTGCTGGTGAACAACGCCGGCGTGGCACTGATCGGCACCTTCGAGGAATCCTCGCAAGCCGATTTCGCGTGGGTGATGGACATTAATTTCTGGGCGCCGGTACGTCTGACGCGGGCGTTCCTGTATGCCCTGCGACGCGAGCCGGCGGCGCATATCGTCAATCTCTCCAGCATCTTCGGCATTATCGCACCGCCTGGCAACGCGGCGTATTCCGCCAGCAAGTTTGCCCTACGCGGGTTTTCGGAGGCGCTGCGGCATGAATTGCTCGGCAGCAACGTGACACTCACCGTGGTGCATCCTGGCGGTATTCGCACGGCGATTGCCGAGACAGCGCGGATCAGCCAGGCAATCGACCCCGAAGAGGCCCGCGCGGCGACGGCCGAATTCACCAAGCTGCTGAAGACGTCGCCGGAAGACGCGGCCGAGCAGATTGCGCGCGCAGTGGTCAAGCGCAGCGGCCGGTTGCTGATCGGCGGCGACGCGCGCATGATAGATCGTATTCAGAGGATTTTTCCCGCCACCTACTGGAAGCGTATCGCGCGTGGGAAGGACAATATCGCCGCGGCGATGGCTGGCAACCAGACGGCGGACAATAAGGCGACTGGCGGCAAAGGATAGCACATGGCAAGCTGGCAGGCCCATGCGGTTGACGCAGTGCTGCGCGTGATGGTGAAGCGACGCTTGCGCAACAACACCGATCTGGCCAGCGTGCGGGAGATACTGCAAAGCGGACGCGTGCCGATTGCCGACGATGTTACGTATGCGCCGCATTGGCTCGGTGGCGTGGAGGGTGAGCGGGTGGAAGCGCCGTCTGTCGCACCTGACGGTCCCGTCATGCTATATTTGCATGGCGGCGGCTATTTTGCCTGTTCGCCGCGCACCCACCGGCCGCTGACATCCTGGTTTGCCAAGGCCGGCTTTCGCGTATTTGTGCCGGCCTACCGGCTGGCGCCCGAACACCGGTTTCCGGCGGCGGTGCACGACGCGGAGGCTGCCTATCTCGCGTTGCTCGATGCCGGTTATGCCGCGGACAATATTGTCCTGGCGGGCGATTCCGCCGGTGGCGGGCTGGCGCTGGCGCTGTTGCTGCGGTTGCGTGATCGCAGGCACCGGCTACCGGCGGCGGCGTGTTTGTTCTCGCCATGGACCGATCTTGCGGTGACCGGACCTTCGGTGAAAGGCAACGCACGGCGCGAGGCAATGTTCTGGACGCCGGGCATTCCCGCCGCGGCGGCGTTCTATCTCGGCACGAGCGATGCGCGCACGGCGTTGGCCTCGCCGCTTTACGGCGACCTGCGCGGATTGCCGCCGCTCCTCATTCATGCCGGCGATCGCGAAGCTTTGCGCGACGACAGCACGCGGCTAGCCGAACGCGCGCGCGCCGCGTGCGTTCGTACCGAATTGCGCGTGTGGCCGGTGGTGCCGCATGTGTGGCAACTGCTGCACGGGTTCGTGCCGGAAGCGCGCGAGTCGCTGCGGCAGGCTGCGGTATTTCTGAAGGAAGCGCTGCGCGAGGCGGCCACCCACGCGCCGCTTGAGACGTCCGAACCGGTGAACTGAGGACGCCTTGATGCTCGATGCCGCGATTGGCGCGGACATGTCCCCGGACATTCCTGCCGCGCTGGAGACGGCGGACGTGCTGATCATCGGCACCGGATTTTCCGGGCTCTGCATGGCGATCAAGCAACTGGAAGACGGCAACAGGAACTTTCTGATCCTCGATGAGGCACAGGAAGTCGGGGGCACCTGGCGCGACAACCATTATCCTGGCTGCGCGTGCGATATTCCGTCGCATTTGTATTCGCTGTCGTTCGCCCCGAAGGCCGACTGGAGCCGGATGTATCCGAGCCAGCCGGAGATTTTTGGATATATGCGCGATGTCGCGGACAAGTTCGGGTTGCGTGACAAAATTCGGTTCGGCGCGAAAATGCAGGCCGCCGCGTGGGATGACGCGCGGGCCGTTTGGGTGGTGCGCACGCAGGATGGCCGCCGTTTCGAGGCGCGCGTGCTGGCCTGTGGCATGGGCGGGCTGCATGTGCCGCTCATCCCGGAGTATCCTGGCGACGAGAGCTTCGCCGGTCCGCGTTTTCATTCCGCCGCCTGGGACCATGGCGTGGCGCTGGCCGGCAAGCGTGTCGCCGTGATCGGCACCGGCGCCAGCGCCATCCAGTTCGTGCCCGAAGTGGCAAAGGTCGCCGGGCAACTCTATCTGTTCCAACGCACGCCGCCGTGGATTATTCCGCGGCCGGACTATGCCTTCAGCCAAGCGCAGTTGCGACGCCTGCAAAATCCGCTGTTCCGGCTTCTGTTCCGCACCTGGATCTATGTTGTTCAGGAAATTCGCGCACCCGCTTTCCTCGGCAGCAAGCGGCTGGCGGCCGTCGGGCAGAAAATGGCGCGCGACCATCTGGCGCGCCAGATCCGCAAGCCCGCGCTGCGGCAGGCACTGATGCCCGACTACATCATGGGCTGCAAACGCGTGCTGCTCAGCAACGACTATTATCCGGCCTTGAGCCGCGATAACGCGGAGGTGGTGACGCGATCGATCGCGGAAATCCGGCCGCACGAAATAGTTACGGATGACGGGCGCGTGCGCGAGGTGGATGTCATCATCTACGGCACCGGCTTTCATACCACCGATAGCCTCGCGGCGCTGGACATCACCGGGCGGAACGGGGTGACGTTGCGCGAGGCGTTCTCCGGCGGCATGCACGCCTATTGGGGCATTACGGTTCCGGGGTTTCCAAACCTATTCCTGATGATGGGGCCGAATACCGGGCTCGGCCACAATTCCATGGTGCTGATGATCGAGGCGCAGGTGCGCTACAGCATGAGCGTGCTGCGCGGCCTGCGGCGAAAAGGCTGGCGCGCGGCGGACGTGCGCGGCGACGTGGAAGCGGCGTTCAACACCAAGCTGCAGGAACGCCTGGCGCGCACGGTGTGGCAGACCGGCGGGTGCAGGAGCTGGTATCAGGACGTGAACGGCAGGAATACCACGCTTTGGCCGGGGTATACGTTCGATTATGTGTGGCGGACCAGGAAAGCGAAGTTACAGGACTACGGGAAGGTGAGGTAGAAGCGGTTCTTTTTTGAAAGAAAGAACCAAAAAACTTTTGAATACTTAAAGCCGCGCCGCGCCGCGCGCGCTTGGATTAATTACGGCGGTGCGCACACCAAATTGTGAAGCCGAATAAATCGGTTGCTAACGGTCGCCGATGCAGGTTGCCGCCAGCGAACAAGGCATCCGATTCGATTGGTTGCCGAAGCGCAAGCCCCGACCCTGAAGGAGCAACCTGGCATGGCCAGACAGATGCAAGCCCGTGTGACATCCAAGGCCCTGATCATGTCAGTTCCGCACGAGCTTCAAGCCTATAAAGGCTCGCGCCCCGACGATTTGTGGGAGGTGACCGAGCACCTTGAGACCGTTCTGAATTGCCTTTCGGACCATGCCATTCTCACGCTCGACGAGGCCGGCAAGATTACCAGTTGGAACAATGGCGCGGAACGCATGAAAGGCTACGTGAGGGACGAGATTCTCGGCCAGCATTTCGCCTGTTTTTATACCAAGGCTGATCAGGAGGATGGCGTGCCCGTCCGCGTGCTGCGGATCGCGGCAGATACCGGAAAGCATCAGTCCGAAGGATGGCGGGTACGCAAGAACGGCGAGAAGTTCTGGGCCAACGTGGTCATTCATCAGTTGACCGGGTTTAGCGGCAAAATTCGCGGATTCGTCGAGATCACGCGCGATATCACACAACGGCTGCAAATCGAGAAGCTTCGTGAGGAACTCAACCAATCCCAGAAACTGGAACTGGTGGGACGGCTCACCGGCGGCGTGGCGCATGACTTCAATAATTTTCTGACGGCGATCGAAGCCGGCAACGATCTGATCCTGCACTACAGCGACGATCCGCGCATCGCACGCGTCATGGAAATCAACAAGCTCGCTGTCGGGAGCAGCCGAAAGCTCGTCTCGCAACTGCTCTCCTTCTCGCGTCGCCAAATAATGACTCCAAAACGTTCCAGCGTCTGGGACCTTGTCGCGACCCTCGATGTTCTGATCCAACGCGCGGTTGGCGAGCAGATAAGGCTTCGCTGGAACCTGAATCCGGAGCTGCCTGCGGTGATGGTCGACCCACCCCAATTTCAAGCAGTGTTGCTGAACCTGGTCGTCAATGCACGCGACGCAATGCCCGACGGCGGCTGGTTAACGGTTTTCATGGAAAAGCTGGTCCTGTCGGACCGCAATTATCCGCCGCCCTATGATCTACCGGCCGGCGAGTATGTTGTGCTCGGCGTTAGCGACACAGGCACCGGGATGTCTGACGAAGTATGCGAACGTGCGATCGAGCCGTTTTTTACCACCAAGGATGTCGGCCGGGGCACGGGCTTGGGTTTAAGTCAGTCTTTTGGTTTTGCACGCCAGTCGGGCGGCACGCTGAGGATCGAAAGTGTGCAGGGTCGGGGCACGACGGTGCGGATATTGTTGCCGGCGATTGATGCGACGGCAACCACCGTCGCGACCAGGCAAAAGACGATCCTGTTCGTGGATGACGACTGCGCCATTCGCACGCTGGTTTGCGAAATGCTGCGCTTTCTGGGCCACAAGGTGGTGGAAGCCGAGGACGGGCGCGAAGCGCTTGCCCTGCTGGAGCGGGATCGGACAATCAATTTCCTGTTCAGCGACATCGTCATGCCCAACGACATGACGGGATTGCAGTTGATGACCGCGGCACGCCTGGCGCGACCCGGCTTGCCGACTTTGCTGGCCTCCGGCTATCCGCGTGAGGTGCTGCGCAACCTCGGCGATATTCCGGAGGATGTCTGTTTCATTCCGAAGCCGTACTCCCTGGCGGATATCAGCGCACATGTCGGGGGGCGCTATACATTGCAGTAGGAACAGGGGCGCTCGTGGTCCGATCCCCACGCTCCCTTCCCGAGCGTCGGGTGAATCGGCCCACAAAAACCACTCGCTGATGACCTGACAGCAATGCGCGTTGAGCTTTACGCGCGTAGGGCAGTGCAAAGGCAAGGGAGCAGTTCTTTTTTGAAAAAAAGAACCAAAAAACTTTTGCTTTTCGGTGAATGCCTTCAATCCGCATTACTTGAAAACCGCACCTTGCACTTTGTCCCCTACGCGAATATCCAGCTTTGCCGTCAATCCACCCTGCACTTCCAACGTCGCGCGTACCGGGCCGCCACTCGAGATCATCGCTTCACTTTCCGGCACCGTATCTTCCGCGATGTGCGTAATGGTGCCGTCGGGGCCGATGAAAATCATGTCCTCGGGCACCGGGCAGTTTTTCATCCACATCGGCACGTCGCGCGGGGCGCCCCAGTCGAAGAACATGCCGGTGCCGGCCGGAATGGAGGTGCGAAACATCTCGCCGATTGCCTGCTCCTGCGGCGTGGTCGCCAGCTCCACCGTAAAGGCGTGCGGCGGCCCGCCATGGCCGGAGATGACCATTTTTGTTTGCGGCAGGGTGGCTTGCGGGCCGGATTGCGCCGCGGCGGTCGCGGGCACCAGCGCGGCCACAAACATCAGGGCAGGCAAACGCATGGGTCAGTTATCCTTCAGGGCGGCCGCGGCCAGGGCGGCGATTTCGGGCCGCACCATTCCCTCCCGCGGCGCGTCGCGCAAGCTGCCGAACCAATGGGCGGGCGGGTTACGGCCGGCGGCGCGATTGTAGGTGAGCCCGCGCAGGATTGCCTCGGCCGCTGGCGTGGTGCGCGGCGGGATGGGAATGAGATTCAACGTGGCCCACACGCCGGCCCAGCAGCGCGCCACGGTGTAGGGATTGTAGCCGCCGCCGCCGGTGACGATCAGCCTTGGGGCGTGCTGCATCAAAACCGCCGTGACCGAAAAATGCGCGTTGTTGGACAGCGCCAGGCGGGACAGCGGGTCCTCCTCCAGCGCATCGGCGCCGCATTGCAGAACGATCGCCTGGGGGTGGAACCGGCCGATCAAGGGCAGCACGGCATGCTGCATGAGGCAGCGCAGCTCGGTGTCGTTGAAACCTTGCGGCACCGGAAGATTACGCGCCATGCCGCCGGCACGGTCGGATGCCGCCCCGGTGTGCGGCCAGCGGCCGGCTTCGTGGATGCTGATGGTAAAAACCCGCGGGTCGTCATGAAACGCGTCCTGCACGCCGTCGCCGTGGTGGGCGTCGATATCCAGGTAGGCGATGCGGGACAGTCCCTGGTCGAGCAAGGCAAGGATGCCGAGCACCGGGTCGTTGAGATAGCAGAACCCGGCGGCGCGATCGGGGCGGCCGTGGTGCGTGCCGCCGCCGGGGCAGAACACGGTGCCGCCATCCGCGCAAAGCTCGGCCGCGCGGAGGATGCCGCCGGCACTGGTCATTGGGCGGCGGTAGATTTCGGCGAAGACGGGGTTGCCGTCGGCGCCGATGCGAAAGCGGTCGCGGTCTTCGTCCGAAACGCTCTGGTTCGCCTCGGCGCGCCGCAGCGCCGCGATATAGTCGGGATGGTGAAAGCGCGTGACCTGCGCCTCGGTGGCCATCGGCGCCTCGATAAACACCTCGTCCGGCAACCAGCCCATGGCGCGGCATAAATCAGTGGTGGTGGACACGCGCGGCACCGCGAGCGGGTGCTTGCCGCCATAGGTCGATCGCCGATATATCTCGCTGCCGATATAGAATGGCCGGACGCGTGCCGCCTGCATGGCGTGCAGATGGGGGCTCCGCACAACAAGGAAGTCGTTCTCCATTAAAAAAAGAACCAGAAAACTTTTGCTCTCGAAGCAATCCCCGACCTATCGTCCGTCGAGGGGCGGTTCTTGATATCGACTGCGGCGCAGATATTTTTCGGCACCGGCGGGAACGCCGCCAGGTTCCAGGGGTCCGGGTGGGCGGAGCCGAACGAGAACGGGACCTGGTGCCTGGGCCCGCACGCCGCGCTGCACATACCGCTGGTGCCAGGCGACGGCGACCTGCTGGTGGAATGCGTGCTGCAACCGCTGGTGCGTCCGCCGGCGCTGACCGGACAACGACTGGTGCTGACGGCGAACGGGGCGCCGGCCGGTGACGTGCTGGTTCAGATCGAATCCGTGATCGGCTTTGGCGTCGCGCGTGCATTGCTCGAAGACGGGAACGAGCTCCGGCTGGTTCTAAGCAGTCCGGATGCGGCGAGCCCTGCCGAACTCGGCGCTGGCCGCGACTCTCGCTTGCTGGGATTCGAATTGCGCGAGTTGCGGGTCATGTGGGTGCCGCCGAACGTGCCGGTGCATCGGCGTCAGATGCCGCCGCTGCCCGCCGCGAGCGGGCAATTGCCGGGTGCCATGGAGGACGCGGTGCGGGTCATCACCGGCCTGTCGTCGGAAAACCTGATGCTGCAACTGGAGAGCCTCGGATATAACTGTGAGCTCGGCCTGGTGCAGCGGCGCTGCGGCGCGGAGCCTCTGGGTCTGCTGCGATTTGCCGGCACATCGGCGCCGCGGCTTCTGGAAGGTCTGGATTTCTGTTTCGAGGGCATCGATGACCCCGCTCAGATACGTTTATACCCGAGCTGGGGGGGCGAGACGGAATGGATCGGCCGCAATCTGCGATATGACATGCATTGGCATACCTACCGCCCCGTGGTGGAGGCCGAACGGGAGCAGGTTGTGGCGGACGAAATAAAGAAGCTCCGCTTCAAGCGCCGGCGGTTTCTCGAGGTGCTGGAAAGCGGGGAGAAATTGTTCGTCTATCAGCGGCCGGAGCACGACAGTGCCGCCCACGTGCTGCCGATCCTGAACATGTTGCGCAGCCACGGCGACAATGCGCTGCTGTTCGTCGCTGTGAACCGCGACAGACCGCCCGGTAGCGTGGACCGCCTCTCCGCCGATCTGTATCGCGGCAATCTCGCGCGCGTGCCCCCGACCGGCTGGTCGGATGACACGGATTTTCGGGCCTGGATCAGCCTTTGTGCCAATGCCTATCGGCTGTGGCGGGAGACCGGGCGTGGTGGCTGAAAAGGAGGTGGCTGAGGCAGAACCAGTCGGCTCGGCCGCGATTCAGGCCGCGGCACACCTGGTATTCGGCCAGGACGGCAACGCGGCGGCCAGCCAGATGGAGGGATTTTCCTGGCCGGAAGACGGCTACACCTGGGCACTCGGCCCGCAAGCCGTGTTGCGCGTGAGCCTGCATCCGGGACAAGGCGACCTGATGCTGGAACTCGGCGTGCGGCCATTCATGGAGCCGCCCTACCTGATCAACCAGCGCATCGGTTTGACGGTCGAGGGCGTCCCGGTCGGCGTCGAGCAGGCTCAGGACGACACGGTTCTGGGGTTCCGCATTCCCGGCGCGATCGTGGCGGGGCGTTCGGAGATCGAAATATGCCTGGCGTTACCCGATGCGATAAGCCCGAAGGATTTGCGGATCAACAACGATGGCCGCAGGCTTGGCTGCCGGATCCTGCAGGCGTTGCTGGTATGGATACCGCCCGAGACGCGGCCGGCGGCACGCCGCCTTCCGCCATTGCCCGCCAGTGACGGCGATCCGCCGGAACGATTGGCGGAATTGGCACGATTTTGTACCGGTCTCGCATTGCCCGAGTTGATGCTGCATTTCGAAAGCCTGGGTCATAACTGCGAATTTGGGCTGGTGCAGCGGGCCTGCGGCGCGGAACCGCAGGGTTTGCTGCGGTTTGCCCAGATGTCGATCCACAAGCTGCTGGAAGCCCTGGATCTCGGCTTCGAAGGCGTGGACGATCCGGCGCTGTTGCGCGCCTATTCCGGTGGCGGGCCGGACCCGGAGTGGCTGTTCCGGCATGATCGTTACGGCTTATATGCACATTCGTGGTTGCACGTGAACCATGTCACCGAGGCGGATTTCCTGGCCAAGCAAATCATGCGCATGCGATTGCAGCGGCGGCGCCTGCTGGAAGTATTGGAGAGCGGACAGAACTTATTCGTCTACCAGCGGCGCGGGACGATGACAGAGGCCCATGCGCTGCCGATCCTGACGCTGTTGCGCTCATACGGGCCAAACGCGCTGCTATTTGTGACCGTGAGCGAGGATAAGCCACCAGGCAGCGTCGATCTGCTGGGCCCGCATCTGTTTCGTGGCAATATCGATAAACTGGCGCCGATCAATGATGCGTACGATTTCCAGTTGCAGTCCTGGATCAGCATTTGCGCGAACGCCTACCGCCTATGGCGAGAAACCGGACATAGCGGATAAAGGCATGAAATTGTTCCGCTCCCAAGGAGCAAAAGTTTTTTGTTGCTTTTTTTCAAGAAAGAAATACGTCCTTCCTTTGCCAACGCGCCGTCAAGGTTTCTGCGCCAGCCACTTCGGATGATCGATCGTGACAAGGCCTCCGATGGCGCGGCCGAAATCATCTACCGCACGCATCACGCCGGGCCAGCCTTTGTCGTAGTCATCGCCGATCAGAACGCCGCCGGCGGACAGGATGGACCAATAATCGGTCGCGTCCCGCATCACGTCCGCATATTCGTGCGAAGCGTCGATATGGACGCCGGAAATCCGCAACGGCAGGCCGCGAAGTATGTGTGCGGCCGCGGCCGATGTTTGCGGCATCGGGACGACGTAAGGCTGCAACCCATGCGACCAGACATTCGACAGAAAGGTCCGGTAAAGATCGGGCATGCCGACGTTTCTGCCGAACATTGTTCCCTGGTGGAACCAATGCTCCGGCGAACCCAGGAAGGTGTCTATGGCGATAACGCAACCATCTAGCTTCGCATCCCGCATGGTCTTGGCAATCGTGATGGTGGATTCGCCCTTCCAGACGCCCACATCCAGGACAATGGGCTGCGGCGCGGTAAACGCGACGCGGCGCAAGGCCTGATGCGTGCCGTTCCATCCCTGGTGGTGCACGTTCCGCGCATCGAAACCGAATTCGGCCCAGATATTCCTGCCGTAGAGCAGGTTCATGACACGATCGGCGGTGGCTGGCATGCAAACCTCCTGGGATTACCGGCATTGAAACCGACGGTCGAATGAAAGAAGGAAGCATTTCTTTTTTGAAAAGGAGAAACAAAAAACTCTTGGTATTAAGGCAGTACCGGCAAATCGGCGGTGTGGGTTTCGATCGACACCGCGGTTTCGATGATGTTCTGTGCCGCTCGTATTTCCGCGTCGACGCTTATCGAAAGTGCTCGCGCCCTGCCCTGCGCACCGATCGCCTTGGCAAGCTGGTCGTTGGCGCGCAGGATGCGTATTTTCTCGATCAGGTCGGACATGTCCGGCTGCACCGGCACAAAATGCTCGAATGGTTTCAGCCGATCATAGTACCATTGCGCGAATTTGCGGGCCGAGGCGACCTTCAGGACCACCGAGCCGCTCAGCAGCTTTTGAAACAGGCCGGGCCAGGAATTGGTGTTGCCGTCTATGTCAATATGATATTTCCAGTTCTGGAACCGCGCCGGCGGTATGAAATCGCGCACCATGCCCATGCGCTGCAGCAGGTCGATTTCCGCTTGCGATCGCACCTGCGCCAGCCCCGTCACGCCGGCGTCGAGATACGCGGCGTAATCGTTGCGGGCCGCCAGCGCGCATAGTGCCAGTCGCGGCA
>Ga0116228_10003161_pt1 | contig 14415 bp, 6 predicted proteins | sample S1TSphfallax_2_FD_89694 | JGI IMG/M metagenome (GOLD analysis project Ga0116228, IMG submission 89694) | Host-associated microbial communities from peat moss isolated from Minnesota, USA - S1T2_Fc - Sphagnum fallax MG | ecosystem: Host-associated > Plants > Peat moss > Unclassified | place: USA...
GGGGTGGGGGTTTAACATTCATCCCATGATAAATTTTTTAATTGTTGAACATTATTGAGGAGAATGATTTTTAACCAAATATTTTTTAATTATTTGGTCTCATCATCATATTTTTTACTATAATTACATTATCCATCATTATTAAATGACATTTAACTTTGCGATATTAATACTTGGAAAATAAACGAAAATGGATATAGTATTTATTTATTTATTTATCTTACAATCATGGATGAATTTCATCCAATGATTTACTTAATCCAATTCATAAATGAAATTCATCCATGTAAAAATGACATTCATCCATGTGAAATCATTCATCTATGGACATATTCATCCATGTAGGTGGATTAAAATCATATTAGGTTTTAAGCTACAAGTTCAAAGCTCCAAGCTCAGGCTTTACACTCATGCAGAAGCCATCCTCAATTTGGCAGGTCTAAGGTTTCATTGTGAATGGCATTGGAAGGATGACTTTGTGCTTGAACTATGGTAGGAATAGAAGAGTCTTTTATTGAATTAAATCCTAAAGGTGCCTGATAAAATTTGACACCTTAGTTGATTATTGGAACTTGATTAGCATTTCCCAAAAAACCTTTTTGATAATGGAGAGAATGCTTTCTTAACCCTATTTTCCTTGAATAGGATAGATTGTTTCTAATAATGTGTTCTAAAGTATGATGGTTGGTGCATGAATGTCAAGTTTCATATTACTTAGTAGCTCTAATTATAACTATCCATTTGTGTCATTTTCAAGGAGGAGCTAGCCATAAGCTATCATTTTGGGGCAAGTATGTGTCTATAAAGATTGGCCCAATTACCAACAACTCTAATGATTAGGTGTATCCTTCCCCATTTCAAAGATTGTCTGATTATTCATATGTTAATTTTTTAATGATTTTTAATGTATGATATACTATTGGTATGGAAATTGGTAGAAAAACCTCATCAGTAGACAATATTCACAGAACCTCATTTAACATTTCCTAGGTGATAACTTTAAAATTGAAGTGTTGTTATGTGCAAGTTTACACAATATATGATGCAATGAAAAGGGATGTCCAAAGGAAGTATAAGAGGTCTTGTTTATTCTTTTTTTTTCTTAAATGAGTTGTTGCCGCATTAGTTAAACACACTAATTGTACACATTTAAAAACATTCATTTGCTTTAATGGTAAGAACGTTGTATTTGGTGTGAACCTATTAGCATCTACAACAATCTAGGATTACAATTTGGCAAGTGATGATTGGGATGTGTATGATATCTTCCAAAATACATAAAAAGCAATGTAGTGCTCCTTCATTTTGGGTTTCTCTAGGGTCCTTTATAATGATAGTGATACAACTTTTAGCATGTTTAAGTTTCAGGCAAGAATTTTAGGGTTTCCTTTGAATGTAGCCCAAATATGTTATGTCTAGCACTTTCTCTAAACAATTTTGAGCTTTTTGGAACCTTTGTAGTGTATGTTGTCCATGATTAGGAGATTATGTTGTCACACTATTTAACCAAGTGCTAGCTAGTTGTGATTATGAAGTTGAAAGCTTAGCATTATTCATGTATGTAGACTGATTTTTTGTTGGATTACTTTTGGCATATGCTTTCTACAACACCTTGATTGCATTGACGTAGGTGTTGAAACTCTTCAAATTTAAGTGTTGCTTTCAATGGACACCTTCAAATTTGTTGAACTTGAACAGTTCATCATGAAATTGCAAAAAACAAATTCCTTAATTTATTTCTCTATGTACATCATTATGAAGAACTTATTTCTAATTCACCAATTCTTCTTTCTCTCTCTTTGTGAAAACATTCATTCCAATCCCCAATTCTCCTATACCATTTTGTTTCAAATTTGATAACACAACAAATCTTGGATGGGAAAATGCAGCCTACATTTTGGTTCAAGAGGATATATGGTGGGGAAATTTGACCAATTGTTTCACCAACTTTTGCGTGGTATGTTACACTAGTCACTTCTATCTCCAATTGTTGATATTGGCATGCAATTTAATATGAAACATGAGCTGGTAACAATGGTATTTTCTTGTCATAACTTACGCTTTGAAGGATTGTTACATGCATCCCCCACATATTTTGTTAGTTTTGGCTATTGTTCTTCATGGATGATCATCACTTGAGCAATTCATCACAAAATTACAAAAGAAACATTGGTGTTGTTTTTTTCTTTATATCAATTGTGAAGATTTTTTTTTGTTTCCCTAATTTTTGTTTCTCTCTTTGTGAAGACATTCATTATTGATTCTTTCATGAGCTTCACAAGGTATAACCTCATTCATTTTGTCATATTTTTCATGTTATGGTTATAACCAATTTGTCCATAGTTTTGTGAACTAGGCTTCAATTCCATAACTATGGAATGTGGGGAGAGCTCTAGCCAAGGGCAACAACATAGAGCTAAACAAATGCGAAAAAGGAGAGTGTTATGTTGGTGTGCATGCTACAAGGGTTACATGTTCATTATGAAATATCATCCACAACCACATGATCAAACAGGGATCATCAATTGTAGCCGATGATGTAAGTTTTATGATTTTTAACCTTTGCTTTAAATGAATCAATGTACAAAGGTGAAAAATGATGGTATTCTAAGCTTGGATGGGTTCACAATGTAGGATTCTTTGCAAGATGCACCTACAAACTATGACAATCCATGACCATCACTTAAAAAGGGTGATTCACCACCAACAAACAATGGCACTAACAACATAGAAGATGATACACACATAAAAGAAGAAGAGTATGCCAAGGTGATCGAAGATTTCTTTCATTTTCCATTGGGGGATGAAGAAGGCAATCCAATTCAAATATTAGCATAGATAATGCTGTATGAAGGCAATGATGTCAACAGCTTGTCAACATTATTATTGTTACTAAATTTACAAACTATATATGCTTGGTGTGACACAAACATTCATGTTTTGCTCAAGTGAGTGATAGGTTACAATTTATTGATCAAAGTTGCATCATTTTTATCAAAGAATCTACCTTACCTTTTTACTCCTTAGTTGTATGACTGGTTATTGAATGAATGGGCTTTTTTGTGTGTGTAGATTGTTAAAGATTGTTAAAGGATAAGTTTTTACCTCCCTAAATCCCACAAAGATGCAAAAAAACTTTTGATGGTTGTTGGGTTGCATGCAAGTTCATCCATGATGCAAGAGTGATTGTATTTTGTTTAGAGGCAAGGTAAAGAAATTGGTGCATAGTCCCAAATGTGAGGAACCTTGATATAGGCGACATCTTCAAAAGTTGATACACCCCAAAAGGTAAATGTGTTTAATAACTTAAATATTACACATTTAAGTCAACTATAAAATAATTATAATTTATGTAATAAAATTTATATAATCTATATTGATTAAATATATGTTAAAAATGTGGGGAAATGCCATATAATATTATATATCATTATCAATAATCATATAGTTGGAGAAAACATCAATGTTGTTTTTAAATAGACTTATTCACACATTGTGTTATTAGAAAAAAAATTCAAAACATATTGCTGAAATGTATTAAATAAATAAAAATTAATTCTCAATCAAAAAAAATTTAAAATATTTTTTTATGTGTGAAAATCTTGGGGGGGGGAAATAAAATAAAATGAAATCATATATAATTTTGTTTTATTAATTTTTTTTTCATTTGGACAAAGTATGAGAAATATAATAATGATTAAAAAAAGAAAAAAATCAAAATACCAATGTTGAAATGCATGAAATAGCAAGTTTCAAATTTATTTTCAATCAAATTAAATAGTTTTTTTCCTTAAAATTGTTAAAGATGTGTACATTTTGGAACACTCTTCTAGAATGAAGTTTAAAATGTTCATTTGGACAAAATATGAGAAAGATAATAATGATTGAAAAAAGAGAAAATCTTCAAGACATCATTGTTGAAATGTATTAAATTGCAAGATTCAAATGCATTTTCAATCAAATTAAATATTTTCTGTTTTTTAGAATATTAAAGATGTGTACATGTTGGAAAAATCTTTTAGATTGAAGATTGGTTTTTTTCATTTGGACATAGCATGAAAAAAATTTGGTGAAAAATTTACAATTATCTCTTCACCAAAATTTAAACAATCTCCTCCCTTGACCTTGAGCCAATACTTGGCAACATCACGAATTCTAACAACTTTCTTTTTAGTTCCCTATACTTCAAAATAAATTCTACGCTTCTTAAACAAAACCCAGGTTCAAACGAAACGTCATTCTTAGTATTATTCTTAGGCCTGACACTAAATCTTTTTGGTGTCATTCTAAACTTTTGAAATGGGTAAGAACCTAATTTCAATTCTATTAACACATAAGTGGCACGAAATTCCCATGCACCATTTGAATATGTTTTCCATTAGCTCGTCTCTACATAACCCATCAAATATTGAAACATGAATAACACAACAACTCCCAAAAGAAACCATGATATTCTTTCGATCTTCTTTAGGAGTTCAAAAATTATGCGATGATGTGGATAATGGCTATGGAACTCCTCGAAACCTATCAACCTTTGGGGTTGACGTTGAACACACACTATTGCTATAGGTACATGACGTTTGGGAAACCATTGTGGTATCCCTGTATCAAAAAGGATAGTAGGCTATACAATACACTTTATTCGTTCCATCTCCAGCGATGAATCAAGGATAGACTTATGGAGCCCAAATGAATGAAAGAAAATAAGAAAGTAGGGCGAAAAAATTAAAGATGTCAAGGCTGGAGAGCAATGCGAAACCACATCAAATGGGATCTTGATGTAGACATGATAAATAGCAGTACAAAACCAAACCCAATATCATTCACAAATTCTGCAACAATTTTTTTATCGCAACATAACTTGTAATGGATTTCTAGCTAGACTAGAGAGCAAGGTTTCACACCAACTAACTAAAAATGACGACTTTGTATGACAACATCTTCAAACACATTACATATATGTGTAACGAAGAAGTTGGAGACAATGTTTTAAGAAAATACAATACTTTTGTTGCATAAACAATAAGAAAATGATTCTCTCACCACACCCACTATACTTTCGAGTCTCACTCTACAAAAACTGATAATGGTGGAGCAATAGCCTTTGAACCTCGCATAATAACTGCTAAAACCTTCGCTAGATGTAGAAAACAACTCTTTTACCACAACTACCAAACTTGAGTATTTTTGTCCCCTTCATAGAGATGGTTAACACCCTTGGCAACTTCTTAACCTCAGACACTATACATTGAAACCCATCGTTGAAAGTACAAAATGTCTCTACGACAACACCCATGACATTCTTGAGTCGCTCCTTCTTTTACAAAAAATGATAACTCCCCTCACAATCTTATAAAGGGTTCTAGTGATTGATGTTTCAAAACCTATAATTGATCAACATCTAATTGTGAATGTTATATTATTGTGGACACTTCATGATTACCTTAGACTCGGGGTCATGTCAAGTATCTTCCTATCATGTTTTTTTGAATTTTCCAATTTTTATGAATATGATAGTTGATAGTATGATAGCACATTCATAGTTTAGGGTGAACTCTAGCACCTACATTAATAACAAACTCAAGGTACTTGAGGTAACTAACAACATTAGATATAAAAAATGGCAGTTGCCTTATTAAGTGTTAATTTATTGAATTCTTGTTTGAGTTATTCGGACTTGGTTGAACCAACACATAAACCGGTCCTTAAATCCATTTAACTTGTTTCTAAATGTCATGAATATCCCATGCTTAAACTAAATGAAGGTTTTTAATTATGTTTTTGACTTTAAAGGCAAATTGAGAAGTAGGACTTCATTATTTGTTTGAATCATTTGAAATGAGGTTTTGGGTTAATTGTAGTTTGTCATTTTGAATTCTATTAATTAGACTACTGGTTGTTTTGTTGAATTATATTATACATGCTAATAAAGTTGCCCGTTTTCAACTTGATCAATGTACTTGCCTATTGGTAAAGTGAATAACTAGAGAATAAGGTTGAGTGGTGAAACTCTTTGGAATCTTGGGAGGAAATTTTATTCCTTGACCTCAGTAGGTAACAATATGGAAAATTATGGAGTTCATTATGCCTCAAGGATCTAATAAGTCTTTAGACTTGATCCTCTCACTAAAAGATAGTCATCCTTACACCCATAGACTTCTACCAAACTTGAACAAATTGCCATGCCCGTCAACTACATATTTGTATGGAAAGGAAACCAATTAGAGGTACAAGTGATGGGAGCTAGTTCAATACCCTAGCCCTAACAAATCCTATAATATACCATAATATAATGTAATGTTAATATAATATAATATAATATAATATAATATAATATAATATAATATAATATAATATAAACCCATGAGAGCTCAGGGAGTCACACTTACCTCATGTCCCATGAGAGCTTTTGGAATCACACTGCACCACCCATGAACACACAAAACCACCACAAAGCAGTTCTCTTAGGCTCCGCATCAATCTATCCATCAAGCTTCTCTCGGTGCAGGTGATCAGACTCGTGCAGGTCGCATGAGCTTCAAGACCAGCACCTCGAGTGTGCATTCAAATGGGTTGCATTCATTCTTCTATTCCTTCCAGGTAGCCAGGGTCGGAATAATTCTACAACATGCACAAACACAACTACTAGACTCTGCGATTTTGCATTTGCAATTAAACAAAAGAATTCTCTTGCTTGCTCCGAGCACTTGTTGTCGAACATTTCGTTGAGCTTTGGTTTCTGGCTAGCTAGCTAGGTTGAAGCGGCGGAGAGACTGACGAAATGGTACGTACCTAGTGACTTTGTCGTCGCCAGTATGTACAGTTCCAGCGATCTTGCCCATCAGTCCTATGCTGCCACCCCCGTAAACCAAACCCACCTTCCGCTGCACCTGTAGAGAAAGAGAGTCACACACACACACACACAACAACAACAACAACAATAACAACAACATGAGGTTCGATCGGCAAAGGTGGTCAGAAAGCTGTTTCTATGGAGTTCCATCATCGCTCCTGTAGCAGGCCCGCTTATACGGGCTGTGCTACATGTCTACGCGTGGTTAGACTGATCCTGTTGTTACAACTTCTATACAAGCTGCTGGTTTTCTACAAATCTACAGCTCGGGAGGTATGCGTATATGTATGTATATATGTATGTGCATTCTTCCTGTAAAGAAGAATTCTCGAGAGCATGAGAAGAAGCACATACACAACAATGTGTGCCGGAATCACATTGTAGACAAGGGTCTAGTACTCTCCAGCATGCTGCAGCTGCTACCACTTTGGTATCGGGAGTAGCTGTATTGTCCGCTCCAACTGATGCGCAAGGAACCATGTGCTACCAACTCAAAAGGCTAGTTCATTCACAAAGAGAAGCAAAAAACACAATAAAACACACAAACAAAACAAAAGCTCTCATGTCTGAATGAGGTACAAGCAGCTTTTGGAACTACTACAGTGTTAAGCTGTATGAAGCTTCAAAGGGCATGGGTACTTACAAGCTCAGTTCCAAGCTCCCTAGCGACATCAAGGTACACGGTCTTGTTCCCGCTACTACTCCCACAAAACACACAGATACGCTTGAAGCCAGAATCAATATATTATATTATGACAATGGTGAATCTTTTCAACTTGGAAGGAAACAAAAAGGGTTGTGAATGATACAAGGAATTAGGGTTTATGGCTCTTCCAAGTTTGAAAACCAAAGCCCATCATGCTTGCCCATTGTGCATGGAACAACTAGATGCCTAATGGTCAACAACATCGGGAAAAATGATCTATGGTCATTACATGCGAGAGTTGTCACTTGACCATCCATTTCATATGATTTTAAAGATGTATTTTGACAACATGGTGGAAGGAAGGCTACTTCATCATAGATGCAAAACTTCCAATATGATGAATTTGTGGGTAATAATTGCTAACAATTCTCACACTCTAGGGATGAACATGTTGTCAACCTTGAATTCCCAATTGGAATATTGAAGGAATTACCCATCCAACATTTGTTCAATCCCATGCACATCATGAAAAATGTTTGCCATTTTCTTATACTCCATTTGCAAGGAGTCAAAGTTACAGATATGTGAAGGATGACTTCGAAGAATCAAACGTTAAGCATATTTTGTGGTAATCAACAAAACATGGAGTAATTCCCCATTTCATACCACAAAAGAAATCTTGTGTTTTTCCACTACCCAAATTCACTAGGTTTTTAGTGAAATAGGACAAAATTGACTAATATGCAACTTGTTTGCTTTTGGTAAAAAAAGATAAATTGATTGGGACATTTTTAGTGAAATGTTTTTAGTTGTTTTGAATAGTCACATGTTACACTAGATAATTTTTATTTAATTTTTTATGACATGGATATATAAGGTCCCAAGTTAATATGATGTGGAATAATATGCCACATCATTGTATAACTTTTTTCTCCCCCCCCCATTTTTTTTTGGATCTTGGAGTCATGGAATACATTTTTATCACAATATGTTGTGATAAATTTACACGTTGTGAAAAAAATTTAAAAGATTTTTTTTTCCCCCTTGTCAACAAAATGTATTGACACCATTTAAGCATGATGTACATGTTTGTGTATTCACCATGATGTATATGTTTATAAATTACATTTGTACAAGATACATTAAAGTATGCATCCATCAAGGATTGAACCCCAAACTTCATGCAAACACATTAAGGTTTTAACCAATAAACCACTTCAACACTTTATTAATAAAGATGAAAAAGTTTAACTTTATTATGTTTGGCATGAAATTGTTTAGGGTTTTCAAACTTCAACATAAAATGTTTTTGCAAATTTTATTCAAATGATGCAAATGAAAAGATGATCTTGAAGCTTATTCAATAAAGTATTTTTTAAGAAATTATAATTACAATTTTAAAAATATAATTACAATTTTAAAATAAAATAAAATAACATTTCATGAATAAATCAACAACTATCTTTTTGTTTAAATTGACCTAAAATCTTTGTAAATTCAATGTGAAATCCGAAATGCATTTATTTTTAAAAAAAATTACATGAAATATGTTAAAATATTGAAAATTTGCAAGTTTTTTTATTTTCCCCAATATGATTAGAAATAAATAAATTTATATATTTTTACAATGTTGTTAAAATGGTAATCATCCATAGAAAAAATACCACATTTGGTTATAGAAAAGTTGTGTGTTTGGAAAATTGTTCAATCTTTCAATATTATGGTTATTTATAGTATTTTAATGTAAATAATAATATATATTAAAAATTTGGCCCAAAAATTTTACTTTCAAAGAAAATTTCTTTTGATGTTGTTGGCCTTTTAAATTGGTAGAAATTGGACATTAGAAAAAAAAAAATAATAAAAAAATAATAAAAATATAAAAATATAACCATTTACTTATGAAGAACATATATTTTTAGCAAGATTAATCATACATTAATAACAATGATTAATTACACAACTTTGAAAAAAATCACAACATAGTTTTTATTAAAATGATGTAAATATGTATTTTACATTTGTTTCTTTTGTAAAACGAAAAATTAATTAATTTGGTGAAATTTTGGGTTTAAATAGTTGGATTACCCCCTCCCCTTTGCCCCCACCCCAACAAACATGTTTTTTTCGTTTCAATTTTTTTTAACTTGACATTTTTGTTGGGAAAAAAATTGGAAAAAATAGTGCAATTCAAGGGAAATTTAAAAATTTAAAAGAAAATTTGGGATCAAAAAAATTGAAAAGAGAAATGTTACTCCAAATGATTATAAATTAAAAAGTAATTATAATAATTCCAACCTTAAACACATAAATAATTCCAACACCAAATTTATTTGAAAACTTTTAAGTTCAATTGTTGAGATCATCATAAACCTTATCCAATTTTTTTGAAAATTTAAAATAAATATTAATGACATAACCAAAAGATTTTGGTTTGGTGAAATTTTACCATTTTGCAAACATAAAGAGGGCCCTCAACATCAACAAAGGATTGGCCTTCTTGTTAGTGATCAAGCCTTGAAATCCCCACCAACTAATGAAAGGCATGAATGCATAAATGAACAAAAAGATGTCATTGATGACACCTTAGAGGATGAAAAAGAGGAAATGGGAGGGACAATGACATTGAATCAAAATGAACTTCATGACTTAATTTGAGATGAATGAGAAGACTTTGATAATGAACAAGTCCAAAAGACAAGGTATTTGCCTTCATTGTGGTTTAAATATGTTCAAAAATGAAGTGTGACCATTTTTCTAATTGATTTTAACTACTTTCTGGTTTATTTACCATAGGGCTTTGGAAACATTTTATTGAACAATGGCAATTTAACATTCCACATTGTATAAACATTCGTTTCATTTGCTTTTTATATTGGTGTACTTCAATGGCAAGCAACAACGCTAGATTGAGGTCAGCCTATTTTATTCTTGTCATTTTATATTCATGAATTGCTTAATTTAGTAGTTTATAATCCAAATCATGTGCATTGGGAATTAATGATTTGTAGGGAATATGTTATTGAAACCTATTAAATTTTGCAAAGGATGCTAATGGGAAAGTTATATTTGTGTCCAGATTGTTCATTAAACATGGATTCTATTACAAAAAGTTTGTTATTAAAGTTCACCATCTTGGATTATTGTGTCCTTCCTTTCTTGTTTAGATTCTTCTTTGAACTTTATGTTTGATTCCTCCAAAGATAGAGCTACTCGAAATATAGTGTTATAAATTGAGCATCAACAAATCTATCCACCACACCAATATTTAGAAATGTTTCTTGCCTCTACGGCCAAACACATTTTGTGATAAAAACTATGGATAACATTTGCTTTATATGTGACCTTGGAATTGTGGGTTCCAATGGGTTGAACGACTTGTGTTCATCTACCTAGGTGAGGTAAGTTTGTGTATTAATACATCCTTTCAATATGCCTACCTCCTTCATTTTTTGGATTGTTAAAAGGAATATAAGAAGTTAGTGTTCATGAGTTTCTTTTGTTATGCTACATAGATTACTTAACGTTTTCATATGTGATCAAACACATAGGTCTATAGCACCCTATTGTTTATTTGAATGTGTGAATGCACTTTCAAAGATCTAAGGGAAGCCTATTGATTGATTATCTTTCCAATTCAATGAAATAATCCACAATTCATTGGCTAGACCATATTTTTGGTGAAGAAGTAGCTTTAAAACAATAATACTTTAACACATGCCACAAAGGGCTTAAACTTGTGCCAAGTGTTCTACTTCAAAGTTGAACCTAATAAAGAGGCACGAGGTGTATGATGCAGTTGAAAGGTTTGGGTCATTGATAGTAGTTTTTGTGATAGAGATTGAAAAGCCTAAGAAAAAAATATTGTGACAAAAATATTGAAAACATGTGGAAATAATAGCATGGCAAAAGTGTGGAAACATTTTGGAAAAAAATAAGGTGGTAAAAATATGGGAAAAATGTGGAAATGAATAACATGGGAAAAGTGTGGGAAACAATAGTGTGATTAGAATATGGAAAATGTGGAGATGAATAGCATGGGAAATGTGTGAATTTTTTTTGGAAAATAATAATGTGGCAATAATATGGAAAGAATGTGGAAAGGAATAGTGTGGGAAAAATGTGAAAAACCACAACATGGAAAGTATGTGGAAAATTACAAATAAAGATATAGGAAATTATAATGTGGAAAATTAAAAACGTGGAAAATAAATGAATGTGGGAAATGATAGTGTGGAAAAAAAGTTGGAGAACAACCTTGTGGAAAATTTGTGGAAAAAAATTGTGTGGAAAAATTTGTGGATAAATGATTGGTAGGAGGTGGAAAGTGTGGAAAATTTTCATGGAAAATTGTTGCATATATAGTTGTGGCTAAATTCCCACTCCCACAAAGTGGAATCCCAAGCCACCTTTGCCTTCTTGGCATAGGTGGCCTTAGATGAAGTAACAATATGCCCAAGGTCCTAATCCTTCTCCAAACAAGAGTTCAAGGCATCTTAATTGATACTACCATACCCCCAAGCTAGAATCTTGAAGATCCGTAGCAAATGCTTTTAGGCAATTTTACCAAAGGAGGTTTGTTAGCCTTTTTTAGGTCTTTTACAATCTTTTGCAATTGATCCCATTTTGTTGCAACGTGATCATTGTACAAGTTGTAGCCTTTTGTTCGTTTCATCACATGATCACTATTGGGTCATTAAGAACCTTCACATTCATGGAGTGTGACTCTGTCATTTGAGACCCTCAAGGTGCATCTAAGGGCAATTTGACTTGCCCTTCTTTTTTATTTTGTTTCCTTTTTTCCTTTTTTTCCTTTTTGTTTTTTGTTTTTTTCATCTTCGTTGCTTCTTTTCATCTTCCTTTTTTCCTCCATGTCCCTTCCTTTTTTTTCCCTCTTTATAGTTCATCTTCCTCTCTAATATTTTTTTCCTCCTTGTTGCTTCCATTTTTCTTCTTCTTTGTCTAATTTCCTCTTCCGCCTCTTCAATTTTCTCTATTTTTTCCCATACTTCTTTGCTCCATCCTTTTCTTCCTCTTCTCCCCCTCCTCATTTCTTAATAAACCCTATTGAAAAATTTGTTGAAAAAAATGAAAGAAACCAAGTGAAAAATTTACTTTGTAAGCATGAAGCAAATGCACAAATCAGTGATGGTTGGTTGGTAGGTAGGTTGGAGGAATGTAAGCACCAACCTATAACCAAAAGAAAAAATGGGAAACTTTAGAAGGTTTTAAAGCTTCCCATGGATCCAAAGGCAAGGACAATGGCAAAACAAGAAGCATGCACAACAAGTAGGATGAACAAGAAGTAAACACAATGATGGTAAAATATGATGGCCTATTGGAAGTACTAACAATGGTGGTGATGGAGATGATGAGTTGTAGCCTATTATTGTGCTACAACTATATGCACAGTGATGGCAGAATCGTGGAGGCTGCTACATGGTAACGGAGGCATTAGGGGTGGCAAAGTTGTTATACAATGATGGAGGTGGTGGAGCTATTGTTGGGCAGTAGAGTTACTATTGTGTAATGATGGAGGCATTGGAATTGTTTTAGCTTTTGCAATGGAGGTGATGGAGTTGTTGTTGGATAGTAGAACTACTAATGTTCGATGATGGAGGCTTTGGAGTTATTGTGTGATAGAGGCCATGGGCGCTACTACACTATTGTTGCTTTTATGTTATTGCAAACATGGTTATGGCATGGATGAAAAAAAAGGTGATGGAGGCGTAGTTGTTATGTGACAATGGAGGTAGTGTGGAGAACAAAAAAGACCCTATTATGTTGCTACTATTGTTGTTAGCAAGTGTGATTATGTTGCAAAGGAAAAAAACCAATTAGGCCCATGATATTGCATAGTGATGGAGGTAGTGTGAAGAATAAAAAATGTTATTACAAGTATTGTGATGGAATCATGGAGAAAACAAAATTGCCCCCCCCCCCAAGTAATGGAGGCATATGTTTTTGCTACAAGTGTAATGGTAGTGTTGTTGTGCACAATAGTGCTTTCCCCCTCTTCTTCTTACTATAGTTGCTACACCTGCACACCCTCCTCCTCCTTTTATTACATTGTTGTTGTTACAAGATATATGGTGATGGCAGAACCTCGCACAAACAAATGAAACAAATCCCCCTTGCAAAGTGATGGAGGTGGTTCTTGCTATTGCAAGCGTGATGGTGATCTTGTTGCACATGATAGTGTCTTCCCCTTCCTCCTATTGTTGTTGCTCCACTTGCACACCTTCCTCCTCCTTTTATTACTATGTTGTTACACGAGACGCAACAATGGTAGAACCTCACACACAAACAAAAAAAATTGACACCCCCAAAGTGATGGAGGTGGTTGTTGCTAATATAGGCACAATGGTAGTGTTGTTGCATGCGACATCCTCCCCTTCCCCCTCCTCTCCTTCTTGTTATTACATTGTTGTTGCTACATGAAATGCGACAATGGCAAAACCTCACACAAATAAACAAAAAAAAATTCACCCCCCAACGATGGAGGTGATTGTTGTTGCTGCAAGCTCAATGGCAATGCAATAGCGCTCTCCCCCTCTTACTATACTTGCTCACCGTCCTCCTCCTCTTATACTACTACACGAGATGCAATGATGGCAAAATCTCACACAAATAGACGAAACAAGAAAAAACCCGCTCGGATGTGGTTTAGGGTTTGGATGGGGAGGTGGGTACCACAAGGAAGGTAGGCAGGATGGGGAAGGGGGGGTAGTTGGAGGGCGGAGGTAGGTGCAAGAAACCTGGGCTCCTGGTAGGAAGAAAAGAAAAGGGCTCTTGGGGCCAAAATGTTTTGGTCCTGAGGCCTGATGAACTTGGATTCATCCCTCTCAGTGCTCATCCATAGACGGTGGTGCACTGGTGGGTTCTGAGTCGGTCAGGCCAACAGGCAGGGTTAATA
>Ga0116228_10003162_pt1 | contig 14415 bp, 6 predicted proteins | sample S1TSphfallax_2_FD_89694 | JGI IMG/M metagenome (GOLD analysis project Ga0116228, IMG submission 89694) | Host-associated microbial communities from peat moss isolated from Minnesota, USA - S1T2_Fc - Sphagnum fallax MG | ecosystem: Host-associated > Plants > Peat moss > Unclassified | place: USA...
ACCTGGTATTTGAGACTGATACAACCCTGGTTTGAAGCTGGCATTACTTCAGATCCTTACCAGGCAGATAGGGGTACAAGCCTGCTATTACCTCGTGTCCCTACCAGGCCAGATAGGTATTGGTACGAGGGTGGCATTGCCGCACGGCATACCAATACCAGGTTAGGGTCGGTTCTATGATTTCATGACCAGTACTAGGCCAGAGAGGTGCTTGCAGGAGGGTGGTATTGCCTAAGGCCATACCAGTTTAGTCCGTTCTTCGATTCGAGGACCACTGCCAATCTATGTACCAGGGTTCCATCCTCGCACCAGCCCAGCACTGGTTGTAAATAGTAGTCAGTAGAGCAAGCTTAGCAGGAAATTACACTCCTGACTGACATGGACAAACTCCTATTGGAGAGCAGGAAAACGAGACTTTACCAAGCAATCACTGGCGCAGCGACCAACTCCAGAAGGGTCACAAATGAATACAGAACCCAGTAAGTCAGCCATAGCTGATCATCTTCCTTGAAAGGGCTCTCTATAGCCTTGATGGATGCATACCTGCAAAAATCCCCAACAGATCATAGCAATAACAAGATAATCAAATTGCAGCAAACAATACAAAAACGTTTTCAAAAATTACAAATACCAGCCTGAGAGATAATGATACTTCTATCTTAGCAACCGAGATCTCAGATCCACACTTCCCACATTCGAAAGCTTTTCCGCAAGTTGAAAGTGAGAATCTCTCCCAAGCTCCACCCATCAGCACCATCGCTCAAAAACCAAAACAAAAGCGGGTAGCAGGTTCCACAGAAAACTCGCATCAGTAAGCATGGCTTTAGGAAACTCACAAGGGGTACAGTAGCATCACGAATGGCCTGAGAACAGAACATCAACCAAAAAAAATACCAAAGAGTTCAGCAACCAGATATTATCCTCTGATTTGGTACATTCCATGTTATCAACAACAAGCGAACCAAACAGAGAGACGCAAAAAAAAAAAAAGGATCGCTCAAAAACCCTAATAAAGCGAGCGAAAGCGCACCCTGCTAATGCGTTGGCGCGGAGAACAAGAGCCCAAAACCATCCCATTTTCGCCACAGATCCGACCTCCTCTGACCGCAAGTTCTCGAGGTCGCGCTTCTTCTCCTCAAAGTTCGAGACTTGAATACACCACAAAAAATGCAAGCAGCAATGTATGCAACCAGAAAAACTCTCTGGTACAACAACGGCAGCAACAACAAACCACCAAAGTCAAAACGCTTGCGAGATCCGACAACAACCCAATAGGGAGAGAACAACAGAAGAGAAAGGAGAGCTGATCAGAGATAGCAGAAGCAGCCAAACAAATATCTGTACCACAAGCGACAAGATCGAGTTTGCAAAAGCTCCAACGAACACTTGTAAATGCGCAGCCATTAAAACCCCACCACCACTAGTTTTGCAGCCCTCCGTAGTGCCCCGTAGGATCTGACGGCTTGCAGACTGTCCACGTGTCGAGTCCAGGTCTGATTTCGAGGAGGACCTCCAGATGACAGACACGTGGAGACGCATAGACTGAACACAGCGCCACGCATTGATCTCGTGATTTCCCCGTCCTTTCTCACACTTACTATTCAGTAGCAGGTCTTGGCGCCAAGTTGTGTACATACATACATACATACATAAACCCATACATACATACATACATGTGTAGGGTAATGCTGAGGAGCCGGGTGGTCCCTAAATAAGGGCTCGCCTGAGGTGGAGGGTTGCTTATTTCTGGAACGTCTTGCTCCAAGGGCATCATTACCCAGCGTAAAGATCTATTGAGAATTTTTTTGTGGATTTTTTTTCAGTAATTACCTTTGGGTACCATGAGATAAAAAGAAAAAAGAGGACAAGCATGTGGAAAAAGGGAAATGCTTGCTTAATTAGAAACACTCTCTATCTATTGCTCATGAAAAATTAGACCCAAACACACTAAAAAAAATTCTCAAAGGTTTTTCTTTACATACTTAAATACTTCACTAAAAGTTTAAAATGGTGGAATATAAACAAATTCCCCTATCTTGCTGGGATTTGCACATTATGTATAGAGGAAGGGTGGAGACCCTTCTCCTATGTTCAATGCTTCTATGAGCATCTTCTCTACTTGCACCTACTTTTTCTTTCTTATCTTGTTTTAACTCCTTACTTATTTGATGTATGTAGGTTCTTTTATGTGCATGGTCTTTAAAACATTTTTTTTCTTGCATCTTTTCTATTTATTGTTCGTGTTAGGGCATCAAGGTGTCTTCTGCATTGCAGCTATTCCTAGATCATCCATCATGACTCATTTTTGCAATGATTTTTGTCTTGCATTATTTTCCCCCATTGTTTTTCCACACCTTTCTCAAGTTTTTTCTTGGTTTTTTATTTTTTTATTGTTTCATGTGTGTCAGTGTTCTTTTACAAAGTTTTTGTTTTACATTTTTTATTATTTAGGTTTTTCTATGCTTGCAATTCTCAATTATATTTTGCATCTTCACATAATGTAATGTAATTTTCTTCCTTTTTCAATTTGTTCCTTATGTTTCCTCTTTTTCTTTTATTAATTTTGCAATGTCTATCTATTGCTAATGAAATAATTAGAAAATTTTTTTGTAATGAAGGCTCAACAAGAGGAAACGTTTTTGGAAATTTAAAAGAGATTATCACCTGCATCTTCTTCTTTGCCTAATGAATTCTTTGACTTGCATCCTTCTAATTTCTGCCCTATTAGACCTTTTATTACACCATCATTGATTACTAATGTCTCTAATGAATTGTTGTGGTCCACTAATGGAAATGACATTTATGTGAAGTGCCTTAAGTTTCATGAATCTAATGTCACTTTTTTATTGATAAACCTCTTGTTGATTCTACTTAGTTACATTTTAAAACTGATAGACCTCCTTTTCTTTCTACTCTATTACATTCTAAAGTAGATGGTGATTTGTGTGGGCATTTTTCAACCCTTACATCATTTTACATTTTGAAAACTTTGATTTCTTTCCTAATGTTTTTACATTTGCATCTATTATTGATATTAATAGTGAGGTTTTTTCTTTTGTACCTATTCTTGTAACTAATCTAGTTTTTCATTCTAGTCTTGATGTTGCTACTTCTATATCTAATCCGCTTATTTAGGTTATGCCTTTTGGATTTAAGATTACAAGAAGGATTAATTGTGAGTTTCATGTTAGGAAGCCAATTTTGAAATTTTGGTTTATTGATATTGGTGATAAGAAGATGGAAAATGTTAACAAGGGAGGCCAAAAATTGAGTAAGTACACCAAACTTTGGGCAAAAAATGCATTTGATGAATGGAAATTATTTCATCGTTTCAACACAATGAGATCTATTGTTGATATTTTTAAAATGAAAATTTGACGAAGGATCTTGTGGATATGTTGTCATATTTTGTTTTACAAATTGCAAAAAATGTATGGCAACCTACATCCTCCAACAAGGTATAATGTTTTAAACATTTTTTGAATGTTTTTATAATTAGGTTTCTTTTTTGTACAAATATGATTTAAGGTTTAGGGTTCATGTGTGTTTGTGTCCATTGTTTTTTTGTTTTTATAAGGTATGTGTTTATTTTAGATCTAATGTTTATTTGTGGTTTTAGGTTTACGTTTTAGGTTTAGGGCTTATGTTTAAAATTTAGGTTGTTCTTATTTTTTCAGATTGGTTTGTATTTTTGCAAGAGATGTTTTTTTTGTCTATTGACTTGGTTTTTTTTTTAACATTCAATCCTTTGTACATGGTATTGGGAAACTTATTAGGCAAAAATCGAGACAACATGTTGTGGAATCAAGAAAAGCAATTACATTTCCTTTTAATATATTCACAAATGCAAGGTACCATTGTGTGAAAGTTGTTGGACATGAAATAGTTCTTTGAGCCTTGATAAATGGTCTTGCCAAATCAATCACGAAATTTGACATTCTATCCATTGAAGAAAAATAAAGGATGTTGGCTCAACCTACATCTCCATGTGGTTTAAACCTCATATTTGGCTATTTTTATATGTGAAATGTTTTTATAAGGGGGGTGCTCTAAACTTTGCAATGTTAATTTTGATGCATTTAGTTTTGTTTCATTACCTATTAGTGTTGTTCTAAAGTTTTATCAAGGTGTCTCCAAGAACTAGAGGACATCATGCATTCTACTAATGGGCTTTGACATGTTGTTAATTATCCAATTGTTAACATTATTGAGACTTTCAAAGAACTTTTTCGTTGTCATCACTACCTAGCCCATTGATAAACTTAGACCACATTCACTATTTGTGTAATCTAAACCTAAATGGAAGTTTTCTAATAAGGATTGGTTTATTATTTTTCCTATTGGTTGAAATCAATTGTGACTTATTGTGAACAAACTAGTGATTTTCCAAATTTGAAAAATAAGGTACTATTCAATAAGATTAGTCGAGTTGTTGGAATCACCCATATGGAAGAAGCACTTATACCCTAGGAACATGGATGGAAATAACTTGTCATCAAAATCCTATTTCATATGGAAAGTAAGTTTTAATTTTTGTTTTTTTGCTTTTGTTTTGACTTGTTTTTGTTTTAATTATTTATTTACTTTTGTAATTTTCCTTATATGTTTTTGTTGTTTATTTTGTGTTTCTAGGTATAACAAGATGGATAAGCATTTTCAAGATCATGCAATGTAGCAAATTATCAACAACAAGTTGAGTTTTGGTTGATTATTACACTATGAATAAGCATTTGTTAAAGAAATGGCTACCTATGAACATTGAGAAGACCAAATTAAATAATTGCATTTTAATTATAACATCATTTTTTTGTTAACAAAAAGTTTTTGTAACTCATGTTTTTCAAAATTACATGCATATATAAAAACAGCCTACAACATGTCCATATTTCCTTTTTGTTTTTTGCAAATAGGATTAGGGCTTAGGGTTTAGGGTTTAGGGTTTTTTTTAAAAATTGGATTATGTTTTTGTAAGATATATATTTATGTGTTTTTCTTTAGATTTGATGTTTCTTTTGGATTTAATTTTTGTAAATGAAATTTAAGTTTAAGATTTAAAGTTTAGGCTTTTAAAAAAATAATTAGCATGTTTGTGTTTTCATAGGATTATATGTTTTTTGTGTTTTTAAGCTTGTTCTTTTTTGCAACATCCAATCTTTGATACATGATGTTGGGAAACTTATAAAGCAAAAACAACAATAGTGTGTAGTGAAATCAAGTAAAACACCTATAGTTCCTTTTAACATCTTCACATATGCGAAGTATCATTATGTCAAAGTTTTCAATGATGAAATAACTTTTCAAATTTCAATAGTTGATCTTGGCAAATCCATCAAAGAATCTGACATTTTGTCCATTGAAAAGGAGTAGAAGATGTTGGCACAAGAAATGTGTCAACCTACATTTCCATGTGGTTTAAATTTTATATTTGAATATTTTTACACATTATTAATCTGTTTTATAAAGGGGTGCCCCAAACTTTGCAATGTGGATTTCAATGAATTCATTTTGTTTTCATTACCTATTGGTGTTATTTTTAGGTTTGTCATATGGTCTCCAAGAATTGGAAAATAAATATAACATGATGTTCTACAAATTGACATTGGTTTGTTATTGATTGTTCGGTGGTTGAGATTATTGAACTTACAAAGAATTTGTTCATTACTACCTTACTACCTAACTTGTTGACAAACCTAAGCTACATTTGTTTTTTTAATGGTGTAAACTTAAATGGAGGTTTTTCAATGAAGTATGGTTTATTATATTTCCTATTGGTTGAAACCAGTTGCGACTTATTATGGACAAATTCATTGTTGATTTGAAAGATAAAAATCTTACCCAATAAGATTGTTCAAGGTGTTGGAATCAACTTGATGGAGGAAATGTTTGTGCTTCAAGAATACACGATGGAAATAACAAGTATGAACCAAGATCCTATTTATTATTGCAAGTAAGTTCATGAGTTGTTTTTTAATTAAATTTATATTCGTTTTTAATTTTTGACTTTAATTTTATTTATGATTTTTGGGGGGTTTTTCTTGCTTTCATTTTAGTTGTTTGTGGGTTTTTTTGTGTATGTATAACCAAATAAATAAACATTTGTGAAATTGAACAATGTATGGATAATTAATACTGAATTAAAATTTGGTCGATGTTACATTATGAATAATGTTTTTCCATTTTTGCAAAGTAACTTGAAGGGCCACATTAACATTGCATGCGGTGTTCAACTAGCTCACATTTAGATTTGTTGGGGGTTTTTTGGGCCCCACTCCCAAATTAATTATCTCCAAGTGGTTGGCACATTATTGTGAAGGTGAAAGTTTTGGCCTTTCTTTTGGTTTTAAATGAAAAAAATCTAGCTATACTTCAAATTGAAAACTAAAGCTTTTTGGTTATTCTATTATTGTATTTGGATTGTTTTGGGCAATGAGTGAAAAGTTTTTGTTTAAATCTAACTACTTTTTCCAAATAGTAAAATGCAAGGCATGTGAATAAGCACTATGAAGTGCATGTTGCACACACATTGCAAAGTGAAAACACCTTTTTTTTAAAACACATCATATCAAATTATAGCAAACATAAGTAGTTGTGGGGGAATTGAATCCCTAACATTGGACATTTCAGCACAAATCACCTACAAGCTCACAAGTTAATACCCAATTACAAGTAGAAAGATAAACACATGGCATTGCAATGTGAGAAGAGGGCAAAAAATGCCAACGTCATGGAAAGAAAGTATTGTTGCTCGTAAAACAACCATTCAATATAGTATCAACATAAATCTACCTCTGCACAAACTAACTTAGCAAATGTAGAAGGCATATTGCCTAGCAATCATAATAATATCAATGGCGAGCTCTTTGCCACTATTTAATATGGTTTACATGTGGAAAATTCTATGTAATATAAAATTATTGTGTCAAAATGCACAACAAGTGGTAGGTGGGTAATGAACCTATTTCAAAGCTTTGACTTCATAAAAGCCAAAGTACATAAGCATCTCTAATCTTCGACATCACCAACTATTGACACCATGGCTAATTTAATGAATTTCACTTACTTTGGGAAACTAAAGGAAAGTATTCAAAATGTTATCACAAGGCACCACATTTTGGCTAAAGGATTCAAGTCAAAACGAGGTGCCATACACAATGTTGCATTAACTTCATTGTGAACTTGAACATGTTGTGCTAGCAATCAAGGTCATTAGCATTGAATACTTCACCCATCATCATATCTTGGTCATCCACCTTGTGGCCTTTGCCCAATTAGAGAATCGATTTAATAACTTGAAGGTGTTTAATAAATGTTGCATCACATTCCAGCTGCATCCATGTTACCCAGTGAATGGTAAAGATTCAACAAGGTAAGATTAAAACATTTGTTTAGTTTTGAATTTTAAAGTACTTTTGGAAGGAAAGGAATTAGGATTTAAATCTTCATTGTGATGAAGTTGGGAGTTTTTTTTTTTTACCCGCAAACAAACTTAGATAGTTGTTGGAAAAAAAAAAAAAAACATAATATGTAGTTTAGAGTTTTGATGGGTTGTGAGCCACATTTTTTCATTTTCGATTTCTACATTTTATACTATAGATGTTTGGGTAGAATCGGGCTAATAGGAGCCAATGGCAACCTCTTGAATCACTATGATAAATCTTGAAAAGATTATATGACAACACAAGATTGGATGAAAAGTCCTGAGGTAGTGTTAAACAACGGTGTTTAAACAATGTTTTTACATTATTTCACAATGCTAAAAACATTGGTTATGGATTTTAAAATGTGTTGAAAGGTATTTTATATTTATTGGATTACTTTCAAACTTTACTAAATGTTAAAGTAACATATTAAAAAGGGCTTCACATAAATACAACATATACTTTCAACATTAACTTGGTTTATGAAACTTATGAACATCAAAACCAAGGATTGGTTATGCCAAAATTAGCTTCTATATATTAGCTTGGTTTTATTCATTTGATATGTTCAATTTTTAATTAAACAAACAACAAAATATTGATGAAAAAACAATGATTATACTTTTCTTTTTCTTTTTCTAAATTGGAATCATTAAAATGTAATCACAGATTTTAATTATCAAGAATAATCCAAAATCTAGGAAATACTAAAATAGTACATTAATGATAAAATTGTGTGAATGTAGTCTACAACAAAACTTGAATGGGTGAAAATAATTTTAAAAATAATTCTGAATATAATTTATGCCTACCAATCCAATATTGGGGGTACATAATCCCAAGAACATCCATGACACCATGGGTAAAAATCTAATTTCAAGCTCTTGAAAAAAAGCTTTTTTGACCACTATCAAAACAAACAGAACCACATATTATTTGTTTACATGAAGGTGAAAAAAAACAAAATGGAAAAAAATTGGGGGCAAAAGGTTGAAAGGAGAAAAAGTTGATGAGCTTACCTTTGCATTGGTTCTTCACCAATGATTCAACAATAACAAAGCATCCTTTGTTACCATAGAAGGCACCATGGTATCCAAATCCTCATGAATTGCCCAAATTTATTGGGGCCATTTAGTTCAAAGGCCAAATGTGGGATTCCAAAATTCTCATAAACTATCCAGCACATGTGGATATTATCATGTTTCAATTCCAATAATGATTTGAAGGCCTAAAAACTATCAGTAATAAACCTAGAAATTTGATCATAATACATGATATAAACATCACCTTGACAAACCTTGATGGTTACCACTAGATCACACATAAACACATCTTTGGGTTGTGCAAATTTGATCAGAACATGCATAGATTCCAACAAGGGCAAAATGCATACAAGTCCAAGCAAAATATGGATTTACAAAGGTGTTCATAATTGAACATAGCTTGTTGATTTGTAGGGTTGTCCAAGGCCATCTTCACAAGAAAAGTTTTGTATTTTGCAAATAATTCTTTTAGGAGGGCTCAACATCGAAATCCACCTTATCTTCACATTTCAAAGAATTTTATTCCCCTTTATTGCCATGAACTTCAAATCTTAGTGAGCTCCAAATGCCTTTTAAATGAGTGGGAAAAATATGAATTCAAACATTGTAAAAAAATTTCAATGGACGCCACCAAAAGTAATGTTGACAATGTTTTGACAACCAAATTAGTGCAACGGGCCATATAATGGATCCCAATAGAATGAAGGGCACGTGTTAGGAATATGTTTTGTAATACCATTTTTTGTCCCTAATAAAACATTAACACCTACCCCAAAACAAATGAGCTTTTTGGAAATTTTCGCTACTACATAACTTGTCCATTTTGCAATCCTTTTGCATTGGATTTTTTTGTCAAAATAGACCTTGAACAATTTTGGGACAAGTTAAAAAAGACTAGTCATTTAAAACGGGTATGTGGTAATAAAATAGAAATGTAAGATGACTAAATAGTAACATGGTGCCATAGTGGCATGTCTATTATGACTAACTATGTGACTAAATGCAATGATGTGGCATGTCCATTTTAACAAATTGTGTAACTAAATTAATGATGTGTCATATATATTTTAACAAATTGTGTGATTGAATTGATGATAAGGCATGTCCATTTTAGCAAACTATGTGATTAAATTGATGACATGGCATGTCCATTTTGTTTAATCATGTGAATGAATGTAATGACATGGCATGTTCATTGTGACTAAATATGTGATTAAATATGATTATTTTATATAATAATTAAAATCTAAGTAATATTTTTAAGAATACTTTTATTTAAAAAATACTTTCAATGTATCAATTCCCTTTTGAATGAAATATTATTTAAATTCGATTTATTTTTTTTGGAAGTTAAACTTTGCAATAGGTTCAATTTAGAAAACTTAAACATTTTAAGATGTGACTTTGAGGGCTAAAACCCTTGATTATATACTTTTCAGAATGAGATTGATGACCAAACAATATGGGATATATGTTTTCAAGGAATAATTTGATCACATGAAATTTTCAATTTATTAAACCTACCACCAAATACTTAAGAATAAGATTTACAACTTTTCGTACATTGCTTTACTGCTTTTAAGCTTTAAAAAGATTTTGTAATTCTCCACTTGGCACATCCAATGGTACAAAAAATGTTGAAATTGATGAAAAAATGAACAAGTTATGCCCTTTGAAAGTGAAGAGGTTGATTTGCAAAAATTGAACATAATAGTTCAGTGTGTGTTCTATTTTTATTTTGTTCCATTGCTTCTAACATTCAAACAAACTTTGTAGTTTTTTTCTTGACACATCGAATGGTACAAAAAATTGTTGAAATCAATGAAAATTTGAGCAAGTTATGCCTTTTGAAAATGAAGAAGGTGATTTGCCAAAACTAAACATAACAATTTAGTTCGTGTTTTTGAATTTAAACTCTTTGTACATTGCTCCAATACCTTCAACATTCCAAAAAAATTGTAATTCTCCTCTTGGGAAATCCAAAGGTGAAAAAAATTCTTAATTTGATAAAGGAATGAGCAAGTTATGCTCATTGAAAGTGAAGGGGGTGATGTGCAGAAATTGACCACATGTTAATCCAGTTTGCGTTTTCGACTTAAAACTTTTTCAACAATTTTTTTTTCTTTTTAAACTTAAAAGAAAGTTTGTGAAGCTTAAAATAAAGCATCCGGAGCTTTTTAAATCGTTGAGAATGGACAAGTAATGAGAAAGATATGAAACTTGAAAGTGAGGGGGGTTTATACGCTTGTTTTTTTAGTGAGGTCAACCTATGTTAATAATACATGTGTAATCAAAGTGATTGACTTTAGTCACATTTGTACACGTGTTAAATAAATGACTGATTTTAGTCATATATATCACTTTGATTACACATGTAAATTACTTGACTAATTTTAGTCACATTGCTAGTAGGTTGATTACACGTAACCACTACATAAAGTCCACATATGAAGTTACAATGTCTGTTTTGATTAAAATGAAATTCAAATTAATTATAATAAACAATGCTACTTTTGTGGTTTGTCAAAATGGATATGGTTAGTCATGTGGTTAAATTGTTTTTGACTCTATAGTCATGTTAATTAAATTTCAATAGTGAAAAGGACATGGTTTTGTTGTAGTGTTTATTTCTTGGCAAACCCCCACCAATTATCAATGCTTTCTTAATGAACTTGGTCAAGTTATCAGTACTTAAACCTTCAAACATTTTATCCAAAAAGATGATAATTAGAATCCTTACCCAATTCTGCACCACATAGTAGTGAACATGCAACCAAGATTAGTTGTCAACAATAGACATTTCATCACAATTTAAAACAACATACAAAACAACCCCCACTCCAACCTTAATTGCCCTCATCACTTCCTAATGCATGAATTTTTCCATTGTCTAACTAGAGCTATCACTTTAGTATTTTTAAATTAATTTTTAGCATTACTAAAAATTTATATTGTGGCTTGATTGCTTCAAATTCTTGCATCGGGACGACTTTGTTGCAACAAATGTACAACTATGGCAAATTGGACAAGATTGATGTAGGAACTCCAATTTGCAAACCCTAAACCTAAAGTGGAAACTTGACACATTGTAGACTATCCAACTCAAGTGGCAAATGTTATCTTGGAAAGAAAACAAATATGGAAATTCCTTGATTTATAAACCTTACACCAAATGTAAACTTGATAGACTCTAGAATGCCATACTCAAGTGGTAGATGCATTCTTGGAAATAAAACAGATATGGGAACTCCAATTTACAAACCCTAAACATGAAGTGGAAACCTAACAAAACTTTGGACCATTAGACTCAAATGGTAGATGCACTCTTAAAAATAAGACAAATATGGGAACTCCAAATTACAAACCCTAAATAACAAATGAAAACTTAATAGATTTTAGAATGTTAAACCTAGGTGGCAAATGCATTCTTGGAAATGAGATAGATATGGGAACCCCAATTTGCAAGTTTCTTGACCTAAAATGGAAACCTGACACACTATGAATTGTCCAACTTAGGTGGCAAATGTTTTCTTGGAAAAAAAAACAAATATGGAAATTTTGTGATTTACAAAACCTAAATTTAAAGTGGAAACTTTAACACACTTTAGATTGTCAAATTCAAGTGGTTACAAATAGATTCTTAAAAACAAAATAGATATGGAAATTCAAATTTACAAACCCTAAACTTGGAATGGAAACAAGTTGATACTTTTAGAAATGAGATAGATCTACAAACACCAAATTGCAACCCTTAAATATCAAAGCTTGTTTATTTGAAAACCTTCTAGATTTTGGAATGAAAACTCATGTTGCATATAAACTTTTGGGAACAAGACAGATACGAAAACTCCAATTTGCAAACCCTAAACCTGAAATGGATACATGACAATTCTAAAATGGCAAACTCAAGTTGGAAATGCATTATTGGAAACAAGACAAATATGATACTCCAATTTGCAAACCTTAAAACAATGTTGGAAACGTTTAAAACTTTGGAATGATAGGCTCAAGTTGCGAATGCACAACTAGAAGAAGATAGATATGAAACTCCAAGATTATAAACCTTAAATCTCTAATGGGAACCTTGTAGACTATGGGATGGCAAATTAAAATTACAAATGGACCGTTGAAAACAAAATAGACATGGAATTTTAATTTGTAAACCTTAACTCTCTAATGGGAGCTTAAACCAAAGTTTGGAATGGTAGATCAAAGATGTAGACTATTGGAAACAAGATAAATATGAAGTTCCAAATTTCAAAACCCTAATCAATGTTGGATTTAACCTCGTAGACTCCAAAATGACATACTCAGCTAAGGGGTGAAAACATGATAAAGTATGCCAATGAGGGATACTTAATTTTTTTGTGGAAAATATCCATAAACTAAGCCTTATGACATTGATCTCATGAATAATTTTTTATTTTAATGATCAATAAGAGGAAGTTTTTAAACTTCATTATGTAATATTAAAAGATTACATGTTTTAATACACATTTAAGTACATTTAAAAAATTACAAGTATGTGAAAACTTATGTGTCCCACTCTTGAAAATATATATGAAAATGTGATGAAAGTAGAATTATAATTGGAATTTTTATACTTTCAAATGGATGAAGCATTATATGTATCAATGTGTTTTAATTTTTTCATATTATAGTCATAATGTATTAAAATTTTCATGTAAAAATATGTTTGAAATTTAAAAACCTAACCAATTTAGAACATATTTTTCATCTAGTTTTTTTATAGTAAAATTCCTCACATTTTATATGTAGTTAACCATAAATTCAATGGAGTGCACCATTGCTTCATAATGAAAGTTAAAGAAGTTTTGAATAAGTTTTTTCATTTTTATACCATAAATGTGACTATGACTACATGGTGGATATTTTTTTGGCATACTTTATCATGTTTCACCGTTAGTTACAACTACACTTTTGGGAACAAAATAGATTTGGAACCTTTTTAAAAAAGAAACCCAATAAACTTACAACAAGAAAATAATCAAAAGTTGGATACAAAAATCTAACCCATTGAATAAAAGTACCAAAATTTTAGGTTGGCCTTGAATGAATCCTTTTTCAACTCCCTTACAATGATTGTCTTCAATATGTTTGAGCGATTGCAAATCTCATGAAACCTTAATGAACCAATCCAAAATCAAGCAAATGGTGTTATGTATGCCTTTAGAATTATGTTCACACAAGCTTTGAATTTTTTTTAAAGCTTTGGTTCATTAAGCATAATTAAACCCATTGCTTAATGAAGTCTTACAACACTTGTACACTCTTTGATTAATAACAACTAGATTTTTTGCACACAAAATCTTTCAAGAAATTAATGTTTTAGTGCATTACAAGTTATTAAGGTAAAGGAAGTATTTTCTTTTTGTCGATAGGAGGTCTATTAGCTAGAATTTGAATGCAAATGCTTTTTTTTGGCTCCCAAGTATAAAGATTTAATGCCTATTGTTGAAGCATATTTGATGCACAATGCACACTTTCAAGTAACGTTGAAGATGAAATGTTTGTGATTACAAATAGTTCTCTATAGTTATGTTAGTGGTGTGTCACAAGAGATAATTGATTGACAATGGTGTATCACGAGAAAAGTTGATTAACAAAGAAAGGAAACAAAAGTTTTGCAAATAATTACAAATGCTACATGAAATAATTTAAGGTTTGGAACATACAAATTATATTGATCATCAACATGTGGTTGTTCATCACAACTTACAATATCACAAAATTTCAATAAAATCCATGCCAAAATCATAAAATAATCTGTCTATGCAAAATTCGTGGGTTTCAATATGTAAAAATGGCATAAAAACATACATATTACTATATAAATGATATGTCTTTTCTACTTGTGATGTTTTGATGTGAAGTAAGTATAATTTATATTTTAACTAAATCTGTGCAATTATTGTGATGTAATTTAAGATAAA
>Ga0116228_10003164_pt1 | contig 14411 bp, 6 predicted proteins | sample S1TSphfallax_2_FD_89694 | JGI IMG/M metagenome (GOLD analysis project Ga0116228, IMG submission 89694) | Host-associated microbial communities from peat moss isolated from Minnesota, USA - S1T2_Fc - Sphagnum fallax MG | ecosystem: Host-associated > Plants > Peat moss > Unclassified | place: USA...
CTGCGCAATAAGACCTTGAGAAACTGTTGCAATGAAAAAGACTATGCAACAGGAGGTCATCTCCAAGATTGCTTGTGCAAGTACAGCTCTCAAGCCAAAGAGAGCAATACAAACCCCAAACTGTAATTGGGAAATTAGTTTTGACAAGCTGATTAATAGGGCTATTCCTTTTTGAAGTGACTGCCAGACCCCAACTCTACCATCAACACAGATTTTGTCAAGCTACAGCTGTTGTTATTGTAATTCTTTGTTCATACCAATGTAGCCAAAGACACCAACAACTAAGATCTCATAAAACTGCTATTGCTTGTAGTATTTGTCTGACACACCTGGACAACATGTGTCTCAGAGCTTCAGAAACCTTTGCCAGCCAAGTTAGTGAAGATAGAGTCAGCCTGTGTTGCGCATGCCAGCTGCAATTCCATTGATGGTAATAAAAAGCGCATCACGAAGCTTTGGGTTTGAAGCATCCTGTCGCAGTCGGCGAAGAATCTCCACTTGAAGCATGTTGATAGGGTTGAGGTAGGCAAGACGGCTCTCAATCAATCGTCGCAGGGTCTTGTTGTTCTCAGATAGCTTCTGGTGGCCACTGACATCCAGGACAGTTCGCTGAGTTGTATAGAAGGCTTCACGCAACTCAATTCCCAGCTGCTGTCGGCTCGGAGACACCAGCACTTCATCATAATGCTTGGCAATAGGGATGTCAGCCTTGGCAAGAACCATCTCTATCAAATCAATAGTTGACCGAAAGAATGGCCATTCTCTGTACATAGCCTGCAATTCTTCCTCATGTCCACGTGCAAATGCAGCTTCAAGGCCAGCACCAACTCCTAGCCAAGCAGGCAACACAAATCGAGTCTGGGTCCAGGCAAAGATCCAAGGGATGGCACGCAGCTGGGAGATCCCACCTGCTTTCTTACGGCGAGTTGGACGACTCCCAATATTGAGGTTTCCAAGCTCTGCTTCAGGCGTTGCCTCATGGAAGTACTCCAGAAATTGGTCATTCTGGAAAACAATGCTGCGATAGTGCTTGCAGCTGGTATCAGAAATCTCTTCCATCACGTTGCGCCAGTTTTCAGACCGGGGAGGATCAGGTGGGTGAAGTGTTGCCAGCAGCACCGCAGTAGTGTAAATCTCCAGCTGCCGCACTGCTGTTTGAGAGAGACCAAACTTGGCTTGGATCATTTCTCCCTGCTCTGTGACACGCAGGGTTCCCATCACAGACCCTGGGGGCTGTGACTGAATAGCCAGGTACATAGGCCCACCTCCCCGGCCAACACTGCCTCCTCGGCCATGGAACAGTGTGACTTTGATGCCAAACTCCTTGCAAGCAGCTACCACATCTTCCTGTGCTTTGTAGAGCTCCCAAGCTGCTGTAAATCTCCCTGCATCCTTGCCTGAATCTGAGTAGCCCAGCATGACTTCTTGGTGGCCTTGATGGTTGGTGATGAGATGCTCACGGTACCAATCAATTTTGAGCAGCTTGCGAATCACAGTGCCAGCACCCCTCAAGTCTTTCACAGTTTCAAACAATGGAACCACCCGCAGTGTCTGACCAGGACATGTTATGCCAAGCTCCCCACCTACAACTAGCCGTGCTTCTTTCTGCAGCAGCTCCACTGCCAAAACATCACTGGCCTCAGCAGCCATGGAGATGACATAGGCACCAAGTGAGTTTGTGCCAAGCTCAGCAGTCACACGGAATGTGTTCAGCACCTCTCGCACATCAGGCTTCACTTCTATGGTTGGTGGCACAAGAGGTCTTCTGCCCTTGAGCTCAGTTGTGAGGAACTTGAGTTTCTTCTCCTCATCCCACTGACTGTAGCTTCCAAGCTCAAGCCATTGAGTGATCGAATCCAATGTGTCAGTGTGCCTATCAGCCTCCTGACGTATATCGAGCTTCATTAGTGTCATGCCAAAAGTTGCCACACGACGGATTAAGTCAGTGAGACGCCCATCTGCCAGTATCTCAGAGCTGCAGGCTTCCATCGATTCATGACAAAGCAAGAGGGGCTCTATGAGCTGCTCACCCGTTTCGTAGTAGTCATTTGGGTCATAATCACAGGGTGCACCTTCAAGCATCTGTTCTGTTCTCCGTCGTGTGTTCACAAGCTTCTGTCTGACATGACCAAGCACTACTCTGTAAGGGGCAATGTCAGGGCGTCCAATCATGCTTGGATTCAAAAGCTTATCCATGCTTGACTTGTTGAGGTTTGATTCCAGAAGAGTCTTCTTTTTGAAGGAGCCTACAGCAGATGCATGTGTTGGGGTTGTGGGGGCCACTACTGCTGGTTGTGAGGCATCTGCCATCTCTTTAAAATTGAATGCAGCTAGACCATTCTCAGCTTTGACAGCAGTTGGAGAGCCTTCCTTGGAGTGCACTGCAGAGCTTGGGGTTGTGTTCACACTTGAGGGCACCTGAAATGTAGATAGCATATCAATGTCATCCTTCACTGGAAGCTCCACGATTGGCATTGCAGACTCCCCATCAGCACCTGTGCAGATTGGCATGTCAGCCCCAACTGGTAGATGCTGAGGCAAGGCTGGGCCATGGTACTCAGAGTGCTCTCTTTTCTCCCGTGGTTTCCAGCTTATGTGGTGATGTTCCTCGTGATCATGCTCTTTTGAGATGATACTGTAGGCATAATCAGCCAGTTTTTGACTACAAGTCATCATGGAAAGCTCAAATCGCAGACCATCAATCTCTCGCAGATAAAGATCAGCAGCTATCCACCTTGCTAAGAAGCAGACATCTCTTGTGACCTTAGCAGTAACATTGGGATTGCCATCCCTGTCTCCACCAATCCAGGATCCAAATTTGATGGGTGTGCTGGTGAGAGGCAGTGGCTTCCCTGAGTGTCTCTTCAAGGCATTGCTCACTCGTCGCAAGTACTGAGGGACAGCCTTCCACAGAGTTTGCTCAACGATATGAAGTCCTCCACGAGCTTCATCAACTGGGGTTGGCTTCCGTCGTCTGATCTCATCTGTCTGCCAGAGTGAGATGATCTCCCTCACCAAATCTTCAATCAACTGCTCCTTGTCTTCCTGTGACAAGTCTGATCTGTCATTTCTTTCCAACAGATGAGCAATGCGCAAATGCTTGTACTGCAAGGTGCGACGGTTGATCTGAGTTGGATGTGCAGTAAGCACAATCTCCACCTCCTGCTGGCAAACAGCATTGTACACTTCATCCTGAGAGTAGCCACTCTGAATGAGCCTATTGAACACATCATCACAGGACTTAGAAACATGGCCTGGCAACTTTGTTCTTCGTACACGGTGGTGTGTCTCTGCAATTCCCATCAGATTCAGGTAATGACTGAAAGCCCGTGCAAGCGGAACGGCCTCTTCTAGATCCATGCTGGAAAGCTCCCTCTCCAGCTGCCGGGAAAGCCATTCGGCGGCATCATCCACTCCAGCCATTCGCATGTTACACGCACTCTGCGCCAAGAGACGCACCTTGTCGACTTTATCAGTGAAATGCTGTCCGACTTCCCGCTGCAAGCAGTCATTGAGCAGGTTCCCGAGCAGATGGCAATCGTCGTCAAATGCTTGGAACGAAATCTCTTCGGCGATGTCGTCCACAGTGTCCGTCATCTCTCTCTCTCTCTCTCTCTCTCTCGACGAGAAATGTCTTTAAATTAGTCTCGCTACCAAACAAACCTTTCACTGGAAAACTCTCTCAAGGCCCGGCTGCAGCAGGTCTTATTCTCGCTGTTGTTTTAGCAACGGCGGTTTCCAGAGCATAAGTACCTCAGATTACCGCAAGAACGACTATGTCTGTTCTGTTCACTGCTCCTCCTAAATAAAAGCAATAAGAAGAATCTTCAGCCGGCATTACATCGTTACATGCAAAACTGCGAATACATCCTTCTTCTCCACAGCGAACTTCACAAAAAAAATGCCCGCTCGACGACCTAGCAAACTATCAGGAGGACGACTTGGAAAGAGACGAGAAGCGTTTCTGTTGAAACAAACGCAGCTTCTTATTCCCTTCCAAGAATAACGAGTGTATGTCAATTCCTCCGCTACCTCTTGAAGACTTCAACGTTGACGGGAAAATATGGATTCACATGTTGTACAAACAAACCTCCAAAAGACACGAGCGCGCGCGCGCGCGCACATACACAAGGACAGCTTAGTTCTTTCACAAATCTTCTAAGAGACAACGGTTACGAATGACGACAAAGAACGCAATTCCCACAAACGTGGCCGACGCGAAGAAAACGCCACCAATTCTCGACAAAATTATACAGGAAGCTCAGTAAAAAGCAGCATCAAGGAAACGACAAACAACAAAGAAAAAGGAAAAGCAACGAGAGAGAGAGAGAGAGAGGAGAATGGAGACAGTCGTTCGTTGTTTGGTGATCACCAAAAAAGAAGAAACAGTTCGAAGTCTTCCTCAAACCAAACCAAAAAAATGGCAGAATTTCAGGCTCGATTGCTGTACCTTTTCCCATTCCGCAGATCCCCGGTCTGCAACAGCAGAATTGCACCGAATCGAAGCAGAAATCCATCCCGAAAACTCACGTTCTCCGCATCTCTTCTCTCGTCCCGTCTCCCGTCGTCCCTGTGCGCACAGGAGAGAGCAGGCAGAGAGAAGGCATCTTTTACCGTGCGCATGGTTTTTCCTGAGAGCGTATATTGCTAACGAAAAAGATAGTGTATCTCTTTTACCTCCGTTGTCACTCTTTTACTTCCGCCTCGGACTTTTCCTTAGGAATCGCATATACCGTTAACTAAACGAGACAGATGGTGTACACCTCTCTTTGACCTCCGTGCTCCCTCTTTTACTTCCGCCGCCCACTAATTCATTTGGTAGTTGGGCACTTGTGAAAATGCCTCCTATTTTGTGAATACTATACTTACCTTGGCCACTTCGACACAAAATTAAATTATTTGTAAAAATGTTGAAGTTTTCATAAAAATATCTTGTTTAGAGAACAATTTTTTTGCAAGGAAAATAAAGAATCTTTTGGATTGTTCCATTTTCAACATGGAATCTTTTGTTGGGGGGGTTGTATATACAAGGGAAAAGGTCAAAATAATGACATCAAGCTTTACAAAAAATGTAAAGCCCAACAAATTTTTAAGCTCTGCAATGGAACATCCAAAATACACTAAGAATTTTGGCCCATAGCCCAGTGCTTTAGGAAACAAGTCCTTGAAAACCTTCCAATCATCAATAAAACAAAGCACCCAACAAAGGGGGAGAAAAAGGTACAAGATGGAAGGACGAGGATTTCATACAGGTCGAACTATTACAGGGAATGGCAACAAATCAAGTACCAAAACTTTCCTTGGTTGCAAGAAGCATATCAAATAAGGAAAGAGAAAAATCACTAAAAGCACAACTAGCATAGAAAAACCATCACTAAAAACCTCCATGGTTAGAAGGAGAAACATGTTTGTTGGGTACTGATTGGAACATCTCCCATCCTTAACTTTAGTCGTGATCATGTCAACAACTCCACAAAATAAAGTAGTTTGTGAAATCAAATCTTCTCAAGTAGGGTTAATGACTTGGATGTTAACCAACATCTGGACATCATGTTTAACTATAAAAGCCTAACTATGTGGTTAGTTGCTTTAGGTTTAGGGTTTTAAAGTTAAGATTTACTACTTACAAATAGTAGATTTTGAATCAAATTTGATGTTGTGGGTTGGAGTTGGATTAATGTTGGTTGGTTTTGGTTTTCGGTTGAGTCTAGTTTTCAATCTAGCTTCTTTTACTAGGCTTAATGTTTACAATTCTCAATTGAAACTAGATTAGATGAAAGTTTAGGGTTTTAATTGTTTGGGGGCGGTTTTGACGTTGTTAAGAATGATCACTAACCTTGAAATGGCAACGAGCATCATAATTAGAGGTCAATGTCGAGATGGCCCACATGGACTATTGCAATCCAATTTTACCTCATAATCCTATCATTTACATCCCCTCTATTTTGTTTCAGCCAGGTTTTTGCCTTCACATAGTAGGGTAACACATTTACCTTTTTTTTTCCTACATCAGCCATGAGCTGCTCCTCATGACCCATTAGTGTTGATGGTGGAGCCCCCTCTACATCCTTTTGTTTCATGTCCCCGCATGTGATTGTTGTAAATAGGCCCTTTATTAAACCTTAGTAATTACTTCCAAGATGATGTAATACTAGGGAAAGAAAGTTCAACAATTCATACCTAGTTCACTTCCTAATTTACTTTAGGACAATTTATCACTCAAGAATAACAAAATTCTATACATGAAGTGAAAGAAATTGTCCATTAAATGAGACTCCACCTTACCCCATTTATTACCCCTTGCTAATATGTGGAAAAAGGCAACAACCTAGTAGGATGGCATAATAACAACAAAAAGAAATTTGTATAAAAATGTAGGTACAATAATTTTACCTCACATTAAAATTATCACCAAGACAGCAAAAGGTCCCCTCTTTCTAAGAAGTGAAATTCTTGAAAAACTAATACCTTAGAAAATATATGACTCTCCTAGGACTTTTTTACCTTTTGTCCAAGCCTCATACCATCTACCCCATACTCCTACCATTTATTCCACACGTCTACTATCCTATCAAAAATGAAAACATACCAACAAATTAGACAAGCGGATCCCAAGAAATATGAACCCCTCTTTATTGTCACGATGGAGAGGTTCATACCACCTTGTCTTCCCCTCATTCTCCATTAGCACACACGAAATAAAATTTTAAAAAAAAATTGAAAAGGTTGGGAGGGGGAAAAAAGAATAAGACAAAGAAGACAAAGTGAGCAACCTAAAAAGTTTCCACCTAGAGAAGGGGGAAAAAAATTAAAGGAAGTGAAAAAGAGGTAAGGGCAGACGGACACAAAACATCAAAAAAATCAAAGAAATAAAGAATTTTTAAAAACACAAAAGAAAAATCTTCCACATTGAGGGCAAGGGCAGCCTTATTCCCCCTTCCCCTAGGGTCATTTGACCCCTAAGTACCAATTCCCCCAAAGAATAACTAAAAAACCTTTGTTAATCTAGTTGGGTGCATTTCCTTTCCTAGAATTTTTCCCACCTTCTAAATAAATGACTAACCAACCTTCACCTTTTAAAAGGTTTTGGTTGACTTTTCAACCTAAATATTAACTAACTAATGGGCATCACCTCCCAAATAGTAATGAAAATTACTATCGATAAAAACATTATTGAGTTGACCATCTGATTAAAATAACAGACCTAGGTTAAGATAAGATTAACCTTAGGTTAACAATTGGTTTTACATAGCAAAGAAAATATTAGGTCATCACTAATTAACATGTTTTGTTCATAGATTTTCATTAATTATAAGGGTTGCGATGCTTTCAACATTACAAAATTTCCCCCTTCTTCCACTTGGGCATTCACAAATATCATTGATCCCTTCCATTTGGGTTTACCATGCCCTTGTTCATATCACCATATTCCATATGCTCTTTGTGTTGATGTTTAACATGCCTTATGTATTCCTTTAGTTGTATGCCATCAACCCATTTGACATTGCAACTTGGCATGCATTTTTGTTTTTCATTTCTTGATGTTTGTATTTTCTTTCATGAGGTGGTGAAAAAAGCCACCAAGAAACTCACACCCACTTCTATCAATACATAACAAGTGATTAGAAACATTACATGAAAAACACATGATTATAAACTAGGTTCTAATTTCTTGGAGATTTTTGAAAATGGCTTCAAATCCTTCTCCAGCTCCATCGACATGACTATGTTGTGCATGGGCATTTTCACATATAGGAAAGTACATTTGAACATTGCATGCATTGGTTCCAAGCATTTCAACAATCCCATTTGATGAGATCACAACAACCATTTGCCTTTTTCACCCATCAACAAATGTCGACCTCCCCCTTTTTGCCAATGACTTCTATCAAGAGACAAAGGTTATTTTAAACTAAGAAGCATTTATTTTCACTTTGGTACATTCACCACATTTTTCATTTAGTGGTCCATTAGACTAACAGCATCTGACCCATAGTGATTAAAGTGGTGATCTATCAACCAATTGCCCACACATTTAACATTTAAATCAAGGAGACATTTGTGGAACATTTTAATCCTTGCTAATTTGGTGTGGCAACATGGGGTGGGTGTGAAAAGGTGGTCCATGAGGTTTGCATCATGTTGGATTTGCATCCACATTGGGTCATAATACAAGTGGATGTCCATATTGCCTTCAATTTTGTATCATGAATAGCCTTTTTTTTTAATTTAATCTTCCATATGCACCTTGGATCAATTTTTCCCATTTGTTCAACAATTTTCAACATGCCCATCCCCATTATATTTCTCATAGTTTTTTCGACACGAAGATTTCATAATCATTTCATACTAATTTAGTACATGCTAGGGGGATCCTTTGGGCAAAACATTATTCACCCTAACACATCTTCATGTTCTTTGCCCTACTAAAAAAGCTCATCTTACTTGTGTTTATCCCTTTTTCACTGATGATACGCATATTGTTGGTTATATTTTAGATATGGTACCCACCTTTTTACAATTATAAGAAAAATTTGTAACATTAAGACTTTCCATTCAACCAATAAAATGTGTAATTTGGTTTCCACAAGGATTAAGCCCATCCACATCACTTTCTCCAGGCTTTTTTACACCTCGCACAAATTTTCATATTTTGGGTGCACCAATGGGTTTTATTCCATTTGTGGATCCTTTGTCACAACAATGTTTCAAAAGTATTTCAACACCATAGTTAGCCTCCCTAGCTTGCAAATCCAAAGGTAACCTTTGCAATATTTTCACTTTGTTATGGTTAGTGCCTAGCCTATTTACTATGCACTGTATTTTCATCTCCAAGTATCTTGTAGCATTACACTGAGTTGGAATTGTGTACCATGGCTACATTGGAAAAGTTATTAGGCACAAGATCTTTTGGCATTACAATGGGTCATTTGGCAAGTATCTTGTAGCATTACATTGAGTTGGATTCACATACCATGGCTACATTGGAAAAGTTATTAGGCGCAGGATTTTCTAGCACTATAATGGGACATTTGGCTTGTCATCAAGTCACTTTACCTAATTTTTTAAGAGGGGGGTTGGCCTTCCCTTAGAGGTTCAACTTGCTACCCATGCCTTCTTGGGATGTTGGGCTCTAATCACTCCTATAATTATCATTTGTTTCTAGTGAAATGAACACCCTATTTTTCTTGATGTGATCACACATGTCAAAACTAACATTTTTCCTTTCCAATTAGCATTGCGAGATACCCAAACTTTATTACCCCAAGTTGTTTGTTCTGAAGTCCCCCCTTCGAAAATCTTGTGGTACAATCGTATCTTTAATCTTCTTTCATAGAATGCCTACATGAACAAAAATTTGTTAGACCTCCAGTAGGTGTCTTTTCAAATGCCATACAAACATGTTTTAATTTTATGTAGGTTTAGTCACAAGTGTAATTTGGTTATTAGTATGTCCTACCACACTTGCATTTCATTTATCCTCAATTCACTTCATTATAACATTACATATTAGTTTTGGTTTGCCACATCCTATGGTTGCACATCTTTCACATTGTTAGTTCAAACATACCATTGATGATTTGAGTATCCATTTGCTTTCATGTTCATAAAGGAATGAACACATTGTTGCCCACAATATTTTTTGGGTTACCATTGTAACTATTATTTTGGAAAGTGCAGCATAAGTACAGATAAAGGTTTCCCACATTGTCCCCACCACATTCGATGCCACTTTAATATATTTTTGTCATGGAAGATGACTTTCAAACCTTAGTGGATGTTATCATAACCAATTTGACTTACTTCAATATGGTATAATGTGCATTTTTCATGCCAATGCATGTTTGCAACAACAATTGCCATTCAAAAGAAAACACAACCATATGCGGATCACTTATTAGGAGATGATTTCATTCTTCTTGTCAAGTCCAAGCATGGTAAAGTGGACCAAAAAGTACATAAGCCCAAATCCAAATTTTTAATATGGTAATTTTCAACATAAACATCAGCAAATAGGTTCAATTTTTTTTTTTAAGTCTCATTATGGAAGCCTCCATGCTTCCATTGAATTTTTATGAATTGAATACAAATTTTGAAAAAAAATTGTACAACAAAAATAGGTAACAAGTAGGACTAAAACTAATAAGTTAATATTACACTTCATTCCTACTTTTACATTAGCATTATATATATTTTGATTCTACTGTGAAAATTTTCAAAATCCACTAGTATATTTAGCATGCCATTAATTTAAAAATAAAATAAATTGAATCTTTAATCTACTTGTGCTTGAATTTTAATTTACTTTTTAGGTTGTGACATATGTTTGATTTTGATGAATATATACAAACCTACTTTAAACATGTGGTTTCAAATATAGTTGTATTAAAGTAAAAAAAAATCATTCAATTAAGCATTAAAATAAATAATATTTTAAAATTCAATATACCAAGCCCTACTTGATGGCCACTTTCCATTTATGTTGCAAAGTTTTTTGGTCTATTTTACCATGCTTTCACATGAAATGTTGTCTTCATTCTTTTTTTGATTCCTTTTTTATTACTTGTGTTCATGCCATTATAACCCATCATCAACAGTTTTTTAAAATTCTTGCAATGTTTAATTATTGGCAGCTTGTGTCCATAGCCCTCCAATGTGCACATAGACCATTATGATTTTTTAGCATGTTGTTCTGCTTGGCAAACAATTTTTATTTTTTCCACATGTTGCAACTAATGCACCTCACTAGCCAATTTATAGTATATGATGTTTTTAAAATTTACGATCTTCAATTTTATTAATGTATTAATGTTGTTTTGATTGTTGTGTGTTTTCATGACTTGTGTTCTCAAGCTCTTATTTGCCTTATACAATCACTAAAAAAGGGGTACACACAAGTTTGTATGTATTTTGAGTATTGTAAAATAATGATTAAAAACATCAACATAACAAACCTAAAAACATTCATTTAGCGGAATCAACACTACACACATCAACAACATGGTGATAAAATAACTTTATGGACCTTAGCATATCAACTCACTTCAAATTTCCTCTCTATGGGGATTATCTTGGTCTACAAGTGTGGGTGTCCCAACAAGAAACAATTTTTTTAAAGTTAATACCCCATTGTTAGATATGTTGGTTCTGGAGATGGAAAAGACATGGACAAGTAGTTTTAGTTGTGATTTCTTTAGATTTTCCCAGGACTTCCCACTACAACAAATCTACTTAGAACTCCCAAACATTTCCAATCTTCTCCATATTCCCATAGGATTTTCAAGCATGTTCAACTTAAGCAAGATCCCCACAATGACCAACCCTAATAACCCTTTTAAGCCTTTCATCATTTATGTCCTAAGGTCCTTATTAATTCCTTGACTCCTAGTTCTCTGTTCATTAGCTTTAATGCAATAAAAATTATAAAGCAAAATGAGTAGCACATTCACACAATGAGTTTCAAACATTCATTTTGAAAGTTCCTAATAACAATCATTGAATTGAGATCAATTATAATCCAAAAACTAGACTAATGTTTAACTTTCATCTTCATTAGATATTTATTCCTCTTTGCCACCAAATGCCCCATCCTCCATTCAATAACTCCACATTGTCTTCACCACACAACCAAAAAAAATCCAAGAAACAACATTCAACCATAAACTTTAGATCTAGGTGCTAACATTCCATGAAAAACAACAAACAAAACTCCATAACTTGTAAACAACAAAAACACAAGAAAATAACAAAGACGTCAAAAAGTAATATATGATTATTCTAAAGTTCATAATGGCCAACCGTCCCCTCCCTTGGCATTTTTTGCCAATCACATCTATCATAGTTCTTCATCCATTAGGTTACTTCTTCATCTAGACCTTTAATTGGGTCTTGTTCACATTGAAAAAGAACTAACACATTTTCAGGTTACATGTGCCACCACTCCCTTCTTAAATATTTATGACCTCATAGATTCATTATCAACCTATAAATCGGTAGATTTGCAAGTCCCTTCTTGCCTTTTCCCAGTGTTTTTCATGCATGTCTTTTATGATACAAGTCCTACCACCTTCATCTTGCTCTTGAGAACCCTTCCCATCCTTGTATGCAACAAAAACATAAGGCCTTTCCTAGCTACTTGCAAGATTTTTCTTCTTGCCAAGTTTTTGCATCTTGACTTTCATGCCCTCTCCTTCAAATCCTTCAAACATATGTAACCCCTTCCTATAAACATAAACCTTATGTTGTTTTTTAAAAGCTTGTTCAATGTTTTCAAACACCTATTCACCTACCACACCACATAATCCATTCAAACTATTGTTAGTAACAAGTTTGGTACTACATCCTGTCAACACCATGTAAGGTGAATATTTCATGCTAGCTTGGACACCACAACAATATCCAAATAGTACTCTTGGTAATTGAATATCCCATCCTTGTATATTGGTTGAAGATAAAATAATCAAGCCATGCTTGATGGTTTGTATTAACTGTTCTACCATGCCATTGCATTATGGCCATGCTAGTGCAATAAACTAGTGTATAACATCATAGTCCTAACACAAAGCATCAACTCCTTCATCCACCCATTGCCATTATCTATGAGAACATATTTAGGCACTCTAAACTAACATATGATCTTGTATTCAAGGAACTTGGTTATAATGACTACGTCATGCTCTTTCATAGGACATGTTTCACACCACTTGGAATAGTGGTCAATAGCAACAAAAACATAATTTATTGCCACTAGATGTCTCAAGTAAAGGTCTTGCAATATAGAGTGTTATTTGATAGAATAGATCACACATAGGTATGTTTTTCATACCTTCCACCCCAGACCTTAAATTGCCAATCTATTTGGCCAATTGGCATTTGTCACACAATCTGGCAAATTCTTTAATAGATTATGTCCTATCATGCCAAAAAAATTGATTTTTAATTTCAACAAACGTTCTTGCTTCACCTAAATGCCCAATCTCATTATGCATTTTCTTCAATATCAAAAATCTATCCTTAGGTTTTAAAACCACCAAATTTTTAAAATATAACTTGTCTTCTTACCAATGATATTTCATCACTCTCTTCCTTACTCTCTCAATGTCAATAAAAGTGCATTCATTTGGGTCTAATGAACCACTAGTGAGTAGTTTCATATTCAAAGGATCTTCCTAGACTTCCAAAAAATGGTTTGGTTCATCCCCGTCCATTTCTTGTTCCACGATAATCTTGATCTTGGCCTTATCAACCAAAGTTTGTGGTTCATGGGCAAGATTCTAGTATCCTTGTAAAGTGTATTCTAATCCCTATTGTTTAACAAGCATCCTTTGATCTTGTTCCTCATCTTGATAAATAATTATATCTTTTCCCTTATGAATTTGTCCCTTGGTGTGGTCCAATGTTGCATCCTCTTTTGTAATCAATGTGAAGAGATTATTGATTGTTTCATTTCCTTTAGTAGTGGGAGAGATGGAAACATCTTGTGTAATCCCATCCAAATCCTAAATTTCACCTTTAAAAATTTTATCAACTTCATACTTGCCAATTGGGTTTCTACTCAAAGCATCCACATTGACATGTTTAGCTAGATTGCCCTATGGATTATCTTGAAATGAAAGTCATGCAGCATAAAGATCCATCTCCCTCTACATCCATATGCATTTGAGACAGTTACAAGCCATTCCAAGGGCTTATGGTTTGTTTTTAAAAGGAAGAAAATTTGGTGCAAGTATTGATATAAATGCATTATGCCCCATATAAGAGCATAACACTCCCCTTCCATTGAATGGAAGTTCTTCTACACAAGAAATAATCCATTGTTGGCATAGGCTATGACCTGTTCTTGCCTCTCAAACTTTTGTGACAAAACGACACCCATGCATTCCCTTTATAAACCAGTCTACGTCCAAGATGAATGGTTGTGACAAATTTAGTCTTGTCAACATTGGGGATGCTACAAGCTACTTTTTCAAAGTTATAAATCCTCCTTGGTAGATGGGTGTCCGCAAAAATTTATCGTCCTTCTTAATAAAGCCAAATAGTGGTTCTATAATCTTGGCATACCTAGGGATGAATTTTCTTTAAGAACTAATGAATCCTAGAAAGGCTCTCACATTGGTCACAAATTTTAGGATTGGAAATTTTTTTATCATAGCAATTTTTTTAGGGTTAAGATGAGATCCTTCTACACTTACAACATGAACCAAAAAGCTGGTGCTTTGAGTTCCAAAACAACATTTGCTAGGGTTAAGTTTCAAGTGAACCTCTCTCAACCTCTGGAACACTATTTGTGTCGCAACCCTAGCTTTGGGCTCGCGACCAAGGCAAAGGGGTTGCAAGGGTGCGGGCCAAGAGGAAGCCCAGGAGTCACATCAGAGACTCCCGGGAGTGTAGGAGAGTGTGAGGGAGTGAGC
>Ga0116228_10003165_pt1 | contig 14408 bp, 9 predicted proteins | sample S1TSphfallax_2_FD_89694 | JGI IMG/M metagenome (GOLD analysis project Ga0116228, IMG submission 89694) | Host-associated microbial communities from peat moss isolated from Minnesota, USA - S1T2_Fc - Sphagnum fallax MG | ecosystem: Host-associated > Plants > Peat moss > Unclassified | place: USA...
ACACATGCATGATTAAGTAGAAAATTAGTTATGTGAGTTAAATATTCCACCTTGTTTGGCTATTTGTATATGGCCATCAGGGGATAAAACAAAATATATGGCTTGTTGGAAAAAGCTGGGTAAGTAAATTCATTAACAAGTAGCCACAAACTTTATTGGAAATTGTTATGTATTATTTACTATATATTGTTTAGGTATTGTTAGGTATCGTTTCCCCACTATAGGGCATAATAATCGTTAAAAATATTGACAATATAAATAATTATATAAATTGTGTGTTAGGTTGTTAAATTGATAAAATTGAAAGGTTTGATTTGATACCAACAAAAACGTTTTGATATAAGCGACATCAACATAAATTATTTATGAAAATTTATAATTTTATAATTTGAAATATGTTTCCAAAAAACATGTACATTGGACCTCTACATGGAAATATTCTTAAAAAAAATGCAATGTTAAAAATACAAGAAAACATATAATCTCTATTTGGCATCCATATAATGTGTACAAGCCAATATGATATTTTAACCACAAAGAACCCAATTCTCTTGTAGAATTTTATAAATCTAAAGGATGGTTTAATTGAACATTCCCAATAATTATTTTAAGTTTAAGATCATTTTAAAAGCAGTGATAAATTAAATTATCTTCCAGAGAAATAATGGGTTTTAAATTTTCTTTCAGATAAGCAATTATTTTATGTGTGAACAATTTATGAAACTTTTGATTTTCCTTGATGTGTGCTTCAATCATTACAAGGCAAAGGTCATTCTTAGAACCCATATTATTTAATGTGGAAACTTATACAGAAACAAAAAACACCCATAGAACATGAAATTGCATGGATAGAATACACAACTAATCCCAAAACTAGGTTAAAAAATTGGAGTGGGCATTCCAACATATAACATAATATTGTCAATGTTGTTTGACAAAGATGATTTCAACATTGTGGTATCTACAAGCTTTGCCACAAATACTACATGATTTCCAAGAAGATGACTTAAAAGGAGTTTTGTGTGAAAACTAACATAAAAACAAAGTTTGGGGAAAAACATAAAAACATCATTAAAGCTTTCCACCCAACCGATTGATAAACCCAATGATCCACCCTTGAGCTCAAAAACAAATCCTAAACATCTTCTAATGCTTCATCATTGATGAAAGTTCTAACTCCTAGATGATAACCTCAAGAAACTATCCGTGAAGGAAATGAAGCCAATGACTCAAAAGCCAGGGCTTGAGCTTGAGCTTTGGCATATGATGGTAGTAGAAAAGAAATGGTAGGATCCCGAAGCATCTCATCCTCCTCGAATGAAAGGAAACTCCTAAGTGGAAATAACACTCTACAAACAAAGAAAAAGGAAAATGTGAAGCATATAGTAAAAAGAACTAAAACAATGCATAATATTGATGCAAGTGGACAACTTACTCATAGTCAAGCAACCTCTTCAAGTGTTTCTTGATAGGAGAGTCAATATTGAAGTTGTGAACATGCTTGACATTAGGGCATGGCCACTTCAATGAGACGCTCTAACACCTCCATAAGAACCTCCATATCCAATTCCAAAGCCAAGATGTGATGCCCAAGGCTTTGGCAAGCCCTAACAATGTTGCCTACAAGGTGAAAGATGGTTAGACAAAAAAATTGATGCAAGATTGATAATGTTATTTTTAGGAAGGGCACATACCTATGACTGCAAATAAATCCATAATAGACGATCTTGTATTAGAGTAGACATCAATGAAGGCTTGAACAATAGCAAGATGCATTTCCTTTGCAGCCCTAAAAGGTCAGTTGGCCTTGGATATAGACATAGAGGCCTTATTTGTCCAATTATACATGTCCTCAATCCAAACATCAATATAGTTGTTCACAACTCATCAAATGGTGAAGAGAACATGAATCTCCCACTACCTGAGGAGCTCCCATTAGGTACCCCAACAAGAAGAGTTGCATGGCTAAGGAGAGTCTACAAAATTAGAAATAGATTTTAGTTAAAGTTGGAAAATACAAAAATACAAAAAAAACTTAAGGGATTGAAATGGAACCTTGAGAGATGGGTCCTTGTTTATGCATGGCAATGAATTCACCACAACCCACTTCATTCTAACCTAGAAGCCTCAAGACAAGACTTGACCTCCTTCAGAACTTTGAGGTCATCTAAATGAAATAATGAGACAACCCCATCAAAGGCCAAAAACATCCAAAAAAAATCAAAGATTTTAGCAATGTACTCATCAACCTTCCGATTCCATGTAGGAATATCATCTAGGTTCTTGGATATGAAAGGAACATGCAAGTTTCTAGGAACGTCTGAAATGACAAGCTGAACCTTGCCACCAAAATTCATCTACACAAAAAGAAAAAAAAAGTTAGTGCATTTAGGACGAGCTACTAGAACTATGTTGTAAAGTGAAAGAAAATGTGATGTAGGCATACCTTATGAATGAACTTGGAGATTGTCTCAAACTTTGAGGGCTAGGTCTGGGATGAAATTTTGGTTGCCAAAATGGAATGCCATGAGAATGGGAGGACCATGTCGTAAAAGCCATGAGGCTTGCTAGAGTTAACAACAATCAAACTTGGTCAGGATGGAGAACCTATTGAGTTTTTCAGATTCCACAAGGAGGAAGGGTGGGAAGAACAAGTAGGGTAGTACCCCTTCTTTATCTCCTCATATCATTTGTTGTCAGCAGACCCAAAGTCCAGTTTAAAAGAACCTCAACAAAGGCATCATGATCTACATTAAAAAAGGTAGGTTTGCTCATTTTTTCCTTCAACTTTCCCTTTCCCTTTGAAGCGATTTTTCGCCTCCCACCTTCAACTTGTGTTCATGCAAAACTTGTAATAGTTTCCATGAAAGAGGGTTCAATACTCTCCCTCAAGGGAATTTCAAGGGTGGGGGTGTTGTCCTTCAAATAGTTGAAGTACTAACCACACTGGAACAAATGGGAAGCAAGCCAATCCTTGAGCAAGTCCTTCTAAAACATAATGCTATCAGCCTTGGGGTCATGCCAGATGTCCATGAAATGAGGGAGTTGATCAATGGCACCATGGAATAACAAGACGTGATAAAAATACATGCATGGTAATAAACAACACCTTCATTAAAAAAATGGCTACCAACTTTCCTACTTTTGACATCGAAACAACAATAAGCTTTGTGGTGATGTAGAAAAAAATATGCAGACCAACAAACATTGAGAAATCAATTTGTTGCAAATTAAAAATGGAATGAAGTTGTATGATTGGAATACATGTACAAAACCTGCTAGACAACTTCCCCACTTTCGAATTGTTGCTCCCAAGTTTTGCTTCTCTAAATACCATCCTTAGGTTTGAACTCCCATAAAAAGTAATTTTCCCATACTGCAACCTCCATTATTGTATATGAGGAGAAAGAAATCATATTCAAAACCTCTTTTGTCGCAACCCTAGCCTTAGACTTGTGACCAAGGCAAAGGGGTTGTAAGGTTGCGAACCAAGAGGAAGCCCGGGAGTCACATCACATACTCTTGGGAGTGTAAGAAAGTGTGAGGCAGTGAACCCTCACACTCCCAAGGCAACTTCCACTTTGAGAGATGGAGTCTCGATGGAGTCCTAAAACTTCATAGAGCAATTTCAAGGGTCAAAACTCAATGGATTGTGACATTTTTTATATCATTTTATATCATTGGAAAGATCTTATAACATAGATGTCTAAAATGGGCTCGCATTGCTCATTTGGACATCTGAAACACAAGTTATAGCTAAAAGAAGGGCCAGAAGTCAAATTTCCAGTTTGACTCCTGACCAGAAAAAGTTGGGAATTGACCCGATTTACTTAGCTGTAGACAACGTGCGACATACCATTGAAAAGCCCTCGACAAGAGCTACAACTTTGCTTCAGACCGCACCTTGATCCAAGGTCTGCTCGCAAAGTTATGGGGCTCCAAAGTCACAGGAGTCCCGACTGGCGTGATTTTCGGACTCCCACTAGGGAGTCCTGGGAGAGAAAAGACATTTGGATGTAGGCCTTGTGGAGAGGTGTAGAGTATACTATAAGGGGGAAGGTGGTGGCTTCCCCCAAGTTCGAGTTGTGGCTCATCTTGTGTGTCCGTGTTGCCTGTGGCTCATCCTGGCACCAAAGGTGTTCCAACTATGCATTAACCACCTTGTGTGGGTTGTGTGCAGGCCCATGTGAGTGAGTGAAGCTTTTCAACTCTTCCTAGTCCCATCCTGGAGCTCCAACACGCCCCTCTACCCCTCAAAGTGTTGTGAGTTAGGGAGTGTGCCCCGACTCCTCCCCCTTTCATTGTCTTGTACTTGGACTCACTTTTGAGTCTTACAAGGAGTTGGGAGTGCGTCATCTTTCACAACCAAAGAAAATCGGAGATTGTTGCATTGAACAACTTGAGCACCTCAATTTCAAGCTACAAAAACAAAAACGTAATAAGGAGCGTATTTGAAAAAAAATGACAAAAACATGTTGCAACCAAAAATAGAATACTTGATGTTAGAAGGTTGCTTTGTGCAACCATTTGTCAAATTGGAAGTTTGAAAACCTGGGCAAATGGGGAATTTTTTGGCCTGCTTTAGAACAATAAACTCATTCCACATCCTGAACTAAGCCAACTTTTGCTCAGCCAAGACGTAGGATTAGGCGAACATTTGAAGTTTTTTTGTCAGCATCTCCAACTTCGAATTCATGTCATAATGAACATATATATCCCTTAAGAAATATGCACCTAGAGAAGGATCACATACTAGTAAGTGCTTGCAAAAGGTTGAGTAGTGATCCCTTTAAACTTGTTCCATAGCTTTTTCCATTCACTCCAAAAGCCTTAGTGGTGAGTGGTTTCGAATGTAGGGGAATTCTTCATAATACAACTTGACCGCAATGTCCTTAGCTATAGAAATCTTTCACTCTAAAAACAAAAAAAAAAGCATGAACAAGTTGAATAAAAAAGAAAAGCAAAGTTTTGAAGGGAATCTAAAATATTAATTCATACATTATACATATATTCAAAAAAAGCTTCTAAGGTCAGGGAATGCCATGTCTTGTGAGACTTTGATTGGCATTTCTTGTAAACCTTTGCTAGCAACACCTCTTTGAATTAATCCAAGGGGATAATCCCAATTGATTGAATTTTGAAGAATTCATGAACAAGGGTGGGTTTTCCAATTCCACCAACTTGCAAAGATATAGAGATGAATGAGAATGAAATCCTTTAAATCTAACTTAATGTAGGAACAAGAAAAGGGTCAAGAACATACTTGTTGAGTTCCTCATGGCAGTGAGGAGCTCAACAAGCCCATGAGAGGTATCAAGAACAATGGAATCAACAAAGATGTGCCATGAGGGCTCATCATTTTATAAATGGTTAATATAAGGTAGCCAAGCCTGCAACCTATGATTACCATCCCACACAAAAAACATGCCCCTAAAAAGAGACTTGAGATCAAGATTGACGACTAAAAAAGACTCAAATTTCTCATTTTCAAACATCAAATGTTGACTCCAAGAAGACATGTGTTGCTCTTGGAATTCCTCCTCCCCATTCCAATTGAGAAGTGAAACGTAAAAAACTTTGTCCCCCTCTCAATAACTAATATGGAATGCCTACTCCATCTTGAGGATGTCAATTTTGAAAGTAGGACAAATAATTGACATTGATATCATTCGACACAATGGAATAACCATTCAAGCGTTGTTCTTCGTCATTATTTTGTGCTTATCAAGGACTTCAAAGTTGTGAAACTTGGTTTGGCTCTGAATGACTTAAATAGTCCTATCAAAAAACAAAGAGTCTACAAATGCCACCACTTGGGAAGTTTATTACAAAATTCAAAATGTTGCAAACGCACAAAGAAAACTATGAAAGTAATCCAAAATTTTGTAAACAAAAAGTTGATCCCAATGCATAAGGTGTCTCCATAATCCTTGTGATGGAGATATTTTTGCAGGATATGTTTTGCAAAAGTAAACACAAGAAAGTTCAACATTCTTTCCAAAAAATAGACTTGTACTCAAAAGGTCAAGCTAAGGTTTAAAAAAAAACCCTCGAACATCCAAGGTTCTTTCGGTGCTAAGAGATCCTTGGTTGTAGGGAAAAAAAGGAACCAATCTAGAGTTTAACTCCTTTAATGTTTTTGGCCAAGCTTCTCTCAACACCGAAAAAACCTTGGCTTAATCCATAAATGAAAAGCCAAATTCTAGCTTGGTTCCACTTTTGGAGTTGAACTAAAACTTGATTTTATTTTTTTCAAAGGGGGGACTAAATTTTGGCTTGACTCCACTTTTGGAATCAAATTAGATCTCAATTTGTTTAAAAGAAAATCTTGGAGCCAAGCTAGAGCTTCACTCCTTGAGCTCCTTCCAGGTTTTTCTTAGCACTGAAAGAAGTTTGGCAAAAGAAAAAACACTAAAGTCAAGCTAGTTCGAGTATTTTTTTGCTACATTTGAGCTTTTCTTGATGTTGAAAGAAGCTCGACTATAACCAAAAAAAGCAAAAGCCGAGCTCTAGCTTGGCTCCAATTCCATAGCCAAGCTAGAGTTTGGTTTTTTTTTTTTTTCTTTTGCTAGACTTTTCTCCACACCAAGAAAAGCTTGGCAAAAGCAAAAAAAACTAAAGTTGATATCTAGATTGGTTTTTTTTTTTTTGTTAGAACCAAATTTCTTTCAATGCCAATAGAAGCTCGGTTGTAGCAAAAAAAAAAACACCAAGAGTCAAGCTTTAATTTGGCTTCAATTTTGGAGCCAAGCTAGAGTTCAACCCCTTTTTTTGTTACAACTAAGCTTCTTTTAGCACCAAGAGAAATTTGACTATAATTAATTAAGATGGAGTTGAGCCCAAGCTCCATTTTTATTATTTGGCCTAAAATTTGATCTCAAGTGAGTTGGAATCGAAACTTGAGCTTGAATTTTTCTACAAACAAAAACTTAAAAGAAAAAGAAAATTGGAGTTTCATGTTATTATTTCGAACTTGTTGTTCTCCTCTTGAGGTGTGTTAAAATCTCCTAGGGTTTCCAAGTCTTCTTTTTTTCATGCACAAAAAAATCAATAAGAAAGACTCTTCTAAAAATGAACATTTATATACATGTGTGGACTCAAGCGCCAATTTTCTACTTTGTGAAACCCCAAAAAAGGCAAACAATTTTTTCCTAAAACATTATATTTTATTGAACCCAAAAATAAGAACCATAATAGGGTGGCCAAACATTCAGTTGACAGTTTTTAATCAAAGCAAGAATTCTTAAACATTTTTTACTTTGATTGAGCATTGAAATCAAAATTGAACAGTGTAAAAAACTGAGAAATGAATTGAAACTTTACCTGAGAAATTGAAAAATACCTCAGTTGAACTCTAAATTAATCTAGTTGAGCTCTACAAAAATTGAGTTGCTTGGAACTATCTAGCCTTGATAAATGCAATTTTAAACTGATGTATAAGTTATGCTAGACTGATTTTAAAAAAAACCCTAAACCCCAAATCACAAACACATTTTTCATTAACCATAATTTTTTTTAAAAACCTAATTGCATTAACATGTGAACCCTATCAACACAACCATTTTGTGGTAGTTTCAATTTCCAAGAGTTGTATCAAGGATTTTGGTGTGTGATAAAACTATTAGGGGGTTTCTGCGATTTCATGTTCAAGTGAGGAATGATGGGTGCACATGGTTGCATGGGGGGTTATTTTTGTTTCGGAATTCAATTTTTTTCTTCAACAAAAGTTAGTAATCGTAGTCTTAAAACTTCAATTATGTGATTAGGGGTGGAAAATCTCTAGAGGGTTGAGGTTAAAAGCAAATAACAAAGTTTGTAATGTTCAGCACAACATTGGTCTTATTTTGGTATTTAGTGGATAGTGGCACAAACAAAGATGATTTGAAATTCTTGAAGTAGTTAAAGGGGTCAATGAAAGGTCCAATGAAGATAGAATAATTTTTAAGCATTATAAGCATGTAGGATTAATTCAAAAGAACATAACAATTAAAATGAATAGGGTGATAGGGTGGCAATTGCAACATGGATTTCATGATGAATGAAATTTTTATTTAGGTTATGGAAAAGTTTAAGGAAGAGTTACAAATACATGTTGAGTCCTAAGCTATGCCATAATGGTAGTTCATAACTATAGGAAATCTAAGATGCATTAGATGGTGTGAACTAAATAATCTGCATTAATACTAAGAGGTAGTCGACGAATCGGACTTGCAACCAATGATAGTGTCCAACGCAAGGAATTGAAAACCATGCAAAAATCAAGGTGTCTTTAATTTCTTAAAAACCTTTATAATAGTTTAAGGTTCATCATTAGAAATGAGGTCAACCTACAACAAAATCACCAATGTATAAGAGTTTGGAAAAATTCAATAATACCAAGTTTGAAGGGGTTCGACTTCAAGAGGGCACACCTCTCACAAGTTCGGGATTTTCATCACAATGGTGTTGGGTCAATGTCAAATTTAAAGATGACTCTCATGGTAATTATTTGTTCATTTGTGTAGTTCAAGGCCCATAAGACATAATCATGCACAACACCATCAATTCAAGGAAAGGAAAAAATCTTTAATCAAATTCAACTTGGTGATGAATGTGTGGAAGATTGGGTACATAAATATGCATGATTGTAATTTATAGGTCAAGGTAAAAGATGGAAAGATGTGAAGTAATGGTTTAGAACCATGGTAAAACAAAACCATAAAATCAAGGGAAAAAATGTTTAAGCAAAATTTTATTGGGTGAAAAGTGGAAGGAGGTGAAGAAAATGTTTCTCCTTTTCCTTCCAATGGCAACCAAACATAGAACATTCCAAATGCAACCAAGCTTGGAACCTTCCATTGGGCTCCAAGCAAAGATGTTTCCCCATGGACCTCCAAGGGCCACTAATCTTGGAACCTTCCATTGGCCACCAAGTTGTGGTCTTCCCTCACCTCCTTCCTTCCTATTCTCTTTAAAGGCACAAATTTGGATAATTTACCTTTCTTTCTTTTCGGACACGATTTTTGATTTGAATATTTAAAAATTTGTTCTTATAATTTTCTTTGGGAGGAAAAAAATGATTAGTCTTAATCAATGGTGGAAAGAAGAAAAATAAATTGGATGATAGTAGTACCTTTGAAATAATGGAAATGAATATGGGTAGATTTGGAATTTGAAATCTTAGAGAATTTTCATAAGACCTCTCAAGTTTTGTAGCATATTTTTTTATATTTAGGTGTAGAATTTGAGATTTGGCAAATAGATGCGCCATGTAGTTAACTTTCCAATGAACTAATGCGAGTTATATTTTAATAGAATCTACGATGGCAATAATGTTTTAAGATAGGAGGTTTGTTGTCAAGTTGAACTTTCTGCTTCCATCAAATCCTCTTGAATTTTATCGCACAACTTTTTACTAATTTAGGTATTGGGCTTGAGATTTGGTAGGCAAATGCACCTTGTAATTGTATTTTCAATGAACTAATGTAAGTCATATTTGGATAATGTATGTGATGGCAACAATGTTTTGAGTGACTAGAGGTCTATTATCAAGTTGAGCATTTTGTCGACCTTTTAAAAGTTGGTTTAAATGGGTGATAGTTTAACATAAAATGCTAGGAATTGGAAAGTTAATATTGAAAATATTTACTAATTCCAAATCAAAAATGATGCATAAGAAGCAAATTATTTAAATTTAATTACAAATGTAATTCAATATTTAGAGATACATTTTGCATTTTTCATTCATTAATAACATATGTACCTCTAAGTATAATCACTTCATAAAACCAAAAGTAAAGGGACCGGAAGTCACCTCACATAACATGTACCAAAGGATGAGGGCTTCTATTTTGTGTGTTGTTACCATCATCCCCTAAATCTTCGCCATAGCTCGCCTCTACTTATTTCTTTATTAACAATAATTCATTGGTTAGAACTCATGAAATCTTTTCAATTACGGTACTTTCATTCACCTTGTAATGCATCTAAACCTATAATGCAAAAAATCTTAACTTAAAGATTCTTCCTCCCCTTGAGAGAAATCAAGTTTTTTTTTTTTTTCCTAATACTTTTATCTTTTTCATAGTTGTATAAAAAATTTATTAGAAGGTATGAGAATTGTTACAACAAATTTATGTTCCACTCTAAGAAAAGACATAACACCTCTTGTTTAAGAATTCATAAGGTGCGTCTCCTTGTTTTCTTCAATGCCATTGTTAACTTTCATTGTCTTGTTTTTATATGAATCCACTTGTTACTGTGCCTTCTTCTATTCTTGTGTTGAAGCTATGGTTGGAAGTTTGTTAACCCTCTGCATTTGAAAAATGTTTCATCTACATCCACTTTTTGTCTTTTATATATTTTTCTTTTAAAGATGCCATCATTTTTTTAGTTTTTCCTACATTCATGTTATACCTATGACCGTTCAAGGAAATTATACCTAATGATTATCAATCAAATTGGTTTTTAATGTATTAAGACAACTCATTATTTGATGTGTTTGTTGGGTTTGATGCCAATCATTAAATGGATTAGGTAAGAGCTATTCACATTTTGCTAACGTCCTTACTTACTGCAAAATGTGTCCCATGTTGCAATTATGACAATTTAGTGTTATTCTGCTGCCATTTAATTACATGGTAACGGATGCTTCAGACAAGAAAGACAAATTCCAAGAATCAATCAACTACATTTCCATCTAATACATTAAGATAATAATTGAGAACAATTACAATTTGTCAAATTACATTATTAATTTGATCAAATGTTATTCACTACTAATGTAACAAACATTTTTTTGACAATGTGTAACGAATTTATATACAAACTTTGACGCGCCCCCAAGTTCCTTGTTAGACCCAAAAAGGGTCCAACTATGTTAACGAGCGGAAGTAGTTGGAACTTGGTGCCGCTCCCAGCTTCTAGCACTAAAAGGGCTAAGAGGGGCATGCTGAAAGCTCCGAGATTAGACTAGGAAGAGGGATAACTTATTTAGTTATTCGGTCTTGCATCAAAATCAACCAACAAGTTGGTTAGTTCACATTCGGAATCACTCTTGGTGTTGGGATAAGCCACGGGCAACACAGATTCACTTGACTCACCATGGCTCGGACTCAGGGGAAGCCACCACCTTCCCTCATGTAGTATTCTCTACGTTGCTCCACGACACCCACATCCGAATGACTTTTAATCTCGGGACTCCCAAGGAGGAGTCCCGAAACTATCCCAGTTTGGACTCCCGGGACTTTGGGAGCTCATAACTCCCAGCTTAGACCTTGAATTGGAATGAGGTCTAAAGCAAACTTATAGCTCTCCTTAAGATCTTTCCAACGATGTGTTGCACTTCACCTGCACACACCGGGGTCGGGTCGATTCCTGACTTTTAGTGGTTGGGAGTTGGCAGTTTGACTCCTGGCCCTTCTTTCGACCATAACTTGTGCTACAAATGTCCGAATGGCTGATGCAAGGCCATTTTCGACATCTACACTTCAAGACCTTTCCAACGGTATAAGGAACACCTCAGGGCAAGGTGTTTTGACCCCTGAAATTGAGCTTTCAAGTTTCAGGAGTCCTAGAGGACTCCAAGTTCCCACTTTTGGGAGTGCGAGTCTCATCCTCACACTTGCCTCAAAGTGGGGTTGCGACAAACTTTCACCTAATTTGTTTAATGTTAATAATAACCATCAAATTTTTTTGAACATACTCCTAAATATTTGTGAAGTCTTTATTGGTCATAATTAGTTGTTCCCTGAATAATAACTACATGTTCAACCTAATGGCTCATACTTGCTAAATGAATTAATGGTGTTATTATATCATTGATTGGGTTGAATGTTGACCAATTTGCAAACCCCATGCCACTAGAATCCAAAAGGACTAGTTTGATTGTTTTATTGTTGGTTAATGTTATGGTTTCACATCATTAGACTTTTCATATTTTTCAAATCGAACTTAACACTTTTTAGGATTTTTTACTTGTTGATATCCATAGGTTTTATTTTTGGTTTTTACTCCAACTAATGTTGAAAATTTCTTTTGCATTCTATTATTTTACTAATTGTTAGATATCCTCTAGTTTTATGGCAAGACAAATTATTCATTCCTTTTTGTAATTATCATGCTTGCTCTTAGTTTATTGCACAACCTCTTGCTCTAAGAGGAATCCAACGTTTTCTACTTGTGGCATCTCAAATTGCTATAATTTTCATTTTAATCCAATCTATGGTATTGTTGGCCTTCGTCTTTTATTATGAGATGGGTGGTTCACCCATGCACCCCCATATAAGGGAAAATGATAAACAATAATACAAAATGAATTAACTTGTAATCTAGCCTAAATGTAGGTTCTCCATGCTTCCAACCTTAGTTCATGCCAATTATGCTCTTTGTTAATTTGATTCAAATTCATATTGGACTATGTCTAAATACCTTAAGACCATTCCTCTGCATTCACCAATGGAATTATATGATTCCATTGGACCATGGTTATGGCTTGGGACAATGGTCTATAATGGCCACTATCTTGTATGTATAAAAGGTCTAATAATTTGGAAATTTGTCCAAGACTACATCCACTAATTCTGGACGCACACCACCATTTATTTTCTTATCGAATTAGGATCAATGTGTTGAGTTTTTCTAGGCAAAGATATCATCATCTCTTTTCTCCAAATTGTTCCTATTTCCCAACATGAATATGTGATTTTGATTTAATTATTGGTATTATCTGAAGATGGATTGATCAATGACAGTGCAAGGGGAAAAATACATGCATTTCACTAATATATGTTTCATTCCATTCACATTGTTGTCTTTCATTGGATTATTATTCGTCCTTGCATTTTACTAATAGTATGTTTATGTACTTTTGTCTATCACATTGGATTCTTGAGTTCTAGTTCCTCATCTCTGCCTTAAATTGAATTCATGATGCAAGGACATTTTTTGTTGTCCAATTGTGGAATTGTTGTTAGATTTACCTCATTGATTGCCTTTTCTTTTAATCTCAATGGGTACTTTCCATGTTATGGGGAAACCAAATCTTACAATCTTGGTTTCTAATTTTAAATTTGTATAAAGGACTGAGAATGTGCTTTGTGTAATGTTTATTTTTTAGTGAGGATTTGTGCATGTTTCTAAATATGTTTCTTATGAAGAAGATATTATCGTTTTAAGTTATGTTTATTAGGTTTTGGATGTGAACCTTGGAGGGATGTTTTGGACAATCACAAATGGCAAGTATAAGATTGTCAGTGAAAATGTGTTTAACAATTTTCAAGATATTGTTGTAACACCGAGCACAACTACATCAATGGCCAACTTTGCCGTGGAAAACATCCTAATAAAGGAAGAACCCATTGCAATTTCTCACAATTGGAAATTTTATATCTTCATTGCAGAATCGTCATTCATCGATATTTGTGATTCTTTTGACAAAGATGGCCCTTCCCTTCTTGAGGTTGGCCATGTTTCCGTGAATTCACAAATTAACAAAGAGCAACCTTTGTAGATGGAAGTGTTGCTTTTGAATTTGTGAGCTGACAAGGTGCAGCCTCTACAAATGGAAGTGCTACAAGTGGTTGCTTTCTAGTATTGTTGATTTGTTGAAGGTAATGTCTTTGACTCCACACACTTGTTTCGAATTGAAGTCCCTTAACTATGGGGCCATCATAATTGAGTTTTTGAATTATCTTTCCATTAAATTTAATGGTTACATATTATTTGAACTTCCTTTTATTTGTCATCCATTAAACAATTTGAACTATTGCAAGGTATGGACAAAAAGTTTGATGGTCATGTTTGGTACAAGTTGCAACCAATAACATCAAAAATTCATTTAGATTGTATTTTAAAACAATAAAATTCCTTGGACATTTTTGTTGTCAAAATGATTTTTGTTTTTTATTTTAGCATTCTTCTCCGTGCAATGAAGTTTCTTAGAGTGGGGATAGTTTATAGCTTTCAATATATGGACAATGTCCCATGAAATCCTTAATTTGTACCATCAACTATAAGTTTTGCAATTCTTCCCCCATCTATCTACAAACTTGGAGTTGTTGAATGTATTATGTTGTTCATAAGTTTCCAAATCTATCAAAAGTAGTGATTCGCTTAGGCACCCATGCCCATCCAACACTACTACATATTGTGCCTTTTTGCGAAGGGCCAAACGAAAAACCTAAAGGGTTTGCGAAGCAAAAACAAAAAACCATAAGGGTTTGCGAAGCAAAAACAAAAAACCATAAGGGTTTGCGAAGCAAAAACAAAAAACCATAAGGGTTTGCGAAGCAAAAACAAAAAACCATAAGGGTTTGCGAAGCAAAAATAATCTGCCATATTTGCGATGTGACACGCATCGCAACTTGTGGTGCACCACCCATCGCTAATTTATAATGTACCTTTAATCATCGCAGCACTTTTGCAACATA
>Ga0116228_10003166_pt1 | contig 14404 bp, 13 predicted proteins | sample S1TSphfallax_2_FD_89694 | JGI IMG/M metagenome (GOLD analysis project Ga0116228, IMG submission 89694) | Host-associated microbial communities from peat moss isolated from Minnesota, USA - S1T2_Fc - Sphagnum fallax MG | ecosystem: Host-associated > Plants > Peat moss > Unclassified | place...
AACACACACAAACCATAAAGCACAAATCAAGTAGACTACTGAATCTACTGCAGTTGTCAACCTGCTATCCATTTCACAGAATAGGATCAGATCCTTGCATAGTGAGGCTACTTGTCACTAAAAGAAGCAAATGATTGGGCTTCTTAAAGGTGTGAGAGGAATGGTACACAAGTGTACATCACTAAGCTCCTACTCATGAAAAATGGCACTAACAACAATTTGTGAACAGAAAATGCTGACTAAATTTAAATGTGCATCTCTGTTTACACCATTTGGTTCCTTGGAGGAACAAGATATAGCAGCAAAACTACACAGTAATGCAACAAGGGTATCAAACTCTCACTCCCCATACATCTCTGAATTTACACCTATCAGCATTCAAAGATACCGGGCCAACTCAACTTATATCATACCTAAACACTCTACTCCAAGATTTTAGAGATGACACCAGCACCAACTGTCCTGCCACCCTCTCGAATGGCAAACCTCATCTTGGGTTCACAAGCTACAGGCATAATAAGGTTGATCTCTAAATTCACTCTGTCTCCTGGGACCACCATCTTTGTCTCTTCACCCTTATCGTTCTGAATTTTTGCTACTGATCCTGTGACATCTGTGGTCCGCAAATAAAACTGGGGCTTGTAGCCAGTGAAAAACGGTGAGTGCCGCCCACCTTCCTCCTTCTTTAGGACATAGACTGAAGCCTCAAACTTTGTGTGCCCCTTGATGCTGCCAGGCTTTGAGAGCACCATACCTCTTTGAATATCAATCTTCTGGATACCTCGCAGCAAGAGACCCACATTGTCTCCAGCCTGGGCCTCATCAAGGAGCTTCTGAAACATTTCCAGACCTGTCACAGTGGTGGTCCTGGTGTCCTTCAAGCCAACAATTTCTACAGTTTCCCCCATCTTCACCACACCCCTTTCCACGCGTCCTGTGGCCACAGTCCCTCGTCCTGTAATGGAGAACACATCCTCAACAGCCATGAGGAATGGCAATTCAACTTGCCGCTGGGGAATGGGTATGTAGGTGTCCACCTCATTCATCAATTCATAAATCTTGTCAACCCATTTGTCCTCACCCTTCTTGATTTTAGGGTTAGCCATCAGAGCTTCCAGAGCTTTCAAAGCAGAGCCTGCCACAATGGGCACATCGTCACCAGGGAACTCATATGAGCTCAAAAGCTCCCGAACTTCTAGCACCACAAGCTCCAAGAGCTCCTCATCGTCAACCTATGCCAATTTTGGAAATGTCAATGCCAAATCTTCAGTGCAAAACCCTAGGTCTTAAAATTGACGTCAATGCTGATTACCACTTTGAGGTACACAATTGCAGTAGGGAAGAGACATGCTATCCAGGGACAACAAGGCACTGAAATGTGCAGCACGGCTATGGAACACAAGGAGCCAATTGCACAAGCATGAAACTACAAAGCACATAAGAGAGGACCAGACATAGCATACCATATCCTGCTTATTGAGAAACACCACCATGTTGGGCACACCGACTTGTTTGGCGAGCAGGATATGCTCCTTAGTCTGGGGCATGGGACCATCAGCACCAGAAACCACGAGAATAGCGCCGTCCATCTGCGCGGCTCCCGTGATCATGTTCTTGACGTAATCGGCATGACCGGGACAATCCACATGAGCATAGTGCCGACTCTCGGTCTCATACTCAACGGTAGCCGTATTGATGGTGATACCACGAGCCCGCTCCTCAGGTGCAGCGTCAATCTCGTCGTACTTCTTAGCCACACTGCCTCCCACAGACGCCAAAGCCATGGTAAGCGCTGCCGTGAGAGTAGTCTTCCCATGGTCGACGTGTCCTATGGTCCCGATATTCACATGCGGCTTCTTCCGCTCAAACTTCTCACGCGCGGCACGCACAACGAGCGAGCCACCCCTCCTCCTCCTCGTCCCCTCCACCCTAGAAGACGACGACACCCGAATCCCCGCCACAAACGCGCCTTGTCCGAAAGCGGCGGCAGAACTGAGCCAACTGGAAGCGGAAACTCCCGGGAGAGGACCACTTCCCGCTCGTCCATCACTTGCAACTTTGCAACCCGAGGAGCAGACATCATCAGACGAACACAAACTTCCAGAGACAACGGGACTACAGACAGCCACTCGACTAAGGCCAGCGCAGTATGCCATGACTGCTGCTGAGCTTTCCGCAAAACTCCCTCCCTAGTCTCCTGGTTCTTCCCCCACCGCCACTCCCAGAACACTAGCTGACGACAATGGCCCGCGCACGGTGGCAAAGGCGTCTGCGTCCGCGAGTGAAAGCACAGTGCAAACGGAAATGTAAGTGCGCGCGGGAGCACTAATGTGGCGAGGCTTGGGCCACTCATAGCCGGACTGGGTTTTGGACCCTTCGATTTGAGATAAGGTAGGTGCACACAACAAGCGCACCCCCTGTCTCCGCCCACCCCCCCCAAAACCCAACCTACTTACATATTGCAGTTATCCGTAAAGTAAGGAAAACACTGCATCAGAACCCTGAGTTTGGTCATACAAAGGGTGAGATTTTAAAAGAACCTGAATAAAGTACATTAACATTCAAACTCAGGAAACCATCAATTTTGGTGATAAACTGAGTTTCATCCCGTCTTTCTTTTTAACATTCGATGTGGGTTGAAACTTAGAAATCCATCAATTTTGGTGATAAACTGAGTTTCATCCCTTCTTTCTTTTTAACATTCGATGTGGGTTGAAACTTAGAAATCCATCGATTTTGGTGATAAACTGAGTTTCATCCCGTCTTTCTTTTTAACATTTGATGTGGGTTGAAACTCAGAAATCCATCGATTTTGGTGATAAACTGAGTTTCATCCCCTCTTTCATTTTAACGTTCGACATGGGTTGAAACTCAGAAAACCATCAATTTTGGTGATAAACTGAGTTTCATCCCCTCTTTCTTGTTAACGTTCAAAACTCAGAAAACCATCAATTTTGGTGATAAACTGAGTTTCATCTCATCTTTCTTTTTAACATTCGAGGTGGGTTGAAACCCAGAAAACAATCAATTTTGGTGATAAACTGAGTTTCATCCTGTCTTTCTTGTTAACATTCAACCTGGGTTGAAACTCAGAAAACCATCAATTTTGGTGATAAACTGAGTTTCATCCTCTTTCTTTTTTCTTGAGCACCTCCACTGCTGCCCCTACATATATTTTCACCAGTAATTTTTCCTGGGCTCTTACCTGTACAGTTATTATAATTACTCTCAAACCTTGTGCTACATATATATTTACTGCTCATACCTATGCAACTACTATAATTGCTCTCAAACCTTGTGTGTTAAATGTTGAGTTTCAGCATTTCATACTGAGATTTAATAAAATTTCCTTATTTTGCCGATATCACTGAAAGAGGGGATAGGGGTGAAAGGAGGCCCAAAGACAGGGCAAATTAATACTAAAGTGACTTTACAGATAACTCTAATTAATAATAAAGTTGTCCTTAAAGTAATACCCAAACTAATATCCAGTTTGTCCCCACTTTGTTCCTTTAATTATTGTTTCATCCCTCATTTTCGCATACTTTTAAGGTCACCCCAATTGGGGACCAAAATTTATTCTAAAAGTTGGCTCAAATAAGGGACAAAAAATTGCTCTTAAAGTAATTTGGGAGGGCATCTTTGAAGGCCTTTCTTGAAAGGTTTTAGGGGCACATTTGAGGGATCCTTATGAACTTTTTTCAAAAGACCTTAATCACAAATCACATTTGTGAAGCTCTTTAAAATTTATCCTTCCTAGTCCTAATAAAGACTTTTCAAATTAAACAAATCTAAGGCTTGTGTTATGGACCACCTAGGGTGGTTTCTGGGGTTTAAAGATATATATATGGAATATTTTTCATTTTTCATTTTTTTTCCTATTTCATTTTTTTCATTTGTGAGAGCTACATTTTGCCTTTCATTTGATTTAGCTTGGACTTAATCATATGTTGCTTATCTATGGGTTTCTATGTTCTCGTGTTATGTTTAGGGTTCCATTTTTGTTCTTCATGTTTTAGGGTTTAGGTGTTTAGATTGGTTTAGAACTATTTTTAAGGTTTGGAATTTTTAAAAATCTGATTTAAAGTTTGGTAAGTTTAGGGCTATTTTTAAGGTTTGGGGAATTTAGGGCTATTTCTAAGGTTTGGGGTTTTTTTGGGTTTTTTTTTAAATTTGGGGGAGTTTAAGAAAATTTCTAGGGTTTGGGGTTTTCTTGGGCTATTTTTAGGATTTGGGGGATTTTGTAAGTATTTGTAAGGTTTGGTTTGGGGTTTTCTTGGGTTGTTTTTAGGGTTTAGGGGAATTTGTAAATTTTTTAAGTTTGGGGTTTCTTTGGGCTATGTTAACAATTTTTTCTATTCCCATCAAGGTTATTCTACTTCTGGATTTTTCAACAAGTTCCTAAAACATCAGTAGATACATGCAAAAACACTAACAAAAGTTAAACTACCTACAAATCTTAAATTAACATGTACACAAATTACTCAAAACTTGAAGGAAGTTGGTTGAATAAAAATGATTCAAGTTTCATAAATGAAGGTTGAAACCCACAATCAAAAATGATATCCAAAAACTCCTCAATAGGTTTATCCTCTTAGTTTTATACTAGCTATTCAAAATACAATAGTCATAACTAACCATTATAAATAGTCATTAACCAATACCTAGACTAATAGTTCAAATTTCAAATAAAGCTACACCTTATTTAACTAAATGTTCAATTATTGATTCTACCGAGTACAAGTTTTGTAGATCACTTGTTGACTAACTTATCAACCTATTTTTTTCACCCAGTATAACATTACCTACTAGATCTTATAATTGGTCAAATCAATACCATAAGTTAAGTCAAATAACATGTTAAGACATTTATTAGGTTTAACAACCTACTTACATTTTCAACCTATTAAATCACCTATTGCTAAATCTGGGTAACATTATCCCCCTTTGAAATTTACATTTCATTTTCAAATGTTAGTTCAAAGTCTTACATTAGATTGGCCTTATGCATTCAGCTAACTAATGGCTTCTTCAACAAGTTCAGCACCTACTTCCTTCATAGGTTTAGCTTGGCTAAAAATTTGAAAACATGTTGGCACTGTAATATTTTGTCGATTAGGTGTGTTTTCAAAGGTTGCTATAGGTGTTGTGAAAGAGTTTCAAGAGTTATTGTTAGATAATACACACAATTGGGGTTAGGTTTGCTCAATTATACCTTAGTTGTTTCATACTGATTTTTCTAGTTTTGGATTTGGGCAATTAGACTTTGATTTTCCCTTTCAAACTCTATGTGGGCAACTACTTATTGTTCTTTGAGGTCTTTGTAGGTTTGCTCCAAACCAGTTCTAACACTTTCTTGTTCCAAATTAAACTCCTCCATTTTGGCATAATCTTGTGTCATTCACTCCAAATTAACTTGGAGACGCTTTAAATCATTGTGGGTTTTCTAGTTGAACTAGTTAATTTTGGCATACTCTTGTTATATGTTCTCAATTTTCCTAACAACCTATTCTGCCTTTGTCAACTTATTGGACAAGTTTTGGTTCTCATGTTGGGCCTTATTCATTTGTCCTTTGATTATGACCAATTCTTTGTCATGGTTTTTGAAAGTCTTGTGCATTATCTCTAGCTTTAAGCTACAAGTTTACAAACAATTGTGGGTCTCAAACAAGTTTTCATTGACTTGCTCAAACTTAACTTTAAGATTTAAAAGTTTTTGTAATGTCCTTGACCAACTTGTGGCATTTAAAACAACTTGCCCTAAAATTATATTAATTTGTCTCAAAGTTTTTGTGGAATGATAAAAATTGGGAGAAGTTGGAATTTAGAAAATTATGGGTTTTCCATTTATATAGGTTCAACTATAGGTTGAGCAAGTTGGGATGATTCTATAACTACAACTACAAGTTGTGTAAGCTCTACAATGGATACTACATGTTCAACAAACACAACAGGTTCAATGTTGCAACCCTAACCTTGGGCTTGCAACCAAAACAAGGGCTTGCAAGGCTGCGAGCCAAAAGGGAAGCTGGGGATTCACATTTCATGTTCCCAAGAATGTAGGAAAGTGTGAGGGAATGAACCCTCACACTCCCAAGTGAGCTCCCACTTTGGGAATTGGAGTCCCGATGGACTTCCAAATTTTTAGAGAGTAATCGCAGGGGTCAAAATTCATTAAATTGAAGAGTTCCTTATATCATTGGAAATCTCTTGGAATTTGAATGTCTAAAATGATTTTGCATGACCCATTTTGACATTTAAAACACAAGTTATGGCCAAAAGAAGGGTCGGGAGTCAAATTGGCAATTTGACTCCTGACCACTAAAAGTCAAGAATTGCCACAATTTCCTTGCGTGAAGGTGGCGTGCGATATATCGTTGGAAAGATCTTAACAAGGGCTACACATTTTCTTTAGACCTCATCTTAATTAGAGGTCTTCACACAAAGTTATGGGCCTTCAAAGTTACAGGAGTCCCAACTTTGGGAATTTTGGGACTCCCACTTGGGAGTCTCGGGACAAAATGACATTTGGATGCTAGTTTGGTGGCCAGGCATAGAGTATACTATAAGGGAGAAGGTGATGGCTTCCCCCAAGTTTGGGCTATGGTGAGTCTTGTGAGTCCGTGTTTGCCCGTGGTTCATCTGTGCACCAAAGTGTTCCAACTATGCACTAACCAATTCATTGTTTGGTTTGTGCACGTCCGTGTGAGTAACTGAATTACTTGTCAATCTTCCTAGTCCCCATCCTGAATATCTAGCATGCCGTTCTACCTTTGAAGTGTTACAAACCAAGGAGCGCGCCCCAACTCCTTTTACTTCCATTGTCTTCACTTTTGGACTCACAGTTGAATCCATCAAAAAGCTTGGGGTGTGTCATTCAATTTGGATATTTTCCATTACCTTATCCAAATTGGGTTCAGGTTCTTCCTCCATGCTACTTAGTGTAATTATTGTATTAAACTTTTCTCTTCTTCCACCCCTAATTTCATCTAAACAAGTTAGCTCCTCATCCTTTTCTAAATCAACAACCAGTGATCTGAAAGTAGTCCTAGACTTATTTTTAATGGTGAGTTAACAGGTTCAAGGCTTAACCTATCATTTGGTGTAAGCAATTATGTGCACGTCTTCAATCGATGAAATGGACGTGTTGGTAAAGGCAATGCAATAGTTGAGCATGTTGGTCCTCCTTCAAGATTTGTTCCCTTATAATATGTTCAAGTGAAACCTGTCATTGCTACATAACCTAGCACTATTGATTGGCTGGTGACACATGTTCTTATGGGGTTGTTGTTTTTGGTGAAGGCAACTCGAATAAAGGGAACCATTTCTTAAACAAAATATCTAAAATAGGCCTTGAATAATAGTTATTTGCCTTGGTTTTGTTAGAAAATGGATTAATTCTTGCCTTTTTATGTCATTTTATCCAATGAATTAATTCAACCAATATTTAGGTCAACACTATGGAACATTAGTTAACAAGTCGCCCCATGTTAGCTAGGTCAAAAATAATAACAATTTGATTGTTAAAATAAGCTAACCTCTATTTCGCTAATTTTTTTTTGTAAAATAGTTACAAATCTTACATGAAATTGCTCTTTCATGCATACTACACTCTATTGTTCATTATCAACAAAGGCATGTGGACTTGCAATCCTTTTCAAGGTGGTTTTGATTTCTTCAAAAGTTACATTTGCAACATTTACTGTTCTTTCTTTCGAAATTCCAAGTTGTTCATGAATAAGCATTTAATCAATAAAAATTTCTTGACCATGTACTCACCCTTGAAATTCTTCCATCCTATGTTGTTTCCTAGGTTTGTAAAAAGTTTCATAACATGTCTTCCCTTGGCATTGTCCACTTCAAGTTGAACATGTTCAAACAATTTCATTTAACCCATTTGTGTTCATTGGAATCCATCTTCGTCCACTACAACATCTTATGGTTCTCCTTTGCCTTAAACATTATTTTCTTACATGTTTTTCAACCTGTTCTTCTACAAGTGCTTTGCTTTTATGCTTCATCATGGTTTTTGTTCTTAATTTTTGGTGTTGAGGAATAATAAAATAAACAAGTCCTTTTCAAAGAGTTTTTGGAAAGACTCTTCTCCATGCTCATAGGTTGTAACTTTTCTTCTTCCACAAGTTTTGGTGCAAAAACAGGTTTTAGTTGTTCCTCAATAACAAGTTGAGGTATAATTTCCACCTCTTCCTCTAATTCTAAAATAACAACAACATGGTGTTGGTTTTGTTGTAGAAGTAATGGTTGTCCTAAGAAAGTTAAAAACTACTTTTAATTCCTCGTTTAACTCTCCACTTCTTTGTTGTTGTTCAAAAATTATAGTCTCCTTTGTTGTAGGTGCAAATGAAGCTAGTAGTTCTACACAAATTGCTTTAGTTAATCGAACATGTTTCATTTTCTCCCTCTCTATTTGTCCTTTTTTAAAAGCTTCAACTTTTCTTTATTTTATTTCTCATTGTAGCTTTTCTAAAGCGCTCTCACTCATGGCTTCTATTAATATGAAGAAGGAAGCAAAAACGAATAAACAAAATAAAAATTGTTGTGGTCTTTTATATTATTTCAATTGAAAATGACTCTATGGTTGTGAATGGATGCAACCTTTAGGGTTAGAGACTCCTAGAATGTAGATGTCAATAAGTGCCTTATTAAACATGTCATTTTGATCATTACTAATAGTTGCATTATTGTCTTGAACAAGCACATCATGGTAATAATGAACAAGCACATTTATTCCTTTGATATTACTAGGTGTCAAATGATTGTTAACCGGTTCAAACTCTACAAGTTGAAGGTCTTCATGTTTAACAAGTAGTGGTTCATGTTCTCTGGTTTCAACAGGTTCATTAGTGGCCAGGTCACTAGGTTTAGCTAATACATGTTGTAAAATTTTATCTTCAAGGAACATGTATGGCTTCAACTTGTTGCCATTGACAAGCATTGGGTTAGGATCAAACTTATGAATGGTGACAAGTAAAACAATATTATTAAACAAACAATATTGGGTCCCATAGGGTCCAAACCATCATCTTTGGAATTTCAAAACATGATTGGAAACAATTCATGGAAACCATAATATGTAGTCTCCAAATTGAAACTTGGTTTCAATGAACCGTTTCTGTGACCATAATGATCTATTCCATTGGTTTGAAGCAACTAGATCTTGCATAATCAACTTATTCTCTGTAGTTTCTCTAACTTAGAAAGTCAGTTGGTTGTGACTTTAATAGGTTGTGGATCTCTATTTTCACCAAGTTTGTATGGTAACATGTATTTTATAGGTAGTAATGGATGTAATCCATACACAAATTGAAATGGTGTATGACCAATTCCAACTTTGTAAACGGTTCAATATGAAAATAAAACTGTGGACATGTTTTCATCCTAATCATTTTTGTTCTCATTAACAAATTTGGTTACACTAATAGAAAGAACTCATTTTTCGACTTGTCTTAGGCGACTAAAAATGTCCTTTGTGACTATTTTTGATTAAAAAAAGTCACAAAAAACACTTTTAGTTGCCTAAAACAAGTCGAAAAATGAGGTTTTTCTTCTAGTGTAATAGGGTTCCAAAAGCCTTGTTTATAAATTTAACTTATCCATTTCCTCGTGGATAATAAATAGTAGAACTAGTATGTCTAAAAAAAAAATGGTTAATAAGGTATCTAATTGCAACATTGATAAAATGGGCACCTTAATCAGTCACAATAGTTAATGGACATCCAAATGTCATACGAATATGCTCGTACAAAAACTTGGCAGTTATTGCAATAATGTTGGTGTATAATGTTTGAATTTCCACCCACTTTGTTGCATAGTTAGTGGTTACTAGAATGTACAAGTTGCCTAACATTCTACTTGCAACTTTGACATGTCCAATAAAATCCAATCTCCATTTTTGAAATTGTTCTTCAAGTTATGTAACAATAGTTTGGCCAATTTTTTGGTAAATAAATTACTTATTCAATGGCATTGATCATAGGTTCAACAATATTCATGAATGTTTTGATTCATTGTTGGCCACCAATAACCAACATTTATGATCTTTTGCATTGTAATACCATAAGATAAATGCCCTATTGCAACTCCTCCATGTAATTTTTGCAAAATTGTGGACACTTATTTTGGTTGTAGAACTCAACGAAACTTGTTATTTTGTCCAAATTTGAACATTATTCCTTCTTGAAACACAAATGGTTTAGCTTTTTGGGTTAAATATTATCTTTGGATGTTGTAAATCTTTCTGGCATTGCTCCTTCTAATAAGTACCATACACATTATGTAACCACTGAGAGTGTAAAATATACAGTTGAACATCACATGTTTGATCAGGTACTCCAACAAGTTTAGTTTGATTGGGTAATCTACTCAATGCATCTTTCATTAAATGGGATCTACCATGTTTGTAAACAATTTTGAAGTCATACTACATAAATAGTAAAAGCCATTTAGCTAACCTACTAGAAACTTGTGGCTTATTAACTAAATACACTAAAACCATATGGTCTACATAAAATGTGAACCTATTGCCTAACATGTAATGCCTAAATTTGTGTAAGGCATAGACCATAACTAAAGCCTCTTTTTCTATAGTAATATATTTTTTCTCAACAGAATTAAGTAGTCTTCATGAGTACATAACTAGTTGATATATTTTACTTGTTGGGTTCGGAGCCAATATTGCCCCTACTGCTAACTAAGATGCATCAATATGAAAATGAAATTCCAATTCCTAGTTAGGACTAATAAGTATAGGAACTTGAATGTATTGCTTCTCAATATCTTCCCAAGTGGTTTGACATTTAGTAGTCCACTCAAACACTTCAACTTTCATGAGTAACTTTGTGATTGGTGCCATAATAGAAGCAAAATTCCTTATGAAAAATCTATAAAATGTTGCCATTCCATTGAAGACTTGAATATCCTAAGGTGTTTTGGGTATTGACATATTGACTAAAGCCTCTATCTTCTTGGGACTAGGTGTCTTTCCCTCTTTGGAGACTATAAATCCTAATATAGTTCCAAAACATACCACAAATACACATTTCTTTGGATTCAAACTAATGCCATACTCTCTACATTTTAGAAAACATTTTATGAGTTTTTCCAAATGAGTGGACATGTCACTAGAAATCGTAAAATCATTTAAAAAAATCTTCATGAACACATCAACATATTCACGAAAAGTTTTGGTGACTACCCTTTGATAGGTAGGTGGTTCATTTTAAACCCCAAAAGGCATTACAACCCATACAAAAGCCCCCCAATGATTAACAAAGGCGATTTTGTATTAGTCCTTTGGTGTTATGGAAACTTGATGGTATCCAAAAAAACATCTAAAAATGTATAAACCTCATGGCCAACTACAGTGTTAATAACCTCGTCAATAAAAGGTAACAAGTATGGGCCTTCCTTAATAGTTGCATTAACTTCCTAAAGTCCACACAAATTCTTAGTTTCCCATTTTTCTTAGGCACTGCAACTATAGGTGATAGACAAGTAGCTTTTTCCGCATGTTTAATAAAACATGTAACAAACAATTTGTCAATATCTTTTTTGGCAATAGCCACATAATTAGGATTTAATTGGTACCCTACTTGACGAGTAGGTGGTATCAATGTGTCCAACTCAATCTGATGTTGAATTCCCTCAAGTGGTATGCCCTTCAAATTTTTGTAAGTCCAGGCAAAGATGATTTTTTAACTCCTTTAACAATTCAATTAGTTGATAAATGACAACAAGTTTTAGATCCACACTGATTTTAACATGTTGCAGGTTTTCTTCATAACTTCAATTGATCTTGGCCAATTACTCTTCTTTAATGATAGTCCATCCAACAATGCGAAGATCTTGAACTTTGATTTGAATAGGTGTTTCGTCAATATCCATTTCTCCTACTTCATGTTAGAAAAACATCTCTAAAAAATGTTGTTGGAAAATATTAGGGGGTATAACTATCTTAACAGGTAGTACAGATACCAGTTTGACAAGTATATCAGATGAAATAGGTGATTTAGACACATGTTCAACAAGTACAACAACCTGTTTAATTAGATTCAAACGTATTGATGTAATCAACTTAACATGTTGATATGACCAAATTGATGTAAGGACAACATGATTCCTATTGAAAATAATCTTGATTATGTGGCAAACATCAAATCCTCCTCTTCGTCAGATATTTTAAAATGAGAATCATAACAAATTAACACTTTTAGATGCTTGGTTGGTGCTCCAAGTTTTCTAATAATAGGTATGGTTCTGACTATATTGGTTATTTGTATAATGATAGTATTGTTGCCCCAATCGTGAAACACTTTAGCATCCCTTAGCCAAGGATGACCTAACAACATATAGTAGATGGAATCTAACACACTATTTTGAATTACAATGAAAGTCACTACATAAGGAATTCCATGAACAAGAATTTTAATATCCTTAATCAAACCTAAAGGTTTGGCAATGGTTTAATTAACCATACATAGATTGTAAGGTGAAAGTTTTGGTTTTGAAAGACCTAATTGTACCCTTAGCTTTTCCATAATGATATTAACTCTAGGACCACCATTTAGAAATATGTATTCAATAAAGTTTTTCCCTATTTGAACCTGTATTATTGGCATTAGATGATAAATGGCAACTGATGCAACTATCGGTTTTGGTAAAGTAGGTTTTGATCATATTAGGTTAAGAATGTAATGTCTGATATTATGAATCATTTGTAACAATTAACCCAAGTTCAATGTATATTTGGTTTCCAAAACTTGTTTACTGATATCCTTTATAATTTGTTCTAAAGTTTTCTTTGTGGTAACCTGTTCTGAAATTACAAGTTACTAATTCGCTTCACCAATTTGATTACTTTGAACTTGTTGAGTTGTAGTAGGACTATCAAGTAATCCAGCCCAATTACTTTGCAATGAACTGTCATTAATCGTAGCAAGTTGTTTATTAGTCCCACCATGTTATTATTGGCTAACAATTTGAATGAATGAATCCCGTAGATGTTCTTCATGTCGTTAATCTTTAGCTCCTTTAGCTTTAACCAACTATTTTTCTTTAAACACCTATTGTTCTGACTACTGATTGCGAGTGGTAATAACAACAATTACATTAACTGGCACATTGTCAGTTTTAGGTGATTTAGGTGTTGTCGTGACATTGGAACTAACATGTTTAGTTTTGAACATGTTATGTACTTCAATCTTCCTAGGGCATTCTCCATATCTATGTTCTACACTAAAATAAATTATACAAGGATAATGAACAAGTATTTTCTTGATTTAATAGGTTGGGTTTTAGTTCTTGCTATAGGTTCTATAGATTTAACTATAATGGTTCACACAATCAGTACCTCTCTTTTTATGTTATGATAGGTTCTTGTTGAATGACTAGTTTTACCACAATTGGTACATGTTAATGTTCATTTAGTTGTAGTAATAGGTACTATGGGTTTTACTGTTGTACTAGCCTTTGGTGTGGTTAGTAGAACATTGTAACTCAAACTAATAAGTCCACTTTCCTCACATATTATAGTAGTTTCCTTGTGTTCAATCAAGGTATTTCTCCTCATACCTATAGTTACTAATCTTAGGTAAGGTAATAAACCTGCCTTGAAAACAATGGTGAGAAAAACATTTGTTGCTCTAACCTATAAATAGTTAGCTAATTTCAACCTACGTTCATAGTAAACCTCAACAAGTTCGGTGGTTTGTTGTTGTATATTATGTAATTACATATAGATGTTTTCATCATTCTTCACAATTTTGAATTGCTTACAAAAGGCTTACTCTAGCTCTTCAAAGGTGCAATTTGGATGGTTTTGAAAATAATTTTCTCCCCATTCAAAGATACTATCCTCAAGAGTAAAACCAAACAAGTTGATGATGTTAGCTTCCATTGTTTCACCATTAGCTTTAATGGGCTTCTTGAACACTTTGATATAAACATTCGAATTAGTGTCTTTAACATAGGTTGGATATTGTAGCTTCTTGTATGGCAACTTGGTGGTTGGTTTTGATACATGTTGCACAACAAGTGGTTGATACCATGGTGTATGAACATACGCGAGTCCGGTGTTACCATCAATAAGATCCAACGAATGGAATGAAAGGTGATTCTCTAGGCGGATCTCCTCCGGGTCAACTTCCTCCAAGTGAGTCTCTAAGTTGTCTTCCATCCAATGGTTGGTGAGTAAAACCTTTGGGTACATAAATTGGTAAACTAGTAGTAACCTATATAATGGTTAGAATTGGTGCAATAATAGGTTGTTGAACATGTTGTCTATCCTTGCTAGCTATTGGTTGAACCATTGTAAGAAATTGATTTCCAATTGAACATGGTGTATATGTTGGTGGTACAATAGGTTGTCCAGGTATTGGGTACACAT
>Ga0116228_10003168_pt1 | contig 14403 bp, 12 predicted proteins | sample S1TSphfallax_2_FD_89694 | JGI IMG/M metagenome (GOLD analysis project Ga0116228, IMG submission 89694) | Host-associated microbial communities from peat moss isolated from Minnesota, USA - S1T2_Fc - Sphagnum fallax MG | ecosystem: Host-associated > Plants > Peat moss > Unclassified | place...
ACGGTCTTACCGACACCAGCACCACCGAACAGGCCAATTTTACCGCCTCGACGGTAGGGAGTGAGGAGGTCAACAACTTTAATCCCAGTTTCAAATACGGAAGGCTTAGTTTCCAGGTCAGTTAGCTTAGGTGCTGCGCGGTGGATGGGTAAGGTTTCCTGTGCATTTACAGGTCCTCGATTATCTACAGGTTCGCCAAGGACGTTAAAAATTCGCCCCAAAGTCGCTTTTCCCACTGGCACGCTGATGGCGGCACCAGTATCGATAACTTCTAGTCCCCGGACTAAGCCATCAGTGGAACTCATTGCCACACCCCGCACCTGGTTGTCACCCAGGAGTTGTTGTACTTCAACAGTGAGGTTGATTTCCTGTCCAGCTTCGTTGGTGCCTTTGATGGTCAAGGCGTTGTAGATTCTTGGCAATTTTCCGTTTGGGAACTTAACGTCTACAACGGGGCCAATGACTTGGGTAATGTAACCAATGTTCGTTTTTTCTGCGGTGGTGACCATGCTGCGCCTAGTGATTGAAGCTATATTTCAGATAAGGTCGGAGGAGACATAAGAATATGCAATGTCATCTTTTAGATTAACATTGAACAGTCCCACCCTCTGCCATAAATTGATTCTTAAAGTGTTTAGGTTGGGGACTCTTAATTTTAGATTGTGGATTAGGGGACAAGAAATTTTGGATTTGTATCACTCCCCAGCCCCCAGCCTCCTCCCCCTATTGCCAGTACTTGTAGGCAGCATAGCCCAGGGTGACAACCCCAGTGATAATCGCAGACTCGTCAACTTCAAATTTAGGATGGTGTAGGGGGTGATTAATAATTCTATCCTTATGCCCCACACCTAAACGAAACATAGACCCAGGCGCGTGTTCCAAGTAGACAGAGAAATCTTCTGCACCTAAGGAGGGTTCGGGTAGGACTTGAACGCGATCGCTACTCCAAGCTTCCTCCGCAGAAGATTGTAATAATTGAGTCAACCCATAATCATTTTGGACACCAGGTACTCCCTGACGATAATTAACTAGATATTTAGCGCCAAAAGACCGACAAACGTGAGCGACGATATTTTCAATCCACACGGGTAATTGAGCACGAGTTTCTGGATGGAGCGATCGCACAGTTCCCAATAACTGGACTTTGTCAGCGATCACATTGGCTGCTCTCCCACCATTAATCTGTCCTATACTCAACACCACAGGACGTAGAGGATTTTGAGTGCGACTAATCGCTTGCTGTAAAGCAGTAATTACTTGCGCCGCAATCCAAATCGCATCAGTTGCTTCATGGGGACGTGCTCCATGTCCAGACTCGCCAATAATGATAATTTCTAAATCGTCTGCTGCTGCTGTCAGCGCGCCATAGCGAATACCAATAGTTCCAGCCGGAATAGAAGGAAAAACATGTAAACCTAGAATTGCACAAACATTATCCATCACGCCATCATTTACCATCCAGTGAGCACCTTGGGCGATCTCTTCAGCTGGTTGAAATAAAAATCTCACCTTTCCACCTATTTGTGGCTCTATTTCGGACAAAACCATAGCTGTCCCTAACCCTACCGTGGTATGAACATCATGACCACAAGCGTGCATTATCCCTTCTATTCGCGAGGAGAATTCCAAGCCAGAACGTTCTTGAATGGGTAAAGCATCCATATCAGTCCGAATCGCCAATACGCGATCGTGCTGGTAATGTCCAGGGATTTCGCCAATGACACCAGTTTTACCAACTCCCTCTTGGACATGTAACCCATTCGCAGACAATACACCAGCGACAAAAGCAGCAGTTTGATATTCCTCACCGCTGAGTTCTGGATGTGAATGGATGTGACGGCGGATTTCCACCAAGCGGGGAGCTAATTTATGAGCTAAGTCTTTAATCTGAGTCAGCATTAAATTTTGATTAGTGAAGCAGCCAATTCCGATCATAGTAAAGATGTTAACTGACAAAATACTTTTCTTTGACAATATCGCCACTGGGCCCTCTTCTAAACCAGAAGAGGGTGCAATACGGTTCGGTTTTCCCTTACTTCCCTGAAAAGACCCTCCTTAGTCCCCCCTTGCTAAGGGAGGAGATAGAATCTGATCCCCTCCTCTTTCCAAGGGGAGGGTTAGGGTGGGGTTCTTTAATCGAACCGTATTGGAAGAGGGTGGAGATAAGGCTAAGTAATTATGCTTAATTTTGTCTCACCAGAACAGACTTTCCCACAATTTTCGCTTCATAGGTTCTTAGTGGTTTGCGACTAGGACCTGCTATCCCTTGTCCATTCGCATCAAACTTAGCACCATGACAAGGACAAGCAAAATCCTGACTACCATTTTCCCAGTTTACTGTACAGCCTTGATGGGTACAGGTGGGATCAACAGCTACTAGAGTTTGAGAGTTAGTACCAGATCGAACTATCAAAATCTTGCCAACCGAGGTATCATCATTATCAATTTTCCCTCTTTTATCTAATTCAGCTACAGTTCCAACTTTAACAAAACCATTATTGTTCGCTATCTCTACAGTTTCCGCAGCATTTAACTTAGAGGAACAAGCAGCGATCGCGACAGGAAGAGAATTTGCTAAAGCGCCAACTCCGAAAAACATCAACAATTTACGACGTTCCACAGTAAAATTTCCTAGATTGGTGACTAACTCTGACTAGAGTTGATCTAATAGACGAAGTTAGAATCGAAAAGTTGTCCCCAGATCACTGATAAAAATAGCTAAATTAAGAAATTGAGGAGCTAATGTTTAATACCAACCCAATCGGCGTAAGCAAGGCACGATTAAGTAGTAACTTATACCTAAACAAAAATTAATCAATAGGCTAACCAACCCAAAAAAGCCTATGGAGCTAAGTATATTAGAGAAATTAGGAACTGTTTGTAACCAATTTGAAGTGATTAAATTCACTAAAATAGTAGCACTACCAGAAGCAGCGATAAATGCATAAACTAAATGATGACTGCGTACACCCAAACCCAGAGTTAGTAGGGACGCTGATACTATAATCCAGATAATGAATCCCCCGTCGGAAAAGCTGCTTTGTCTAGCGAATTGCCAAATAATCCAGCCCAAACTATAACTAATTATTCCCATTAACGTCGCCATTTGGAACTTGCGCTGCTGACCAAAGCATCCAGATAAAGTGATCCCCCAAGCTGTTCCTAAACCAGCAAAAGCAAATATGATTATTTCTGAAGCTGTATTACGCTGAAACGTGGAAATAAGTTGAGATAACTCTCCTGATGTCAATTCAGCAATAGATTTACCTGTTTTGGTATGATAAGCTACGTAAAAACCGACTAGAGTGGTAATCGCCATACAAGTATAGCTCAAGCAAGTCGCCCAAATAGTGGCTATACAAGCTAGGAAAAATTGAGAGATTGTAGTGAAAGTGAAGGAAATGATTTTGAGGATAATTTGACCAAGCTGCGCCGGAATTTGGATAATATCAGCGATTAGTTGGTTTACATACCCTTGTTGTTTTGCACCAGCGACGATTCTGGCTAGACGCTTGTGAATATTAGCTGCATGGGCGGGACGTAATTCCACATTCGTCTGTACCATTTCATCTAATAAATCTGCTAACTGCGGATTTACCTGACACTGATTCCGCCAAGCTAATTCTCCAGTTTGAGGGTCTTCTAAATCTAGTGGATACTTACCTGTCAGCAATTCAATTATCGTCCGCCCTAAAGCATAGAAATCAGCGGCTGGTCCCACGTTACTCCCAGTAATTTGTTCTGGTGGACTATAACCAGAAGAAAATAGTCTTGTAGATGTGGGATGGGAATACAATAATTTACCAGCAAATTGCTTGGCTCCACCAAAATCGATCAACACCAATTGTTCTGTCTGCTGTGATGAACCAGATACATCTCGCAGCATTAGGTTAGAAGGTTTGATATCCCGATGAATGATTTGCCGTCTGTGCAATTCTTGCAGAATTTTTATCGCTTGAGCAAACCAATTTAACACCAAATCTTCTGGACAACCATGAGGATACCCTTTAGATATTTCTTCTAAGGTCTTACCATTAATTTTTTCCATCACCAAACAAGCTAATTGGCGAGGTTTAGGATTAACCAAATTGATTTGAAAAAAGCCATCAGCATCGACTCTGGGAGTTCCTGAATGATGGAGACTACTTAAAACAGCTGCTTCTTGAGTGAATAGTTCCAGTGCTTTAGGCGAGTCTTCCACAAGTACCTTAAGAACTTTCTCGGTCTGAGTTTTTTCGTCCCAAACTGTGTATATTTGAGCAAACCCCCCTGAACCTAAGGGAAATAGCGGAAAATAGCGCTCCAACAAGTGTAGTGATGTGCCACAACTACTACAAAATTTGTTTCCCCAGGGTTGGGGATAAGGACGTTGACAATAAGGATTTATGCAGTGAACCGCACTCTGAGTTATCTGGTACAAAACCGTGAAAAAACAAGGTTCGTCTAAAATATTAGCCTTTTTTAGGCTGTAAATGCAGTTCCCTGAGGTGGGTTTTCTGGTAAAACGATCGGGTGTGGGAGCAAAAGCAAAATTAGCTTAAACATACCCTATGTGATCTCGCTCTTTAATACAGTCTCTATTAGCGTTAATCAGCAAGATTCCGATTTTTTGGCAATTTCGGATAATTTAGATAATTTGTATCACTATTGATCCAAATTATCGACTCTCAATCATTAACTATCCCCAAAATATTCCCAAAATATTCCCAAAATTATAAATTATTTGAGTGAGTGAATCGAGGAATACAGTTTTTGACTTTGTGATGATTCTATAAGTTGACTGAGGGATACAATGATCGATTTTGCTAGAATTCATTTACCACTGTTTCATGCGAAACAAATAACTGAGATGTCCACTAAAAAAACAGCTCTTGTTACAGGGGCGGCTTATGGTATTGGCTATGAGTTAGCCTATATTTTTGCTGTCAATAATCACGACCTTGTACTGATAGATAAAGATACTGAAAAACTTGCAAAAGTACTCGATGAATTTCCGGGAAAATTTAATGTTTCTGTCAAGGCTATAGTTAAAGATTTATCTATATCCACATCGCCAGAAGAAATTTTTCTAGAGTTACAACAAGCCAATATTCAAGTTGATATACTAGTAAATAATGCTGGATTTGGGACTCATGGTACTTTTGCAGAAACTGACCTGAATAAAGAGTTGAAAATGTTACAAGTTAATTTAGTCAGTCTGACTCATTTAACTAAATTGTTTCTCCGAGAAATGGTGGATAGAGGCTACGGAAAAATTCTCAACGTAGCCTCTGCTGCTGCTTTTCAACCTGGTCCTCTCATGGCTGTTTATGCTGCTACTAAAGCTTATGTGTTATCATTTTCAGAGGCGATCGCCAATGAATTAGAGGGTACAGGTGTTACAGTCACAGTCCTTTGTCCAGGTCCTACAGCCAGTGAGTTTCACCAAGCATCTTTGATGGGAAATTTCCAAATTCCTGATGTGAAGAAAATGATGGATACCAAGACTGTAGCTAAAATTGGTTATCAAGGGTTGATGCGCAATCAAACTGTGGTTATTCCTGGAATCAAAAACAGAATCCTGGCTGAATCTATCAGATTTAGTCCCAGGAACTTAGTCACAAAAATTGTCAGAAGTATGAATGAACTGGAAAAAATCACATAAACCCTACACCCTAATTAATATTTCCTCTCCTGTGGTGGAAACATTGTGATTACAACTGGACGAAACTTAATATCAATTCCTGATGGTGAATAATAAGCCATTGTATGTTTTAAGAACTTGCTATCATCTCTTTGAGGAAAATCTTCTCGAAAGTGTGCTCCCCGACTTTCTTGGCGATTTAAGGCTGAGGCGAGTATAGTTTGTCCCACTACCATTAAACTATGTAGTTCTAAGGCTTCCACCAGCTCAGTGTTCCAGCAGTTTCCTTGATCATCTAAATAAATTTGGGAATACTGCTGTTGTAGTTCTGTAATTTTCTCCAGACCCTGACGCATTAATTTCTCAGTTCTGAAAACACCACAATATTCAGTCATACAATTTTGAAAGGCTTGACGGATTTGATTGATCCGCAATTTTCCTGATTGCGCTAGCAAAGTTTGAATTTGTTGTTCTGCTGCTTGAATATATTCTTGCTCATTCACATCGGGTAATTGTCTGTTTTGCACGTATTGCGCTATAGTCGCACCAGTTCTGCGCCCATAAACTACGCACTCTAACAATGAGTTGCTTCCCAGCCGATTAGCACCATGAACAGAAACACAAGCAGTTTCTCCAGCCGCAAAGAAGCCATCGACTAAATTGTCCCCATAGCTACGGACTTGACCATTCAAATCTACAGGTATACCACCCATACAGTAATGTATAGTAGGGCGTACTGGCATGGGTTCGGTAACAGCATCTATACCTACAAGACGGTGGGCTTCCTCCCAACAGAAAGGTACACGACTCATAATTTTTTCTTTACCCATATGGCGTAAGTCCAAATAGACAAAGGCTCCCCCCGAACTACCATCAGGATGAATTCCCCGACTAGCACGGATTTCCGAGGCGATCGCTCGTGAGGTGATATCTCTTGGTGCTAGTTCCATCCGACTGGGAGCATAATTAGCCATAAAGCGATCGCCATCAGAGTTAATCAAATAAGCTCCCTCTCCCCGGACTGCTTCCGAAATTAACACCCCCGCAGGATAAAGACCAGTAGGATGAAATTGCACAAATTCCATATCTTCTAAAGGTAACCCAGCGATCGCCGTCATCGCCAAACCATCACCCGTAGAAGCATAATCATTAGAAGTAGTATTATAAACCCGACCGTAGCCTCCCGTAGCAAACATGACTGCTTTTGCTCTCACTACCGCGATCTGGCTATCTAAAAGATGGAACATGACAACACCTTTAGCTTGACCATCCTCTAAAATCAGGCGCATAACATACCATTCTTCATAAACCTGAATACCATAACGCCGCAGGTTATTAACCAACTCGTGCAAAATTGCATGACCAGTTTTATCAGCAGCATAACAAGTACGATTATGTGAATGTCCACCAAAAGCACGTTGAGCGATACGACCATCCGCAAGACGGGAGAACAAAACCCCCATATGTTCCAAATCGATCACTACATCTGGTGCTTCTTGAGTTAAAATTGCTACAGCATCTTGGTCTGCTAAATAATCAGCACCTTTGACAGTATCGAAAGCATGTGCTGTCCAACTATCTTCAGGGTCAACATTTTTTAATGACGCTGCCATACCACCTTGAGCAGCCACTGAATGAGAACGAATTGGGTGAGTTTTGGCAATCACTGCTACGTTCAAATTAGCATCAGTTCGGGCGATTTCCACCGCAGCTCGACATCCAGCCAAGCCACCCCCAACAATAATCACGTCATGTTCCAGCATAATTTTCTCAGTTACAACCAGTTACAAATAGATTAAGCAGGGTGTAGCCTACATTCTACACCCTAATTCTCAGCTAACTGTGTTTACAGGTCGTTGTTGGGAAATATTACCAGGTATAGCTTCAGTCTTACTTCCTGGCTGTATTGCTGTCAGTTCAATATGATTTAATAACGTAGTTACAAAAGCAAATAGCAGAAAAGGTAATGTTAATACAACAATCAGGCCCACAGTCGCTAAAGCATAAATAGGACGCCTAGCTCCCATCAAAGCTAAAGCTGAAGCCAAGCTTAAGGTAACTGTAATTAACCAGGCGATTATTTGAGCGTAAATATCACCAAATGTCAGCGTACAGACAACGCGATAATTTTGCATATTATCATTAATCTTCATTTAGCACATCCCCAATTTCTTCCTCATAGGTTCTACGTTAAAGCTGTCTTGCAAATAAGGGGTAAATTCCCAAATATTTTGCCAAAGTTTGTAATAATACTTCACAATCTGATCTGAGAGCAAATTTAACAGAATGAAAGTTTACGAAGTGCAAAAAAACACGGGGATCGATGGTTTAAGCTTGGTCGATCGCCCACAACCACCTTCCCAACTAGGAGCAACACAAGTCCTGGTACAGGTCAAAGCCGTATCTCTCAATTATCGAGACTTGCTAGTTGCCCAGGGAGCTTACGGCGCAGGACAAAAATATCCCTTAATCCCTACGTCTGATGGGGCTGGGGAGGTAGTTGCAGTTGGGGAAAGTGTGCATCGGGTAAAAGTTGGCGATCGCGTAGCAGGAATATTCTTTCAAGACTGGATTTACGGTTGTTTGAGCAAGGAAAAAATCAAATCTGACTTGGGAGGTAGCATCGATGGGATGTTAGCTGAATACGTCGTTTTATCCCAAGATGGATTAGTCAAATTACCCGCATATCTCTCTTATATTCAAGCTGCGACCCTCCCCTGTGCTGCGGTAACGGCTTGGCATAGTTTGGTGACAAAAGGGAATATTCAACCTCAAGAAACAATTTTGCTTTTGGGTACAGGTGGGGTATCTCTTTTTGCCCTTCAGTTTGCCAAGATGTTTGGTGCTAGAGTTATCATCACTTCCAGTAGCGATAAAAAATTAGCCCGTGCTCGACAATTAGGGGCTGATGAAGTGATTAATTATCAAACTAACCCTGATTGGGAAAAGCAGGTCTACCACTTGACAAATCGCATCGGAGTAGACCATGTAGTGGAAGTAGGTGGTGCAGGTACTTTACCTAAATCACTGCAAGCAGTCCGGGTCAGCGGACGCCTCAGCTTGATTGGGGTTCTGACTGGGAAAGCTGGGGAAATTGACCCTATGTCCATACTGTTCAAGAGTTTAACTGTCCAGGGTATTTATGTGGGTAGCCGGGAAATTTTTGAAACTATGCTGGGGGCGATCGCTCAGCACCAACTACAACCGATTATCGATCAAGTTTTCCCTCTCAGTGATGTGAAAAACGCTTATAGTTATCTCAAACGCGCTAACCACATGGGCAAAATTGTGGTAGATTTGACCGGAGGATGATAAAATACGGTTTGTCTATCGGATTTTAGATAATTTTGCCCTAAAGCTGAAGTTGACTCGGCAATAGACCAACTCAGTAGCTCAATTAACTTTACAGTAGACTTTAGCTAAATTACTAGGAATTTATTCTCAAGGACGATTACAATTGTTACCTAATTAATTTTATTCATATGGTCTACTTACACGATGCGCGTGTACACCATAAGAGTGACTTATTCCCACCGAAAAAGTAACAAATTTTTATGCTACTCGATCAAGTAACTTTCAGTAGGAATATCATGCGAATATTAAGGAGAGTGCTTAACTGTATCATAACTTCAGTAAGCATAAATTTTGATATGGTTTTTTTTGTAATGTTTGCAGCACATTTAAGGAGTACCAATGATTGAGGCTATCATAGTTGCCTGGCTACTGTTGTTTTTTGGTGATTTTCTCTCAACCTTTGTCTATCATGTACCTGAGCATGTTTTTGGTAGCCTCCATCTAACAACACATCACTCCTGGAAGAAGGACTTCCGACACTATGCTATCCTTACCTTGAATTATCAAGTACTTTTGGACGGTATCTTAGGAGCACTACCTTATCTACTCGTAGCAGTATTCTTGTGGTCTTTTTCTCCTCTTGGCGTAGTTTGTGGTTTATTGCTTGGTCAGTTTCATGTGTGGTGGAGACACATCACAGCTTTAGGCTGGAAAACTCCCAAACCACTCGCACTTATTTGTCAATATCTTTTTGTCACGACTCCTGAGCAACACTGGCTCCACCACCAAAAACCAAATCAAGGTTTTGGGGATATTTTCACCTTCTTTGAAGAACCAGCTAAGAACTGGATGCGTTGGCTACGCTTACTCAGGATTTATTTGCGCGACTCTTCTGCAAACCGTCTTTCCCATAAGGCATAAAGGATGGCTGAGGAGCATGGAGTATGAGGAGATTAGTGGATATTTGGAGATTAAATATCTCCTACTCGTTAGCCCCTCAGCCTAAATCTAGCCCTAAGAGTAAATTTTAACTAGTGCAGTAGGGGTGGAGTTCTGCCCCACCAAGGAAAACCAAATCAGAGTTATAAAATTTTGTGATGCTAGTAAAATGGAGGTAAGTATGCATAACAATTTAGAAAAGCTCACTTTTCAAAATTTTCAACAGAGCAAAAACTACTTTAGTTTGACTCATAAATTCTTAAGTTTACAATTAAAAACCTTCTCAGGCATCTTTATTTGGTATAGATTTATCACCAAATTATTTGCGTAAAGCTCATAAAATACTAGGAAAAATACCTGGAGAATTACCCCAACTTTTCCAGGCAAATGCGGAAGATTTACCATATATAGATAACTATTTTCACGGTGTAGTTTCTGCTTAACTCTTTCACGAGTTACTAGCAAATGTACGACAAACAGTAATTGAGCAATGTTTCAGGGTAACAAAACCAGGACGAGTCTGTATCATCTGCGACGCAGTTCATCTGAATTAACCATTTACAAGCGCTTCCTATCATCTGTTATCAAGTATGACATCTCGACTCAAAGGATTTATATACATAATAAAATACTGTCTGATTTTATTATGTATATAATTATTTTTAGTCTTTAGTGATTGTTAATTTGGTATTGTAAAAATTAGAGTATTAATGATTTTCTGATACAAAGTGTTATTTACAACACAGTAACAAATAGTAACTCAAGCGAATTTTTTGCATAGGATTCAGCTAACTTATGATTAAAGAGTTTTGCTGATAGAGCAGTTAGTTGCAGAGAATATGTTTTAACATTTATCATGGATATCGATTCCTAGTGATATGGATTTGAGTCTATACATTGATTTTTACATTGTAGATATGGAATTTCATTTTGATTACTAGACAGTAAAGAAACAAGTGATAAACCCGTGACTACGGGATTTTACCGTATTTTTTGTTAGACAATGACTAGAAATCACCGAGAGAATTGAAGGGAGAGGCATGTCACAAAATCAGGAGGAGGAGCGGGAAAAAATACGCCACTTATTGGTCGTCCAAGACCTCAAAGGACAGCGAACCATTCCCCTGTTGGAAACAACTTATTCTCTAGGGAGAGATTCCAGGAATGCTATTGTGTTGCAATCGAGGTCTGTATCTAGGCAACATGCCATTTTGTTACGGGTTACTATTCCTAACACTGAACAATATGCTTTTCGGATTATAGACGGTAACTTTAAGGGTAAAAGAAGTACTAACGGTTTATTTGTAAATGGGAGTAAATGCTTCTCCCATCACTTACAGCATGGAGATGTTGTTGCTTTTGGTAATCATAAAGCCCAGGCTAAGTATTATACAATATCCAACCTATCAGAAGAAGCTTTTTCGGAATCTTGTGATGTTGGAGACTTATCGGAATTTATTGCCGAACAAGGTGGTTCAATTAATCCGGTTGACACATTAATTGTCCGCGACGGGAATGCTGAAGGAGCTGGTGAAGCTGCGTTAACTCGTCTAGCTTCTTTCCCAGAGTTAATTCCTAATCCCATTGTGGAGATGGATTTAGATGGACAAGTCACATATCTTAATCCGGCTGCTGCTCTGAAATTTTCTAATATTCGACTCACTGGACAAAACCACCCAGTTTTAGCACAATTACTACAATCAGTGCAGAATTTACAGGATAATTCCTTTGTCAGGGAAATTACAGTAGGAAGAGAAATTTTTGAGCAATCTGTTCATTATTTACCCGAAAGCGATTTAATTAGAACTTTTATTATTAGAGATATTACTGAACAAAAACAAGCTGAAGCCGAGCTAAAAGATAGAGATCGCTTATTACAGGCTGTGGCTGAAGCTGCTAATTATTTACTAGTAGAAATGGACTTCGAGAAAGCTGTGAAGCAAGTCCTGGCTACTTTAGGGGAAGCGGCTAATGTAGACCATGTATATTTCTTTCAAAACCATCCGCATCCAACTACAGGAGAAATAGTTGTTAGCCTTCAGTTTGAGTGGAATCGTTCAACTATCGAACCAGTCCGTGAGTATTGGCAAAATCGGTCTTATGCATCTTGTGGAATAGAACGTTGGTACAAAATACTCTCTGGTGGTCAGTTAATTAGTGGCATCACTCCAGAATTTCCGGTTTTAGAACAGAACTTGCTGAATCGATTCCACATTCGCTCTTTGCTGTTTGTCCCCCTGTTGTTAGAGGAAGAGTTTTGGGGTTACTTTGGCATAGCTGACTGTAGTTTAGAGCGGCGTTGGTCGAGACATGAAGAATCCAGCCTGTTAACGATGTCTGCTAGTATTAGTGGTGCTCGTCAACGTCATCAAGTGGAGGAAAGAATTCGCTACCAAGCTATGCATGACTCCTTAACTGGGCTGCCTAATCGCTGGTACTTGAATGATATACTCGCTAAGTCCATCCATCAAGCAGTCAAGGAACAAAAAAGCCTAGCTGTGCTGTTTCTAGATCTAGACCGCTTCAAAGTAATCAATGATATTCTAGGACATACAATAGGGGATGAATTATTACAAAATGTCGCCCAAAGACTGGCAGCATCGCTCGGAGATGGAGATGTGATTGCTCGTTGGGGGGGAGATGAGTTTACTATTCTCCTGACTCAAATTAAGCAACCTGAAGATACAGAATACTTAGCGAAAAAAATTCTGGCATCTTTAGAAAAGAGCTTTCATCTCCAAGGACATGAACTTTATGTCAGTGCTAGTCTTGGTATTGCCCTATTGAATGAGTACAGTCCTGATGCAGAAACTTTAATTAAACATGCGGATACGGCTTTATTTTATGCTAAGGATAAAGGCAGAAATACCTATCAATTGTATAATCACTCTATTCAGACTGGAAATGCTGAACTATTGATTCTAGAGAAGAGCTTACGTCACGCATTAGAACGGAAAGAATTAGTGATTTTCTATCAACCTCGTATCAATATTATTACGGAAGAAATTACGGGTATGGAGGCTTTATTACGTTGGCACCATCCAGAAATGGGTCTTATATCGCCAGAGGTTTTTATCCCCTTAGCTGAACGCAGCGGATTAATTATTCCTATTGGTGAATGGGTGATCCGAGAAGCTTGTAATCAAAATAAAATATGGCAATTACAGGGATTCCCCAAGATAACTATTGCTGTTAACCTTTCTCTGAAGCAGTTTTGTCAAGGTAATTTATTGGAAATAATTGATAACATTTTAAAGGAGACACAACTAGAAGCGCAGTTCTTAGAATTGGAAATTACAGAGACAAATGCGATTGAAGACCTTGATTTTACACACAATATGCTGAAAAAACTAATACAGCTAGGGATATCTTTCTCTATTGATGACTTTGGCGTTGGAGAATCTTCTCTCAGCAGATTACATACATTACCTCCGCTCCACAATCTCAAAATCGATAAGTCTTTTATCCAAATGTTGACTACAGATAGTAGAATAGCTTCTATTATCAAAATGATAGTTGAACTTGGGCGGGATTTAGGTTTAAAAGTAATTGCTGAAGGTGTGGAAAAACCTGAAGAGTTGGATTTCTTGAGGTATATAAAATGCGACGATGTTCAAGGATACTTATTTTATAAACCACTTTCTGCTGAAGACGCTACAGACCTGCTCCTGAGTCGAGGAAAGTATATAAAATAGATTTTCTCTCTATTCAATTTTATCTGTCAGATTAACCATAACTTTGTTATTTTAGTCTTTGATAGATATAGAGGCTGTTTCCTGTATTATTTCAGTGTTGTTTTACATACAGAGGATAAAAATATGGTATTTTGGCTATGCTGTTCTTTGCTGTTATTCGTTTTGGTAGAATTGTTTGACTGGTTTCAGGCTTTTGCTTTACCATTACCTGTAGTTATTTTAGCAGGAGTATTTTTAGCCATTGTTTCTAATTATGAACGACTTGTTGGTTCCCGTTTAAAGAATTTAGACTATGGAATGTCAATTTCACTACGTCAGTTAGATTCGCTACCAGAATCAAAATCTATGCTTCCGTCGATTGTTAGTTCAGTTGAGGAAAATCAACCAGAACTAAATAAATAAATAAATTGTTACTAAATTGTTACTTTTAGTAAAAGCTTTAACTAGCAAAAATATATTCTTTGCTATGTTTTGCCAAAGTTCTGCTATTGACATCCATATGAGGTTATATTTTTCTTAACGTTCCCTAGATATAGGAATAACGTATCCTTAAAGACAGAAAAACATCGAGAATTACGGAATGTTCTTAGATGAGGAAGATATTGGTGCATAGGAGAAAATAAACTAGTGCTGAAGAAATTTTTCATAATAGGAGTTCTGGTTCTACTATTCGTTACTAGTCCACTGATGGATAGTGCGTTTGCTCAAACAGCGGTTACTCCACCAAAAGCTGATACTGGGGATACAGCATTTATGCTAATTTCATCAGCCCTTGTCTTGCTGATGACTCCAGGACTAGCTTTCTTTTATGGTGGATTTGTACGATCGCGCAACATGCTCAACACTTTAATG
>Ga0116228_10003169_pt1 | contig 14402 bp, 11 predicted proteins | sample S1TSphfallax_2_FD_89694 | JGI IMG/M metagenome (GOLD analysis project Ga0116228, IMG submission 89694) | Host-associated microbial communities from peat moss isolated from Minnesota, USA - S1T2_Fc - Sphagnum fallax MG | ecosystem: Host-associated > Plants > Peat moss > Unclassified | place...
CAATTAATGCAACAATGCAAACTTATAGTTTGAAATGCAACAATGTAAAATGTGTAGTTCATTCTTGCAAACCAACATAGAAATGTAACAACACAAAAAGATAGAATACTTCCCATGTTTCACGAAGATAGAAAACTTCACACTCTCTCTCCACCTATAAACCTTAAAGTTGGCACTTGACACAACAAAAAACTTGACAAAAGCAAAAAACTTGTAGCATGCTTGATACAAAAAGAAAACTTCTCATTCTTTTTCCACCCTCAACCCTAATGCTAGCACTTAACAAAACCAAAAAGCTTGAAAAATGCAACTTTGTATGCTTGACAATGACAAAAAGCTTCGTGTGCTCTTTTTGCCTTTAAACCCTAAAGTTGCCCCTAGGCAAAAAGCTTTGTGTTTTATTTTTGTCTCAAACCCTAAACCTTATTACATACAAGTAATTAATATCTAGTTATCTATCTATTTAATTAGCGGATAAGATTATTTAATGCAAGGTTATCCCTATAAATATGATTACGACAAGGTTACTTGCATAGGAGGCCTCCATTGGTTGCAAATAGGGCTGGTTAAGAAAAAAAATACATAGTTCAAATAAGATATTATACATATATGGCTAGTGTGCATTTTGATATCTAGACGAAACCACATATCTGGCCAAGGTTGTTATTGACCTCCTTAGTTTAGGAGGTCAATAAAACTAGCTAGGCTATAGGCAATAGGTGCCTTGCTCATGACAAGTAAATGCATGCCATGTAAGTGAACTTTTTTGAAACCTTGACTACTTAGTTTGAGGGGTACACCATTGAGACAACGGATGAATGAATTGGGTAATCTCTTTTGTAGATGTGTGTACAAAGTACATTTCCATGCCCCATCTCGCAGCACTTTGAGAAGCATGATGAAACCCATGCCACCTACTCAAACCCACTCAAGTGTTTAGGGTTCATGTTCAACCAATCAAGGTGTTTAAGTGGGCTATCAAAGACTAAGTATATAGCTTTAGTTTTCCATCAGTGATTGAGTGAAGGAAGCTAGTCCAAAACGTGATTAAATTGAGTTTTATTAGTTTTATGCCCTACACAAGTATGATTGCACATCCATTTGGTGAGCAAAAAATTGTCATGCCATAGCCAGCTTTAGGGGGGCTGTCTCACTGATGTGTCTCTTCCTCATTTGGACATTCACGTCTCAATGTTATCACATATTAATCTGCCTATTGGCAGTTTTCCACCTAGGTATTGCTTTACATCCATAACCTGCTCAAACATGTGGATGTGTCATAACTTTACATCCATAACTTGTTCAGCACATGGATGCATTACAACCCCCAATACACTAGTTATGTCCAACAATAGGCTGGAGTTGGCTGGCTTTTGGGAATAGTCAAGTTACCAGGAATAGTCTTGACACCTTGACTATTCTTGGTAACCAACCAGGTCAAGTGCTGAGACTATTTTCAATAACCAGCCAGCTTGAGATGGTTACCTAGTTCATATTTGATTGAGTCCTTTAAATTGTAGAGTTTTAGACATTTCTTGTGGTACTTTGCCTTCAATGAAGGGCTAGGTAACCAACAAGAGTGTGCAGGTTATAATGAATGGTCTCATGCTCAGTCTGTTCCTGATAACCAAGCCAATTATCGAACATAAGTGAAGTAATAAAGCAGAACAAGCTTATGGGTTGTGGTACATAGAAGAAGGTGAGCTATGAGGTTCAGCCAACTAGCATCCTGTAAAGAGGTATTAGTGAGACAAAAATATGCAACATAATTGGGAAGTTCTTGTCCAATGGTGTGCTACCATGTTAGCAATACATGCTACCTACAATTGGCTATGAACTTTGGATTTGATTCTTACAAGTTAGGCTGCAATAATTGGCATAATTGGGTGATTATCAAATAGTCCCTAATTAACTAAATTAGTAGCTGGATGTGGCATCCTTTTGCTTCTTGTGGCCTCCTTCTATCCATCCACACATAAATAAAATTCAGTACAATTTCACAATTCTTGTGTAATGAAAAACTCTCTGGATGCCACCTCAAATATTGTAATTACCTTGACTGTCTTTGTTCAATTCTAGTCTTTAAACTCAGGCTATGGCCAAGATTCAAATCTAATTGTGGGTTGGTTTCACTCCCTTTGCTTGTTCTTTTACAATTTCAATTCGGGTTTGTCTCTAAGATGGGAGGAAGCTATTTTTGAGCTTATCTTAATTGCCTATTTGAAATAATTGATACTGGGGACATTTCTCTCTTCATGTTCTGAAAAACTCATGTTAATGAGAGAAAGTTTGTTGTAGGGGCCAAAACTTTCTTGGAAAATGGAAGGGGAAAAAAAAGGCTGATGCGGATATTAGCATACTTATTATGCAAATAGGTTATCTGAGGGTCCACAATGTCTGGGGGGCAAAGTGAGGCCAAGAGAAATAATCCAAAAGAAAAAGTCAAGGTGCTCTCAGGTGCTTGGGAAAAGCACATGCAAAATGAGTGTGAGAAAGGAAAAAAAATTAGTGTTTTCATGTAAAATAATGGGACCCAAAAACAAAGTGTCAGATTATTCTAGGCTCAAGCATAAGCCATACAAGGCAATGAAAAAGTGGGCCCATATATTGGTTTGATTAAGTAAAGTTACTCAAATTGGACGACAAGGTGAAAATTAGTTTATTTATTTCCTGTATTTTAATTTGTCAAGAGGTCGTTATAATAATATATAGTTTACTCTGTGTCAACATACATTTAGTAATTTTAAAGTAATAGGCTTGCATGGCCACTTACCCAACATAATGGGTAATGGCCAGACCATTCCATAACATTATAGTCTGAGGGGACAGATTCAACAATTTAAAAGAAAATTCAGGTTCAACAGAGATTTTACAAGTGTATCATCATGAGCAGAAGATTATATCATATAATGTGGGCAAGAGAATGACATAATCTGCCATACCACACCTTGATGTTCTCATCTTGTGCAAGTCTTCCAAAAAACTTCTCTCGCATAAATTGCAAATTCAATTCCATACATCAGCACATGAAATTCACTCAAATCTATTTTTGCAGTTTGTGTAGTGCAGTGTATTGCATTTGATAATAGAATTTAGTTATTTTTTCTCTGGTTCACATTCAAGCTTCTGAGCACCCATGAAGGAAGAGGGCTTCACTATTGAATCAATCTCTCCTGCAAGATCATTTCTTCAACAATTTGTCAGATGATAACATCTCAACAGCTGAGATCCACCTTCATCAATCATGAAAGAATTGATCAATGTGGTTGCCATCCAACAGTCATCAATTAGTAAATACAGATATGAGGTTTTTCACACAAGGATCATTGATAATCAGCAAGCAGACTGTTTATGCAATTCCTGTTTAAATTGAACAAGTTGCTCAGAAACCATTTGCATGGGCTTTGGAAAAACTCCTAGACTGAACAAATTCCTCGCAGCAAAGATATCCAAGCATACAATATGTAACAACTCATTAGCTGTAGACTGAAGACAAAGTACAGTGATCAAGATGCATATTGGTTGCCACTTTGCCTGGTGAGATGTCAAGTAGATTAACCTTGAAGAAAAGGCTAAGGTCCAGCAACAATTGAAGGACCTACTCCATATATTCTTCAGCAGCAGCAGCTTGTCGAAGCCTCTCTTCCTCCTCTGCATCATAAACCACTTGGGCATGTTACAAAGTAACTGCATTCTTACAAATATCATGCAATAAGAGTACCCCTCAAACAGTCACATCTATTTGATGGGTTTCCAAAGACATGAAATCATCAATTTGGACATACTTTTCTGCTTGTGAAACTGCAGTGGAAGCCAAGGGCCCTCAGTGCTATTGTTGATCATCATGAAGAGGTTTGAGGCTTATGATCAAGATAGAGTCAGCAAGTTCCATGGCTTCTCACATCACACATTGTGAACTTTCTCTAATCACTTGCTAAAATCACTCAAATTTTGACAAAGCTGTAATAACATAGGTCACAGGAAATCCTTTAGGCAACCCTCTGGAACCACATCCATTCAGGGTAAGATATTCCAGGAGACAATTTTCAGTGTGCCGTCACATTATAGTTTTAAATTTAACATGCTTCGCAGCTTGAGATTCACACCTTCTGAGGATTTGAAGAGCAAAGTCTACAGGGACAGGTATGTGAGTACAGTAATTTTCTCTCTTCATGCTTTTAGGAGAAGAAAATTTTCCTGAGATTTCAAATAAAAGTGACACCTGGTGGTGCAAAGAGATGATATACTTACGCATCAGTTCAATGATGGCTCGTTGAGTGCGCCGTTCAAGCTTCTCAAGCTTCTTTGCAACATCTCTTCGAAGATCTGAGTTTGGCTTTTTGGGTGCAATGCTCACAATGGGGTCCTGAACAAACATATTGAAATGCCATTGTATTTTGTTATACACCACCTTTTGTTTACTGGTTTTTTCCCCAAAGCAGAGAAACATCAATCAAACCCCATGGCTTGCACAACCTGTGATATGTACAGTGAAAGCACGTGCTTTTGTACCCTCATGAGAACAGAAAGCTTTGGACCAAAGAACTATGCAAACAAACAAAACAAACAATGAACATAAAATAGATTTGTTTACCTCAGCTCCATTGGTTTCAAGTGGTGCTTTAGCAACAGGGTCTTCGAACTTGGGCACCATTGGTGGCGGATGCTTATTCTGCTGCAACTGTTGGTCTCGAGGAAAATAGTTCCGAAACTTCATTTCCCTTCCTTCTTCTTCTCTGCAATTCCAGATCAAGCACCCACAAGACTACTCTCAAAGAGGTGCAGCTCTATGATAAACTCTCTAACCCATTGTGTGTGTGCTCTTCAGAGATGAGTAAAAAAAAATTTCTTCCTAACATGCTTTCTGGCTTATGCGCAGTAGGAATATCACAAACTTTGCCTCTGCCTGCATGTGGAAACATGTACTACTTTAGACCTTTACCCACGACTCCTCATCAACCTTAATTGGCCTTGGTTGAAACATAATAAGATTGCTCTACTGCTGTGGGTGTGTCACTAGTCTCCTTACAAGTCTCTCAAATGACAAAACATTCCTTCTTGTGTTGTTACCACTCCCATCGTCGACTTGTCAGAAAAACCAAAACTAACAAACACATCATACCTAAAGGAAGAAACAGAGAAAAACAGAGACATAGAGAAAGATGCATACGGATCTTCCTTCTGCTGCTCCTTCGGAGTAGTATCAAGGGGCTGCTTCTCAGCTTCTTCATCTCCTTGATCCGCTGATGCAAGTTCGGCTGCAGCTCGCAGAGCACGTAGCCGCTCTCTGCGCTCGGCAATCGGATCCGACTCCGCCTGCACCATCGCTGCTGCTCCTGCGTTTCTTCAATTCGCTGCTGATGACACAAAACCCTAAACCCTAAACCGAAACAAACCTTAAAGCGACACAAAGGCTGTTCAACCCTTTTTCGTCAAACTGGCCGTGATGTTGCGTGGAGGCAAAAAGAGAAAGGAAAGAGCGAAAGGGAAAATCCCGCGAGAGAGAGAGTGCTTCCGACGACAGTACTGTAGAGGTGATGATGAGAAGAAATCGAACTAAGATTGTAGAGATGAGCAATAGGAGTGAGCAGCCTCGAAAGAACAGGCAAAAACAAATCCGTGCAAACAAAATCCAGAAAATTTGAAACAGGAGTACATAATTTTGTTTACTCGGAAAAAGAAGAAGACGAAACAGGCATACAAGGTCAAGGAATGTTGGTTAGTAGTAGTAGTGAGGAGTCTGAGGAGGAAGGAGTGTGGAGAAGCGCAAGAGCCGCGCAAGAGTAGCAGCAGCAGGAGTAAGTGGAGGAGGAGGAGCAGCAAGAAGAGAGAGGAAAGGGTAGCGTCGCTGTGTGCACTCGCAGGCAACCGCGCTGCAAGTAGTCACGACTGCGGGCCAGGGCGGAGGGCAGGCAAGCATCTGCGCGCTTGTCAGTGCTCCGAAGAAGAGAGAAGCGACGGATTAGGGTTTAGAGAAGGGTAAGCAAAAAACAATTTCGGAGCTGTTCAGTCTTCTTCTTCTTCTTCTTCTTCCGCAACTATTTCGCGAATTTTCCGCCCAAAACATTCGCGGTGTGTGGCGCTGTTGTCGATCTTGCGCCGGATTTTGTTTTCTGAGAGATTTGCAGCGGAATGTGTACAAATGAACTTGATTGTATTTGGAAAGGGAAGAAGAAGATTGCCAGCATTTAGGTGTGTACCTACCTATCTACACTCACAAGAGTCTCTCTCCAAACGCTAGATTTAAGCCTGTTGATCTTCTACAACCCTAACCCTAATAAGGTCTCTAGGGTTTTGTAAATCTGATTGGTTTTTTCGAAAATTTGGAACATGAATTCTCAGTGGGGCATGAATTGATGAATTCTTGCAGCTGCTGTTGTTGAGGTTCTTGAGGAAGAAGGAAACTGGAAACTCTGCAGACGCCACAGCACTCACTGACAAGCACTAAAAGAGTTTGATCCTGGAACTACCCCTTTTGTTATGTCTCTAGATGTGTTGAATGTACTTGTGCTGCTACTTGGGGGGTTTCTTAACTCACTGGAGTTTGCACTAGGTTGGCCCTCAGATGTGTTTTGTATATATCTGCAGAAACTATGCCAAAGCCACTTTCAGTAATGCATTTTTTTACAGTGCTGTGGTATGACCACATTCCTTCTTGTCATGTTTTGTTTTGCATTGGCCAGAACTGACACAATGTCTAGCTTTGGTGTGCTACTGTGAGGTTTTCACTGCAATCTCATAGATACACATCATTTTGAATTTTCAGAAACATGGGCATGGCACTCCATCACAATTCACAGATTCGCACAACTTTGAAAATACACAGAGCACAGCAAGTAGAAAAAAGAGTGCAACAAGCAAGCAAGCTTCAGGTACGATTGTATTATACCAGTTTTCATTATACAAACATCATGCTTAACAATAGATACTCAAAAATCCGGAAAAGGACAGAAAATAAGAGCTGAGATTTGGCTATGGAAACATCACAGATTGCTTGCAAGGGACTTGCCTTTTGCCTTTTGACCTTCAATTGACAATCTGCGAGCTTCTTTGCAATGGGTGCTAGCTAATAGCTTTTGATCATATGCACTCATCCCTTATCCTCCTCTACCTTCTTCTTGACTGGTGGTGGTAGCTTGTGTTTCCCAGCTTGAGCTTCTGGCTACCCAAGTAACCCCCAAGTTGTGCCAGAAGCTGTCACAGCAACAAACCATCTGCAGGCACAAACTATCTCATAATCTTTTTTGCATTTCTTCTTGAGTTGGTAGATTGTCTAAAGGAAAAAGATAAACCCAAGAGAGATGTAAAAGACCAACTGCATTTTGGGCACTCTTACTCTATGATTTTGAAGGAAGAAGAAGCATAGAACAAAAGCATGAGAGTAATTGGGACAGAAAACCTACCTTCGAGAGACATCAAAAGTTGTTTTTATCAGGGATTGATCATTGTCAAGCTGGCATACAAGCTGAGGATAAGGCCTGCGCTGCAAGGGAGAGTCCACATCTGACTGGTTCTCTGCTATGGGATTCACATTGCTGTGATTGGAAAACAGTGGGGCAAAATAATGCAGAAGATGGTACCCCTACTTTCATTGCAAGTGCCACCTGCAGCTTCCCTCCTGCCTTCTCTCTGCAAACAGGAACAATGACATCAACATGGCACAAGGTTAAAGCATTAACATCAAGCTTCACCTTTGATAAAAATCTGTGGGTGGGTTTGGATTTCAACAAGATCATGTTGGCAGGTGCTAACTACACAGACAAAATTCAGGAGTGAATGAAATCTTTAACCCTGAGTTTAGGTCACAAACTTGACTAGATCTGCAAATTCTACAATGCTAATTAGGTCATGAATTTGACTAGATGCAAATCCTACAATGCCAATTAGGTCATGAACTTGACTAGATGCAAATCCAATAATGCCAATTAGGTCATGAGGTAACATCAAAATTCAAATGATTTGTAACAGCAAATTTGGGAAGAAAGATATAATTGTATGGGCTTTAACAAAATGGATACAGGAAAAAAACTGCAGCTGTAAAACTCAAGATGGAGATCAATTTTGGTGAGGAGAAAACAAGACATTTAGAATAGAATCAAAGGTATGATGATGACCAAGGAAGCTGGGACACAAAAGCTCAAATTGGGTTGGAAAGAGAGAAGAGATAGAAACTAAACGTGATTTTTGCAACAAGATTATTTCCAACCAACAGTACCTAGTGTTCCAGAACAACACAATCCTCCCCTTGAATCAAAACACATACTAATCTCTCCAAATTTTGTCCTTAGATAACCAATCTTATCTTGTCATGTCAACTTCACTAGCTCACTTTTTGTTTTCTAACCAATGTACAAAGGAGTTGCCTATGGGTCATGTTTTTGTGTTTGCACCCTATTAATGATTAGATTTATCAAATATAAATTAATTTAAATAGAATAGCACACTTAACTTAAGTTTGTGAAACAAACTATCTACAAAACATAACAACTGACAAATAAATAATGCTAGCTAAATCTAACATGACTGTTGTAATTATTATCTTTGAATCCATTTCATTCAAAGCTCATGAAATATACAATGGTTTTTTTCTCACAACCACCAATTTGCTTCTTACTATGCTATATTGTGATTAAGATACATGGTTGGGATTAATTTTGAAAGAAATCAATAGGCAAATATGGTGATGTCAATATGATAAGTATGCAACTTTTGTTGATTTGTATCTACATTTCATTACTAATTCCAACCACAAAACACTATTCACACATCATTTGGTTTATGTGACTCAACCTTTAAAATCAACAAATCATAATGGAACAATGAAATTAATCTTTGGGGCAAGTTCTACTTGTCTGTCCTATATAGAATGTGTGCATTGGTTCAAAATTCTCTAAAATGGGTGTCAAAAGATATCACCTACCCAAGCTTATTTTGTAGTTATATATTCAAGTATGTATGTTGTTTGAGATGAACTCTTGGAAAACATCTTAAAACATGTAAAATAAGTAATGATTGTACACTTGTTGTGGGTCATTTTACTATACCTTAGAGAGTGTGAGAGTGCTAATATTTTTCTGCTTCATTGAATTACAAACTAATCTCATGAATGCAACTAAAAACATGTAAAATAAGTAGTGGTTACACTTGCTATGAATCATTCACATTTAAATGTTGTGGGTCATTCTACTATGAAGATACCTCAGGATGCATCTTCAATGAGGGAGCCTTAAGAAACTCATCTTCTTTCATTAAATTGCAATATGACCTCATAAGTTTCAAGCTTCAAGAAATGCACATGTACCAATCTACAAAGAATGAATCATGATTTTGAAAAGACAAAGGAAAAAACCCTTTTGCAAGTTGGAAGTTGTAATCAAATTCTTTTTATCGATAGATGAGGATCTACAATAAGATAACAAAGTTTTGTTTGGAACTTGGTTTTTATGTTTGTTTGCTTGCAAGTGCTTGTTTGCTTCCTACACCCTTTAGGAGTGAGGAAAAGGTTGCAACATCTCTCGAACAAAAGGGGGCTTGTTTCATGTATGAATGAGAAGAAGGTTGCAACATTAAATCCTCAAAGAGAGAGAGCTTGCTTATTTGATGTATGAGCAAGAGATGACGGTTCACACATTTCTTAAGGGAGTGCTTGCTCGGATCATGTATGAGCAAGGGATGAACATTTTCTCAATCTTGAGAGTGCTTGCTTAAAATTATCTATGGGAAAGAAAAAGGTTGCTGCTTGAGAGAGAGATAGAGCTTGCTTGAATCACATATGAGAAGAACAAGGTTGCAACATTGGGGGGAAGAGAGACAACTTGCTTGAGTCATGTATGAGAAGAAGAAAGTTGCTTGCAACATTTAGAAATGTCGCCTATCTTCTTCATTTCACAACATTTCAGGAGAGAGAGAGAGAGAGAGAGAGAGAGAGAGAGAGAGAGATTTAAGAGCTTCAATTCTTGAAAAAGAGATTGCTTGTTTCATGAATGACAAGAAGGTTGCAACATTGGGAGAGAGAGACAGAGAGCTTACTAGAGTCATCATGTATAAGAAGAAAGTTGCTGAGACTTTTAGAAATGTCACCTGCCTACTTTCATTTCACAACATTTTGGGAGAGCAAAGAGAGAGATGATCTCTGACATAAAATTGTCCTTCAAATCCCTGAGCAAAAAGGAGACAGAATACTGCATCTCCTTTGCCTGAGAGCTTCCTGGAATATAATTTCTAGCAAGATAACAACATTCATGATTTGATTGAGTGTCTCTGTAAGAGAACCTAAAAAAAACAACACAACCCTGAATACTCATCCCTACTGTACTCTAGAGAAAAATCTAGAATCCAATTGTACATGATGAAATTCTAGTCTACAGTCCAGTGTTACACCAGCTATTGTCATGGTGGTGATCGTGGTAGTGGTGGTGGTGATGGTGGTGGAGGTTCTTCAGCTCCTTCTGATGAGAAAATACTGATACAAGTCTTAATTTTACAAGGATTTGATAATTTTGCATCATGTCAAGCTGCAGCAGCTACACAAACACAAGTTTGCTGCTGCACAGACTTTGAAGCTGGCTCTTGATGCTGATCGATGCTCTTTTGTTCTTATGATACAAGAAGTCTACAGTCTCGGAGCTCACTCCATGGTTGCTGTTATATTGTGTACAAGAAGAAGTCTGCTCAAAAGTACAAGAAGATTGAAGCTTATGGAAGCTTCAAGGGCGATGGCGTTGCTGAAATCGTTGTTGAGTTGTTGTTAGCAAAGTGTCCAAGAAGAGACAGTGATCACAGGTGTGTCTTGCCAGCCAAGAGTGATGGCCCCGGGCGGCGTCGTGTTTGATCCCGTCGTCAGCTTGTAAGGCTGCTGCATGTTGTCGTCGTCAGGAGCTGCGGAGGAGGAGCAGGAGGAGGAGGAAGAAGAAGAAAACGAAGACGACGACGAAAGAGAACTCCTGGACGTCTGCTGTTGCTGGTACAATCGGACCAAGAGTTGGGCTTGATCGGCGGCGTATGCACTCATGGGCGAGCTGCGGAAGCCGGCTTGTGTGAAGTAGGAAGTCCAAGCTCCGGAACGGACATGGCGGACGCGACGATCAGTACCTTCGTGAGCGATGATGTCTCGGATCTGCGGGGCGTACAAGAATTTCTCGATTTGTAGCCGTCTCTCACTGTCCATGTGCCGGGCGCCGCCGTCGCATGCTGCTGCTGTTGTTGTTGCCTCTAGAGCGTCGAAGAGTGCGCAATAGTAGTGAAGTGCTTCCACGAACCGCGTGAGAAACTTGGGTGCATTGAGGTTTGCTTCCGTTTCCAGGAGCGAGACTATTGCTGGATTCAAAGCTCGGATGGTGTTGGACAAGAAGCTCTGGATAACAACATCCTCGTCTTCGGCACTAGACCGTCTCGAGTCGACCTCCGGCGCGGACTTGCATGAGCAGCTCAACAAGGTGTGCAACACACTGGAGCAATTGACGGCGAGTATCTCGTCGGCTTCCACGCGAATGTTTCTCGCTTGCAGATTCTCCAAGCTCTCGAGTACCACGCAATACTCAAAAGGAACTTGAAGCGATGCCGCGAAAGCGGCAAGACGCTTGCCTGTTCTGTGCAAAGCGGAAGCGTCGAGACCGATTGCCGTGATCCGTAGAAGACTCGGAGGAGAAGATCCTCCCAGCTTCCTCACCGCCAGCGCCTGTATCAATCCCGGCCATTGCAACCCTTGTCGGATGTCGAGATCCACAATGTGCAGTTTTGGGTGATGAAGAAGCGTCTCTAGAATTGCTTGATTGCCGGTGAAGTGTGCGAACTTCTCGAATGGAAGAATCTCGTAGGAGGCCTGGTAAGCCAGATCTGAGTCAAGAACTGGACGTGAAGAAGCTGAAGCAACAGCTGTTGGTGGCGCTGCTGCTGTTGCTGCTGCACCAGACGTGATCGTATTCTGAAGCTTGCTCGACGTCGAGCGGGAACTCCTCCTCGTCGCGCAGTCCTGCACTAATTCTTTCGTCAATCGTGCGCCGAGAGCCTCGGCGAAGTAAAATGCAATCCGTTTCATTGGGTCTCCATGCGGTGACGAGTTGGCTCTCAAGCGAATGAGAAGTGCACGCGCGATGTGAAAGTCGCAGGCGTCCATCGCTTCAGCACATGCCAACAAGAAATGGACAAGATCAAGTCCAGTGTTTTCTTCTTCATCTTGTTGCTGCTTCTGCTGTTGCCATAGACGGAGTTTCTCTGCATGTCCTGCACCGACAGCTTGAGGTGGTGGGCTTTGAACCGCCGGCGAAGCAGCACAACTTCTCGCGGCAGAACGGGCTGCTGCATCCCTTGTAGAGCTATGCGGCAGAAGCTGCTGTCCTTGAGAGGAGAACACGGGTGCTGCAGCTCTAGTGTTCGTGAGGCGACGCTGCAACGGCTTCTGCTGTAGCTGCAGATTAGACTCCGACGGTACCAAGCAAACTTCGTGAGAGAGGATCTGCCCCGGGACGAGAAACATCGGCGCTTCGTCCTCCCAGAGACAGACCCCAGCAGCTGCTACTGCTGATTCCATCGCCGGCTCCTGCTGCTGCTGCTGCTGCTGCTGCTGCATCTCGACATCGTCGCACTGCATCATCATCATCCCTGTCGAAGCGACTGGAAAGAAATTCGGGAAGCTAGACAATTGGGCTGCGCCGCAGCTGCCATTAAAGCTCTTGTCCAAGCTCGTCTCGAACTCGAACTCAATCTCGGTGCCAGAAAACTGCATGTCTGCTGTATTATGATTCCCTTCCAGCTTTGAAATCGCCGGCCGCGGGCTACAACCTGCAGCCATCATCATTAATTCAGAATCTCCAGCAGCAGCTGCACCCCCTGACGACTCTACCTCTGCTGCTTGAAACTCCGGCAACAGCAACGCGAGGTTGGGATCCATCATACAGTCCATCCAGCTCGCGATGTCGGAATCCGACACGCAAACCGTGGGTAGTAGTAATTGGTTTTGATCCGCGAGCTGCGCAGGCGCTACAAAGTGCAGATCATCATCATCATCAGCTGCTGTTGCTGCTGCTGGCGGCGGCTCTGCATGCTGAATTCTCTGAGGATTGGACCCTGCATCACTGGAACTGAAGCTGTGTTGCGACGACAGTGAAGCCGAGGAGTATGAGCGACTGGGTCTCGACGTCGTGGTGATCGACTGCTGCTGCAAGTCCAGGACCGAAGTCGGCTCCATGAATGTGTGGAAATCATCAACAACTGCCGCCTCCAACACGGTCACCTTCTTGTTGTTGCAGCTGCTGCATGCAACCAGATTCACAACATCCATCTCCGAATTCAACACAGTGTTCAATTTACCCTCAAAACCATTACACAACGATCTATGCAGATACGAACAGAAAACACCATGAAGCAGATCTCTTCGCGGACCCTAGTGCAGCTCCCGTGGTCCTCTCCCGCGTGCCAGCAGCAGCTTCAAGCAGTACCATCTCCAGCTGCATGCAGAGTCTATCATGCTCCAAAGAACTTGCTCCATGATAGTACACTGTGGAGATATAGCAACCATTTCTGGATCGAGTTCACAGACTAAGTTCCTCACACAACTTCGCAAGAGCCTCTCGATTCTAAAAGAAGAAGAGCAGCAGCGCCTAGGCCCTAGGGACATCGAGCTTCGAGTCTGAAAAAAAGAAAGAAAGGTGCTCTTGAAAGAACATTGAGCTTGGCTGCAAAACTAGACCGAGGAGATTTCAATGCTGCCTGCAGTCGAGAATCCATGGGTGTTTCATGTGGAAGAAGAAGAAGAAGAAGAAGATCTCCACAAACCTTTTGATGTGGTCGGTACTCAAGAAAGTACAGAGAGTTCTGGCCACATACCTCCATGGTAATTTAGTTGGCGCCTGCAGCAGCAAATGATCCTTGCAGTAACTGGGCCAGCTGTTGCTGCTGCTGCAGCAGCTCGAAGCTCCATAGCTGCTGTACTCCAGCTGCAAGCTCTGAACTGCAAAATGACATTGACCAAAATGTTCAGCATGACGTAGAAACTTCAATGGGAAATTACAAACAAGAGTTTTGAAGAAGATTTCTGAAGAAGAAGAGAGTTCAGAATCTGATTTTGCATATGGTACCTGGTGGAGTTGAGGCAGCAGCAGCAGCAGAAGGCCAGTCTACTTGCTGCTTCCTGCAAGTATGTTCATAATTGTTGCAGTCTAAGTGGACCAGCTGCTGCTGCTGCTGCAACAAGCTTGAATCTTCAAGCTGCCATTGCAATGGCAACAACAACAGATCATCACCTGCAGCAGCATCACTACTATTCCTAAATCTTCTTCTTCTTTTTCTTCTTCTTACCCAAGCCCCCTCCTGCTGTTGTTGTTGCTGCATCCATGCAACTTGCTCTTCCATGTGATTCTTCTTCCCACTGGAACCCCCAACTCTTCTTCTTCTTCTTCTTCTTC
>Ga0116228_10003171_pt1 | contig 14398 bp, 8 predicted proteins | sample S1TSphfallax_2_FD_89694 | JGI IMG/M metagenome (GOLD analysis project Ga0116228, IMG submission 89694) | Host-associated microbial communities from peat moss isolated from Minnesota, USA - S1T2_Fc - Sphagnum fallax MG | ecosystem: Host-associated > Plants > Peat moss > Unclassified | place: USA...
ACTCATGAACTAGGTGGTACGTGTGTCTACATGGCCACCCATTCTGCAACGTCCCTGCATATTTATTTAGATGGTAGATCTGATTCAGACATGTGAGATCCTTTTTTCAAGATATTTAAATGGGTTGCCATAAGTATCACCATATAAATGTAACGAAGATTGCTCCCAATTGTGATCCTGTGACATCGGCAAAATATTCTGAACTCCAAGTTAACCCACAAATTCTAGCCTTTCTTGTCATTGGATATTCCTTTTACATTTGTGACCTTTATTCCTGGCTCTTTGCTTATAGAAGCAGTATCATCTTCTTTTAGGTCTTGCCATTTTGCTAGATGTACAACAAGCTGTCAAAGCTTCCTTTGATCTCAATGTAGTTCTAGTGATTTTGGAGGTTTGGGTTACAGATATCCCAGCGAGTATCCTACTTGATTTCAGGATAGGTGTAGCTTTGGATTGTGATTTATTTAGTAGATTGCAGATCAAAAGCTGCAAGGGTTGGAGATCACAAGCTGCAAGGGTTGCAGATCAATTCTCCTTGGATATTGATGAGGTTTTTAGGTTTTTTTTTTGACAATGTTTTATTATGGGTTTTTACGTGGGCTATTTGTGTATGGGCATTTTTCCAGAGATTTTGAAGATTGAAGGAAAGCCAACAATTTTTCCATACCATGTCTTGAAGACTGCTACCAAAAATTTTAATGTAGGAAGCAAGCTTGGAGAAGGTGGCTTTGGTGCTGTTTACAAGGTACACCGTCATCTCTTATGTCAGCAGGCCTGCTGCTGGCAACATCAAAAACAGAAAGTCAATTGTAGATGTGATTCAAATGTGGAAGAATCATTGTAATTCATCTAACCCTAATTTTGTGATTTTGTGATTGTTTATTTTGATCCTTTTACAGTTGAAATTGGAACAATGCAAAAGAGGGAATTTCTCTCCCATAAGACTAGAGAAAGATATGAACAGCATTAAGAGTGGTAGTTTTTATTTTTTCAGTTGTTGTGTTGTGTCTGTTACAGGGTGTGTTACCGGATGGTACAGAAGTGGCTGTAAAACAGTTGTCTGTAACATCAAGACAAGGGAACGAAGAGTTCTTGAATGAAGTGACACTTATCACTGGTGTTCAGCATCGGAATCTTGTCAAGCTCCGTGGTTGCTGTCTGAAAGGCGATGAGCGTCTTCTAGTCTATGAGTTCCTGGCTAACAGAAGCCTCCACCAAGCCTTGTTTGGTATGGAGTTCTGATCCTTTTCTTTGTATGAGGTTTCTCAATTCTTTTCTCTGACAAATTTACCTGCAACTTCTGGTATATATAGTGTCTTTCATGGAGACTCTTTTCAGATCTAAGTTAATTGGGCCCATTTGTAATCTGAATGTAAACTCTTATGCCCATTTGTTTCCCAATGTAAATTGCCAGACCCATTTGTAACCCCAACGTAAATTTCTGGACGCATTTGTAACCCCAATGTAGTTATTGCACCCATTTGTAACCCAAATGTGAATTTTGGGACCCATTTGAAAATGCCGAATTAAAGGCTGATTTGAAGGTTGTGGTGATCAGCAGATGAAACAAATGCACTTAAACTTGATTGGCCAACAAGGTTGAAGATCTTAGTGGGAACAGCACGGGGATTGGCATATTTGCATGAGGGGTGTCACACCCGGATCATCCATCGTGATATCAAAGCCAGCAACATTTTGCTAGACAAGGACCTCAACCCTAAGATTGCTGACTTCGGATTGGCACGCTTATTCCAAGATAATCAAAGCCATGTTAGCACCCGTGTTGCTGGGACTGTGTATGTACAACTGAAACCCTAAGCCCCTACTTCATGTCCATTGTACATTAATTTCATATCAGTTTTCTAAATGCTCAATCATACATAGCACTTGTTATACAGTTATAAGGTTTGCAAATGAACTAAGAGTTGGTCATTGAATTTTTTCTAGACTTTTGACATTTTTCTTGGCTCAATGTGTGACTTTTCCAGAGGGTATTTGGCACCAGAATATGCCATGAGAGGCCAACTTACAGAGAAAGCTGATGTCTTTAGCTTTGGAATTGTTGCGTTGGAGCTCATCAGTGGTCGTGGCAACTTAGATCTCCGATTGCCTCCTGAAATGGCATACCTTCTTGATTGGGTATGGTTCCTACTTCTTAGCTGTTTTCATGGTGCAATCTTCTTCCTGTCAAGTTTGACTTTTATAATTCAAATTGCTTGTGGGATTTCCACTGTGTTTGCCCAGATTCCTCTGATTATGAGATTCTTAAATTCCAGATTGAAATCACCTTAAAATCTTGTTCGAAAAGAAAAACCATGTAAGGTTTAGGGTTTAGGTTCATTTGTGTGATTTCACCTCAATGTTTGGCCAGTTTGTTCTGATTATAAGATTCTTGATGTCCAGATGTGATTAGGACAAATCTTTGTTTGGAAAGAAACACCATGTCCTGTTTAGGGTTTAGGTTTTTAGGGTTTTGTACACAAGGTTCACTCGCTGCTGCTTTGTAGGGTTCAAAAGAACCATCACCCATTTCGTGCTTTTTCAAGTTGCTAACTAATGATTTTGATCTCACTGGGGAGGGAGGCAGACTTGGCACCTACATGAGCAGAAGAATTTGAAAGACCTTGTGGATCAAGCTTTATTGGGGGATCAATACTCAGAGGAGGACGCAATGAGGGTGATAGAGGTAGCATTACTATGCACACAATCAGTTGGTATGATGCGTCCAACAATGACCCGTGTAGTTGAATTGCTAACTGGTGGTGCTGAAATTGAGATTCCTGAGGTTGCGGGAAGTGCAAAGCCCCGCTTATTTACTCTCAACAGTCTTCGCCCAGGCACATTTTCATGGAAGGACAAGTCTTCAAAGAATGGCAAACATAGCTCCTCACAGGACTCAGAGGAGCAAGGATCACAACCTGCAATTGCCAGTGCAACCATCAGTTACATGAGTACCATAGAGCCGAGGTGAGTGATTAGGTTATGGGAAAATAAAAAGCTTTTTGCAGTGCAGCAACATGAGTTCTCGTCTTTCATCCTTGCAAGAAAGGGGATTCATGGTGGTGTAAGTGCTCTTCTTGGTGGTCTTGTTTCATCATTGCTACATGGGGGACTCATGCTGGCGTAAGTGCTTTTCTTCAATGGTCTGTTTCATCATCTCACTAGATGGGGGAACTGAGACCAGTGTAAGTGCCTTTCTTGGGGAGAGTCTTGTTTCATCAGTATGAGATGGTTTACTCATGCCAGTGTAAGTACAATTTCTTAAGGAGAGGTCAGTCCTTTTTCATCCTCACAAGAGTGGGGACTCACTCCAATGTAAGTTCCTTTCTTGGGGAGATGATTTCATTTATCCTTGTAGAGAGGGGACTCATGCTGGCGTAAGTGCCTTTCTTGGGCATTGGACTTACAAATTTGCTTAATTGCCATATGGGTATTACCTATTGCTGTTCTAGTTCTTTTGTTTTTTTTTTGGTTGAACTAGTGCCATGGAAACTATATGCAACAAACATATACTAAGATGCCAGAAGAATATTGGTTAGTGTTTGACAATTGGCTAGGGTTTCTAGGCAATGCTAGTCCTCCATTTCTTTTCTTCATTTTAATCTTTTTGGGTCTCTTTTGAGTTTTGAGTCTTGTTTTGTAATTGCAGTCAATCAAGGTTGTTCTGCTTCCATTAGCAGCTTTCAGGGCTGACTTACTCACGTGTCTCTGTTCCTGATTGGATATCCATGCTCCAATTATATCACATAGTAAGCTTCTCTGTCTCATTGTGTGCACAAAATGTGATCCATATTGGCTCTTTTGTGTGCATGAAAAGTGATTCATTGTCAGCCTGCTGAGCACGTTATATGGATATGTAAAGGATGCTGGTCTGCTATGCATGTGCAGTAATGCAACTTTGACCCACAAACAGTTTCAAGGTTCTCAACAAGATCTCAAATACCATATATGCAAAAGCACTATCAATTGCAAAACCATGTGTAACCGCAGACGGGGTGTTTACTCAAATGGGTGCAGATCAAGTGTTTTGCGCAGTACATGATATGAATTGTGGAGGATTATGTGATTTCATGTAGAAGAAAAATTCTCCAGTTTTCTTGAGAACTTGAATCCCATTTCTTGAGCACCCCAAGGTTTGTGGTACATTTTAGTTTTCCAAATCAAATTTTAGTTTTTGGGTAAAGGGTAACACCAAGGTAAGGGGCATCATGATCTTACTAGGTGAATAGTAGTGGACACTGTATTACATTGTGAAGAGTACAATATTCTTAAATGTGCAATATCAATTTGTTTTGTTATTGTCTTGCACACTCAATGAAAGAATTAGCCTCTTTTTTATTATGCTTATAAGTTAGATGTCTTAGACTAGGTATAATCCTTGTTCCATCAACAACTACATAAACAAGAGACTCCAAATGCATTGCAACTTTGACTTACATAAGGTAAGGATAATTGTAATGTTCCATTTCTCAAGGTAAGGTATATGAAAATAGAGTGTCACTCCCAATATTGGCTAAAACCTTGTTAAGAGGAAAAGAACCTACAACTAATATAGTCTCTACCAAGCTTACATGACCTTAAAAAGAGGGAGAATTTTTCTTTTTAACCAAATGGTTGTGGTTCATTTGGGTGATGGAGAATTATACTCTATATGGTATGTGTTTCCAAATTCATTGGAAAGATAACCTTAGCATGGAAAGGCAAATTTGAGTAAGGTAAAAAGCACCTAACACCATGAGGGGGGGGACTCTTAACTAAATCCTTGCTTAACTTTTGCAATTGTTCAATTTGTTTGGGAATGTGTGACTATAATAATTGGCAGCTTAGAGTTATTTTAAAAAGTCACACAACATGGTTTGAGGTTGTGATTCAAGATTACAATCCCTAACACAATTTTTCACAAATTCATGACTAGTTCAAAAAAAGTTCAAAAAATCAGCTTCCACTTGAGGTGAGTTTCAAATTGTCTTTGTCTTTAACCCTAAAAAATGAGTGCACAAGAAAATTGAAGTTGAATTTACTTGCTAGATGTGAGTTATGACAATTTAGGGGTGCTTCTATCTAAGGATAGGAGAGGAAGAACCTTATGTGGAAGGTTCCTTATTGCAAGGGAACTTTTTATTTAAGGTGCTCTCCTCATTCTATTGGTCTTCAGACTACCCTAGTACCTTGGCCAATTCGACACTAATTATATTATTTTCAGAAATGTTGAAAATTTCAAAAATGATTTTTTTCCAAATCAAAAAATATTTGTGAAGGATAATATTGAATATTTAGGAATATTCCATTTGTTGAAATGAGTTTTTCAAAATTAATTAATTATTCAACAGACATGTGTTGAAATGGCCAAGGTAGTATCGAACTTCTTCTTCATTGTTGGAAGCTGGACTGCTTGACTTCCATTAGTTGTAAATATACCAGACACGAAATTACTTTGATTGAATATTTTCGTTGGCTTTGGTTACCAAGGCAAGGATATAATGGTGTTAATTTAGATTCATTATAGAGTATAGTAGCTTAAGGGATTTTTTATAGGCCCCTAGGTAATAATATTAGGTCTATTTTTATTTTATATGAGGATTTTTGAAATATGATATTTTGGCTTGTGTTGAGACTTGAGATTTGTTATTATAGAGTTATGATATCTTGAAGGATTTTGGTTTGTTTTAGAAGAGTTTTTAGAAGATTATATTTTCACATGGTGAAATATTTGAGTTTCCATAATTCTTCTTTTGCCTTAAGATACTTTTTAATGTAAATGGCAACTTGGCCACAGTCAGTGTGATACACCCCTTGTTTGTAAAGCACTTCTTGTAAGGAGATTTTTTTAAAGAAAGGCACCTCTATCCTCTATCTGGTGCTGTAAAATCAATGGCTGGGATCAACATGTATGAATTATGAGTCTTGTTGGGCCGTGCTGCCCCCACAGGGACTATTGCATTGGATCCAACTTTTGGAAGCTTTACCTTATTAGAACTGGTTTCTTTGGTGAAAGTGTTTAGATCATTTAGATTGGAATTGGACGCATTTTAATGGTTTTCAGAGTGTGGACACAGTAGGTAGATGTACAACATCTTATCTATTGGCAGGGCCAGCATGTTTGTGATGCCTTGTTTGATCATCGTACCTTAGCCTTTTTCTCTAATCGGTAAGACATGACCTTCGTAGATGAGGGCATGACAAAGAATCAGGTCCATGCTTGGCTATTGCCTCCTGCAAGCCCTTTACTTTGGCAATGCCCGCGTACTAAGCCCAGGTTTAGGGTTTAGGGTTGGGTTTAGGGTTTAGGGTTTACCAGTGTTGGGTGATTTTTTTTCATTGTGAAAAAGAACATTTTGGTTCCAGTTATGCAAAAGCAATCTGGAGCCATGTTGGTTCTTCTTATCAGCCTGGTTGCTTCCTTGATACTTGTGCATAGACATGGGGGGGGCGGGGTTAGACCAGGTCACCCCTTTTATCCATTGGCCCAATACTGGTCCCAACATCCCATCCCAACCAGTGCTGGTTTTGGTTTCCAGGTAATCCTTTAATCTGTTGGACAGAAACTCACTCAAGTGGGACTTGTACTTGAGGTTTCTGAACTACTCTGGAACTTCAAATTCCTATACATCCAGTTCTGGTTCTGGTTCTGGGTAGAAAATGTGTTTCCAAACTGGTTTCAGTTTGGAAACCAGTTTGGGTCCACCTAAGACTTTACTTACCAAGGCCACAAACTTTGGCAGTTGTAAAGTACCAAAGTCTCTCTCTACCTCAACCCATTTCCCTCAAAAGGGTTCTCACAATTTTTAGGTGGATGTACTAGATATGTGGGGAGATTGGTGATTCTAGCTTGAGAGAACAAAGCCCCAATGGAAATGGTGAGAGCAACTAGAATATTCAATGGAAGTGTTAACCACTAATTGCCCTAAATAATTGGTTTTTGCCAAAGGTGAAGCTCCCCATTTTGGGTATATGATTGTAATCTCCCCTTTAAGTGGGCCTCAAATAGGTAAAATAGAGGTGGTGTGTGTCTGGGGTTAATGGGTTGCACCAACCAAGTGGGGTTGGGATGAGAAATTTTGGACTTTTAAGAAAGAGCTTGAAACATTGAAAAAACTCATGTATATACGGGTTGTGATAACCCAATTTAAAGAATTTGATTTTTGGATTTGATTTGGAGTCAATGTTTGGTGGTGGCAAAAAATATCCTTAGGACAATGTCCTTGTATGTTGAGCTTCATGAGTGTGAGTTGCATCAAATGTTTTGTGTGTGTGTTTCGCATGTAATAAAAAGTTGCAAGATTATTTCCATGATTTTATTGTGCAATTGCTTTTTTTTTTTCAAGGTTTGCACTTTGTTGAAAGTTTTACACATGTAAATTTTCAACATATCAACATATTACTCATTTTTGAATTTTTTTTTTGGGGTGAATAAATCTCACCAAGTGGACATACATGGTGTGAGCTATATCATCTTTATTTTGTTTGAAGCCTTGAATTTCTTACATGTGAGCCTTTCAAAAATAATCCTAGAATATACTTGTGTTAAAGGATGATGTATATATGAAATTGACTAAAGTTCATCCCAAGTGGGTATAGGACTTATAGTGACAATTGTTATTTATGCAAACCATAACTTAACCAAAGGATAATATTGAATTAAACTGCATAGATAGGATGTTGTTTAGCCAATTAGGCAATTGAAGTTGAGGCAACAAACTTCTTGACTAATTTGTTACTCATCTTGCCATTGGATCTATAACCCAATTTTCTTTGCACTTACCTTGTGCATTTTCACAAGTTCCCATTTTTGCATTGAGAAGATCTCAAACCTTTTGAGTCTAACCTTCATAATGTGGAAACTTTACAAAGAATTTTAAGGTTTGCATTTCGTCAATGTGGTTGAAATGTTAGGGCCACATTTAAACATTAGATGGTGGGACTAGGATGGGGTTGTAGCACACGGCAAAGGTTATCATAAACTTAAACATACTCAAATCATGAAGTGTAGGAGGGGCAAGGGCTCTTACACCTACTTATTAAGAGTGGGAAGGATCTTATGCCTATGAGTAGCTATAAGATCCCTCTCACTCTTAAGGAGTAGGTGCAACATCTCTCCTCACTATATTCATATGTATAATAAGGTGCCCTCCAAACAAACACACTAGGGAATTTCTGGGAGAGCTTTATGTTCATGTTATTTATCCTATGGTGCCATTGAAGTGCCTATTATCCTTCTTGAACAATTATAGTTGGGTAATCATCATTTGCCATCTTCTTGTCCCACTTATTTCTGCAAAACAAAATACCCTCAATGCAAGCTTCATCATTTTTTGAAACCACTTTTGGTTTTTGTATAGGACAAGGGGCTTGTGGCCAAATATTGGTTTCTTGTTCAGCTTTGACCAAATAGGGTCAACTAGATCATCATCCCTTGACAATGCACTAGGTACCACCACCTATTCCTTGGCTTGAGCCTAAGCAACTGACTAGTGATGTGAGGCTAGTATAGACCTCTCAGGTTTAGGGTACAGAGTCTGTTTTTTGAGTGCTTCTACCTTAGCTAGGTGAAAAATGGTGAAGTTAGAACTAGATAGACTATAGAGGGTTTAGGGTTTCATTCAACACCATTCCTGACTTGAATTGATTACTTTGTCTACTACCCCTTGCAACAAAGTCTTTGAAGTTAAAAATTTTGCTGCCTTTGCAAGTTAAGGGAGAGACTACATAACAATGATGTAGTTTTCATTTGGTCCCACATTTTGAGGAATGTTCACTTACTTATGTGTTAAGCTGCAAACTTGTGAGCTCATTTTTGAGGAAGAAGTTCATGGAATAAACTTTTCCCCTATTTCAACTATGATTTGCTTGTTTAAGTGAACTTGCCACAAAAGGCAAAAGCCATTGGGGTTATGATGTGTTTTGTTTACCCTGCCCCCTAGGGTTAGGGATTGTTGTTCTCAGCACATTGGGGTGATTTTTGCATGAAATTGTGTTAAGTTACATTGTTCAGGTTATTTTGGTTGTGGGTTGAGGGCTTTTTTGGGGTGCATGTTTGTTAGGGGTGATGATCCATGTAGGGCAGGTATTTGATTTTTGAAAAAAAAGAATCACTAGGCTTTGGGTTTTTAATTTTAATTTTAATTTGAGGACTTCTTGGGGTGGGTGTTTATAAATTTTTCAAGGTATGGATCATGGGTGGGTGTTTCATTATTTTGTAAGGAGGGTATTTGAGACATTCTTTTACAAACACCTTATAAATACTTTATCAAGGCTATCACCCAATTTTTTTTTATATACCCAATCGCAATTCCAGGTTCCCAACTTTTTTAAGGTCATCACACAATCTTTTATTATATACCCAATCTCAGTTCAAGGTTCCATATTTTTTGAATTGAAAACCAAATGAAAAAAAAATTATAAAACATTTTACACATTAACATTGTACATAGATGAACAATGTGTGGAAAAGAATGCTTCCATAATCCCATAATCACTTGCATAATAAAGTTCGATCATTAAAAAAATGCAAAATGTCATACTTTATGAAGTTTTATTGGAGTTGATTCACAACAATTTCAAAGTTCTTCAAAGGTCATGAAAGGGTAAGCGATTTGTTAAACACACATCAATGATGTTTTTACAAAATGAAAATGTATGGCTCTTTTTTAACCTCCAAACCTTGACAATTATGCACTTTATCATTTTCAAATCACTTCATAAAAGTATCACCCATGAAAAATTGCAAATAATATGCACAACATCAACAACATTAGTAATTACATTTACTAAAAATATGATCAACTACTACAATGTCTAACATGGGTGAGTCATGACCCATACAAAATGTATCATGAAATTGCAAATCACCATAATGTTTATAGTTTTCACAAATACAGATGCCAAATGCAAACTTGATTGGCTACATGAATTTTTAATTTTTTGTCATAACTAACTATTAGTATCCAACAAATTTGGCAAATTAAAAAATAATTTAATTTATGACAAATTTGAAAAGGTACTATAGTAGTAATCACTTACCCTCTATTTACTTACCTATGATACTTTGCATAAGGTCTTGATATTGTGTCCATTAAAGAGCATCCCCTTTGGCACATTGCACAATATGTTTTGGATGAAAAGTAATAAAATTTATCCCCATTTGAGGCAATAAGATGGCTTTGGGCCAATATTTGTGCACATGCAAAAATGTTGTGCCTGCAAAAGGCACAACACAATCTAACAATTGTTCTTGATTGGCCACACAAAATGACTAGTCTAAATGGTTTGCAATTACTAGTCTCTAACCTTTTAAAATCTCAATTTTCATACTTATGAATGGGTCTTGGGAAATAAAAATAAGTCATCTTGGATGTGAGAAATACTATGAAATCCAAATGTTGCATATGGGTAAAGTCAAAAGTCATTTTAAGACTTGCACCTTACTCATTGGATTATTGAATAATAGCACTTCGCAAAGCTTCATATAATGAATCTAGTATGTATTATAATGATCAATACAAAAATTTCCCCTTCCAACAAGGCATTGATTTGAATATTTCAACGAACAATACTAAAAGGTGTCAAATTTTAGATATTAATTCATGTATATTACTTGGTTGAACAAAGGAATTTTGCATGATTAATGTGCATATCATGGGCAATGTAATTGTGTGTAGAAACTTTTATTTTTGTCAGTTTGTTATTCTTTAAAATTTTAATGTTCACATATTTAAACCACCCTAAGGCTAATATATATTTTATGTTGGCATTGAATTTTCGCATCATGCATTTATTTGAATTTTATGTTTTAATTGGAAACATGAAGAATGATGAAGGAAATAAAATGTTGGTGTGTGATTAAAGAAGTATTATGAAAGAAATGCTTGAATTTAGTTTTAGAAACACACCAACAAATATTTCAATACCAAATCACATTTCAAATCATAATGACCATATTTGGCATCACATAAAATCATACCAAACAAAAAATATTTGGTTTTTTCAATAAGGAAAAAAAATACCAAAAAAAACTTGATGTTTTTGGGTTCCATAATCAAAGTAAACAAGGTGTGCATTGCAACCCAAGTAAATAGACCACCAAGTTCTTACATGACCTTCATCAATTTTTGTTTTAAACAAATGAACACCATCTCTTAATATTTTTAAAATTTTGAACTTTCAATAAAAATTACACCTTTTCCAACTTATTAATAATTAATATTTATTATGTATCTTTTATATATACATTTTTTTAATGCATACCCTACACAAATATATTTGGATTTTGAGAATAAACAAAATCCTATTAAAAAATACTTGAATTATAAGTTTTACCCAAAAACCAATATATAAGACCTTATATTTTTACTCATGTAATTTTCTAATAAAGAAACGAAGTGATCCCTCAAACCTAATGGAAGGTGAATCCAAGGTATGGTGGCCCATTTTTGGAGTCACATAATAATTTTTAATGAAGTGTTTTGTGTTTACATGTTTATGGCAAATAATTTAATCATTATTACAAAATGTGGGTGCAGTTCACTAGTCTTTGTTCACTAGACCAATGAATTCATTATTTTTTCACTAGTCCCCATTACTACAACAACTAGTGAATTCATTCAAAATCTAATGAAATCACTTGGCGTACAAGGACAACTTTTGTTGTAATGAGTTTTAAATACATTATATGATGATTCATTCTAAACTAACAACTTGATTATGATCATTGCACAATTATATTTTGAAAATAATTCATTCATTATCAATAATGAACATTTCAAGTCAAAAATATGGACTGATCAGTTGATTAAGTTGTTAAAAAATTCAAGATTTCATATTGAATTCTATTCCAAATTGTTTATAATGACTAAACATGGGTTGAAAATGAAATCTTCAAGTTAAATGTGATTTTTTTTTTTGTGAAACTTTAACCAAATGGTAGTTATCAACTTTTGAAGAATCAAAATTAGATCTTGTTTTCAAAAGTCCTTTTGAAATGATTTTTTTTCGATTGTCAAAACTTTTATGCCCAATGTATGGATACACAATTGAATATCTAAATGGGCTATTATTTTTATGGACTTAATGGGTTTTTCTTTTAAAATTTTCAAAGTGATTTCACCATACCAACTAACAACAACAATGTTTTTCAATAAGCCATATCAATTGAAATCAAGGTGTGTGTGCACAATGCACATAGTCATGTGCACTCAAAGAAAACAAAGTAATCAAAATTGAGGTGCACTAATTCAAAGAAAGTAGTGAGCATGCATGCAATGCCAAACAATGAGCATGCACGTGACATCGATGCTGAATTCATGCACAATGCACGAAGACAAAGCCAAGTTTTCCAACAATTTTTTTTGCAAAGTTGCAAAGCACTATGTGCTTGTGTAATCAAACAAATATGAATGATGAAAAGGCCAAGCTCCACTAGGTATTTAGATGCACTCAAAGAAAGTAAAGCAAACGAAATCCATGTGTCTATGTGCAAGGTGCACTCAAAGAAAGCAATGAACTATTGCAAATCAACTTCACTCTTAGTGTTCTTGCAAGTCACTAATTCCTAAGAAGGATGGAAATGAATAAGTAGATAAATGCATTCCAAAAAAAAAAAACAACCTAGAATTAATGAGTGTGTTGTGTGCGTGTATAATGCACTGAAAGAAAACATTGATTTGTTGCAAATTGCAATACGCAAACACACTATTGTGCTCCAGCTTTTGCAAGCCCTAATTTCTCAAACCCTAGTTCCTAACACCTAAACCTTGCATGACATAAACTCTAAACCTAATGCATATCTAGATTGTCAAAATGTGACCTTCACGAATATCTATTCTATTCGAATGCGCTGATCTGGATAAGGTTATGCATAATGAAACCATAGTATTGGGTATTTGGTGATTGTGTATAGGGCCAGATATCAAACTGGACCAAAAAATCAGGATATGTATGTATACATATCCAGCCACTACCCGGATGTATATCTGGATTTTTCTATATAAGGGAACAACACTGGTTTGAACCTAGCCTAAGAATTAACACTCCACAGGAAAGTGGTTGGGATTTGAGGTAATTTTGTTGAAGTTACTACCAACCCAAGTCCACCCAAAGTCCCCAAGTGAAGAAAAATATGCAGAGATAAACAAAACAGTGAATGAAACCTCAAAGTCAGAATCATGTCTGAATTAACAAATTTTCACAGTTGCACAGACACCAAAAGCATGATCCAAATTCCTCTGAGAGTGGGTTAGGCACACAATTGGAAATTGGCTTGAGGACAAGAAAGAGTTTGCATGTTAAGGGTGGCTCTTTTGGCAGAGCTTTCTTGTTGTCAGGTCTGGTAGTCATCAGGAAGGGTATAATTTTAGGGATGTGTGCCAAGTGATCTTATTACTATACTATATTTAACTGCTTGTTGCCAGTGTTTTTTTTTTCCTGACAAATCTTGTTTTTTCTCCAACCAAAAACATTTGGGAAAATTTTGTTTTTCTAGTGTAAACTCAACAAATTTTTCTTTTTTGAGGAAAAATTCACCAAATTTTTAACATCATAAAAAGGAAATTGTCTCTCCCTCTGGTTTTGAACCCACTATTATTAACTATAAAGCACTAAGTATTTGGAGGGTATAGTAATAAGTTGATCATGCCTACTCCTTAAGAATGGGAGGGTAATTAAACCTACTTATAGGTGTAGGATCCCTCCCTCCCTTACACCTCATGATATATACATGTCTAGGTTCATGATGACATTTGCTTTGTGCTTTCCCATTGGTAAGCCTATGGGTGAGGGTCAGTCCCAAAATTGGGGACTGGATTCAGCCATGGCCTAATCTTCTTAAGCCCCTAATTTTGAGAATGCCCTCACCCTAGGGACTTACATTACTCTTTGTATGTTATCTCAATTGTGATGTGTGTCAAGAACATAAGATCTCACAAAATTGCTCTTGTTATTGCAGTACATGAGAGATGCAGTCTTCAATCACCCACCCCAAGTTCCCAGCAACCAATATGAGAGATGTAGCCTGGGAGTCCAGCCCTAGGGCATTTTATAAGTGTATCTCACCTTAAGGCTTTAAACAATGTAAATCATCAGGTGAACATTGTCATGAACCTAAATGTAAACAATTCCCTTTTTATTTCTATGTGTATTTTGAGGGATGTCTCCCAGCAGAAGAACCCTAGTGCTCTATGGGGGGAGCTCCCCAATGTTATATTCTTCCATGTTCCCATTGAGTTTTTTTCCCTTACAAAACAGGAAAAAAGCTAGGAAATTAAAAGAGAGTTGTTTACATAAGCTGAGGTTTCCAGGTTTCCATACTGGTGCATTCTCCTGAGGTTCAAGAACACCCTCGGGTATCTCTCCTTCAAAACACGCACTCATATGGGAACGTTGACTACAACATTTGTAGATCACG
>Ga0116228_10003173_pt1 | contig 14397 bp, 8 predicted proteins | sample S1TSphfallax_2_FD_89694 | JGI IMG/M metagenome (GOLD analysis project Ga0116228, IMG submission 89694) | Host-associated microbial communities from peat moss isolated from Minnesota, USA - S1T2_Fc - Sphagnum fallax MG | ecosystem: Host-associated > Plants > Peat moss > Unclassified | place: USA...
CCGGTTTCATTTATTCGCTATACAACAAAAATAGTGATCTGTGCTGAATGCAGCTGTCGGGGTTTTGACAGTTTGTTCGTGAAATTGCTGGCTATCCCAGCTTTGTCACACGACGACTACGCGGCTGCTCAACGTGTGGAGATTGTCGCATCGCAAAAGTACTCAGTCGTTCTTGAAGCCACCTGCAACCTCTTATTTGGAATAAAGTACGACTTTGGCCCGCGATTTCTTTGTTTTACGAAAGGTGTGTGCATGTAGTAGATTTGATCAGGAAAATGCATATCAGGTGTCGGGAAGTTGTGTGACTTATCCCGTGGTGCATCTGCTGCAACAGGAGCTGCAGCTGCCGGATTTGCATTGTTCACGTAGCAAAAGATTTAAAAGATCAATTCTGGAGTAATGTCATAGTCCATGGACTTATTCCCAGCCGTAGAGGAGATATAGGCTTTTGTTGAAACGTCGAAGTCGCGCCGGCGTCAGGAGACCTTACAAATCTACCAAGATGATTTTAGGATTTTTGTTACCTGGAGCGATGAACTTGCCAAGGTCGGTTCCATTCCACAATGACCTGGACAAGCTTCTTGGAGAATGGAGTTCAGTTGGAGAACCTCTTCTCTGGCTTATTTCGGTGTCGTCTGGCATCATTTTCTGTGAGCTTGTGCGTTCTTCTTATTCTCCCTGGTTGTTGCGCGCTTCAGCCGATTGTGTGGATATTGTCTACTCGATCAGGTGTTTCATGACATCATGACATGTCTGTGCACTTGAGATGCAGTGTCTATCTGAATGTATATGCTTCCTGTCTGCAATGGTAGTTCCAGTTTTCTAGCTTCATGAGTTACAACCTGTTTCTGTTTTTGGTGTCCGTGGAGAAAGCTCTGTACACATATATTCAAGTTTGATTTGAAAAGAGGGAGATTTTGGGGTGTTGCAGGTGGGTGATATTTCGAGAACATTTAGTCCGGTGTTCTTTCCACGCCATAGCGAGCTTTCAAAGAAGGAGAAAGTGGAATGGATTAACAGGTTGAGAACTCATTGTATTACGATACAACCACCAGCAAGAATGTATCCAAGTGCAGCATTTCTTTCAGTTTGTGGTTGTGTCCTGCATCATAATTCTGGAAATAGATACAGATGATTGACAGAGTGAAGGACTTGAAAATTTGAGATATATATGAATTTATATATTGCAGCTTAGTTTTCTCCTGAACTTATGGACCATCAAAGTGTAACAATGTACCATTTGATGAGTCGAAGATGATTTTCTTGTCCTGATATCCCCTGATATATTCTTTGTGGTCAAGAGAAAAATTACTGACCTAAAAATGGATGCATGCCTTTCAGGTCTTTTTCAACAGCTCATGCAGTTGTGGTATCGATCGTCGCATTCTACCTACTATACATAAGTGATATTTTCTGTGATGATGCTCCTTATGGACCTGTTATATTTCGGAGCACCATACTTTCCCAGTTCACTCTTGGAGTGAGTGACAAGTACCTTCTCCTTTTCTGCATTCCATTTCTTGTGTATCCCCACTTAACAGTTAATTTTCCCTTCAATTCATGAGACTTGAGTTCTCTCATGAGACTTAACTCATGTGCTCATAACTGGAGTCATCTCAAGTGCTTGACAGAGATTTCTATGCTTGCATGTTGTAGATGCTAAAGTGATTTATTATGCTTTTAGAGCTTTCCAGGCTTTTGAGACTGTACCAAAATGCTGGCTGCCTTCTATAAAAGGCAAAGTTTCTTTGGAAACTTTGCCCTTGAAGATCTGGTTATGTGATTAACTCAACAGTTGTAATCAAACAGGTTTTATATTTAGGTTAAACTCAGGCTTCCAAAACCAACATTTGATGTTGCTATGCCAGTCCTTGACCCTTACAAAAGGGCCTCCTTTCATAGAAGTGTGTAGACTTTATAGACACCATGCCTGATTCTTTAGGATTGAGGAATATTGTTTATGTTTTTTTTTCCCCCACTTCTTTTGAACTGAGATTCCACCTACACTGGAAGTTCTTGTGAGTTCCAGAGGTCTAAAAACTGATCTGCTAGCTGGACCAAATTAATATCACATATGTAGATTCAGGTCCCTGGAGTAGATGTGTTCCACACTCCAGACAACCCATATCTTTCTCAAGGCTACCCTAACCATGATGCAGAAACCATTAACTAGTCTGAAGGTAACTTGATCATCTAAAGTCTTCAGGGTCCTACAACTCTGATTAGACAATATGGGTCCATGATACTTTCCTGCAAATTTTGAATCCATGTTTTAAGGCTGTCAGTCATAACATCCCCAATCCAGAATCTATGATTTGACTATTTTGATTTATGTCTAGATGACAATGGAACTACAGCTGGAACTCTCAACCTTGTATCACTACTGTGCATGACACATCAAGAGTTTCTTCAGGGTTGCAGTAAGCTGCTCCAAGGTTTTAGTCATTTCCTAGATTACCACAATAGAAAGTGGTTGACATGAATTTCTCTTTTTCTGTGCAGTTTTCATGTGGTTATTTCCTTGCTGATATGGCAATGATGTTCCACCATTATCCCAACCTAGGACGCCTTGAATTTGTGAGTTATACTGTCCTACTTTGGTGTGTTTGCAGTAATCCTGATGGTGCTGAATTGCAATTTTTTTATTCCCCCATAGACATGTTGGCAGATTGTTACAAATCCACTGTTTATTTTGATTTCATATTCTTTGGACTGTCATACCATAGCTTTTCTTTGAGAGTCTCCCACACAGTTCAAGTTGAGGGGAAAAAAGAGGTTTGTAGAGGCTTCTTTATCATGAATCTGCAGATGCATTTATTCTAGCAGTAAATGACATTGTGCAATTGTTGATTTTCGGATGCCAGTTTGTACATCATCTGCTGTCAATTATATCGCTGGTTCTTGGAGTTCATAGTGGGCATGGCCAAGTGTACATCTGTATGGTTCTCTTGTCAGAATGTACAACACCCTTTGTCAATCTTCGGTGGTGGGTGATCTGCTCCCTGCTTAATCCTGTGTTCCACACTGCAACTGATCAATTTCATCAACTACCAGTTATCCAGGATGAAGTCAAAAGATTGGCATGACTGCAAAACTAATTAAGATTTCACTGAGCAATGCAGGTTTTTGTTTGCACTGGGGCAGAAGCATTCAAAGTTATACTACCTCAATGGGTTATGTCTGACCCTGTTCTGGCTGGTAATTGTCTGTGCAGTGTAGTCTTTGGTCTGCATTACTCCTTGAAATGCTCACCTCCAAGTGTGCATTTATTTTCTCTGTCCCAATGGACTTGCCATGGAGTGCGCAAAGCTCCTAAAGATCTCACTGAAACAGATTTCAGTATTCTGAAGGATCGGTGGGATTGCAGGTTGCTCGTGTGCTATTGTTCATATATTGTTTCACCCACATGTACTTCCATCATGACCAGGTACACACTTCTGCAATCTTGACCTCAATCTAAGTGCTCTAAACTGAAGATCTGAAACAACCTTCATCTTGATACTTTCAACCCTACGCCTGAATCTAAAAGAAACCCTCCATTATGTTGTCTAATGGAAAATACAATTTCCTGATTAGAAATCGTACGAAACTCAGATCTATGAAAAATGCAGAATATTTTGAGTCTCTTTCTACAGAACATTTTGGGCAAGTCCCCAGAACAAGAGTCAGCACCAGATAAAGTGGTTTTCCATTTGGATGGTTTTTTTGCAGTTGAGACAAGTGCACAAATTGGGATATTTTTTTATGATATTGGCACCTGGAGGCTTGGGTTTCATGAATGTCATATGGTTTTTCAAGATCCTGCAGTCATTGTTCAGGACATTGTATCGCAAGCAAGCTCCATGAGCTTTTCATAAGATTTTCATGTTGTTTAGTCTACAGAGGCTGTTTCTGGCAGTTCTGAAGGATTGTTGTAGTTTGTCCAATCAGGTTCAACAGTTGTGTATGATGTTTCCTATACCCAGCTCATGACTAGTTCTTTTGTTTTGAAGATATGTGTTGTTCAATTAGGCAGCAACTCTGGTGACCATGGTTCAGCAGTGGTTCAACCAGAATACTAGTGTCCTCTTGGATAAGATATAGTATGGCACACTCTTGGTACAGCAGCACAATGGGAATTTCCATGCAGAGATTATGCATTTGGCCACAATTCAATGAGGTTCTCTTCACAAATGTATCTTGTAAGGAATCGGTTGACCATTTATAAGAAGATTGACCAAACAGAAAGGAGAATAGATGAGGCTTGTCCAGGATCTCAGATGTCATAGAGGGCTTTCAGTTCACTAGTCAAAGTTTCAGTTGATAGGCTGAGCATTTTGGGCTCACTAAGTGTTCTTTGCTGGTTTGGTGTCTCTTCATATACAGGTTTACTCTTTTCCTGATTCTTTTCAATCAGCTAGAGAATTTTGTGCTGATGCTGCTCCCCTTTCCTGTGAAGAAATGAGAACTAAGCAAGTATCAATTTGGCCACAGGTTAGCATGTTACAATGGAACAAATTGATGTGAGGGACTTAGGCTTCAGCAATGCTGCAAGGACTTCACCAGATTGAGGTAAACCTTCTAACACATGTTTGTACTGCTCAGAAGTTCCAAATCTTTCAAAAACCATGGTAATGATGGGTTTTAAGTTGAATCTCCCACCATATTATGTGTTGGCTTCAATCCTCTCAACCATATGAATCAAGTACCTGTTTGCATGTAAGTTGACTATCTATACCACAATTCACCCACCTTCACACTTTCACCTTTTATAAACCTTTACAGCTTCAGAAATAACATGTTCTCTGTTCTGACAGAGAAGGAACATGATGCATAATGGTTGAACACCTGCATTTTGACTTTTCATTCTACAAGGAATGTGTTGTGGATTTGTCTTCTGCAGGTCATGGAGGATCTGTAAAGTTCAGAGATAGCATCTGACAGACAGAGAATATGAACCAGAATGGTTCAACACCCATACATTGGCTTCTTATTCTATGAGGAATGTGTTTGTGGATTTGTCTTCTGCAGACCATGGAGGATTTTTTTAACTTTCTGATGGAATACTTCTTACCTGTGAGTACTTCTTACCATTTGCCAGCTTATGGTTGGAAGTCCAATTATTGTGTATGTGTAGTGCAGTTTAGTGAAGTTGTATAACTGGACAACCACATGTTCTTATCATCAATGGTCTTACAAGTGAAAGAGATATTCTGATAAAGCATCAACCTTAACCAATTGTGCTGCACTATGTGCACCTTCAAAGTTAAAACAAACCTAGATGCTTGAGGTAGTTTGGGTGCTAGAATATGCATTAGGAGTGTGTGACATGTCTTTCATAATCCAGCTCCAAAGGAGTAACCTCCAATTGGCCCCAAGACATAGTGCAATTTGCAATTTAGTTGTGTCCATGGTAATGGTCTCCTTCCTGAATTGCTGCCACAAACAATCCTACAAAAGTTCGCTGGCCTCATTTTACGGCCTCTGAGGTGCACTTCAATTGCACTCCAAACACACTTTTCAACAGCATCAAGCTATTTACACAGGTACATGTACCTTCAGTACTGTGTACATGTTGATGAAGTAAGGATTCTATTATTTGCAATCACAGGTGAGCATTACATTTTGTGTAACACCCCTGTTCAGCCCAAGCAGAGTACAGCAGGGCCTCCTACTGTGTGCTATGGTGGGGAATTATGCAACTTAGTAGTGTTCTGCTTGTGCATTATGCAGGGTAATGCCCTGCTGCCAAGGCAGTACCCCGCACATAGACTCATAGGCTTAGACAGAAGAATAAGAGAATATTTGGAGGACACTTGGAGATTTGGACATTGAATGTCTAATAATATTACCATGGTACTTTAGAACCCTTAATGGACATTTGACCCAAATTGTCCCAAGTGCAAGGAGGGAGTTGCAAGCCTTGAAATTACCCCATGGTCCTGTAAAATGTCACTATTTAAATAATCTGACATGGTGGAGTTATAGGAGACTGCAAGCTGAAACTCTTGGTAAAAAGAACTTGGAATTTGGTTTAAGAAGTGGGAATATCCAAACTGTTGGGTGTATAATTGATGTTATTATGGGTAGCCTCCAAAACAATTCACTTTGTAGAGAATTTGACCCCCTTTACCATTCATTCTTCATAGAATGCATAGCATAGAACATCCACTAAAGACCCATTTGGTACAGAATCAATTTGAAAATTTCAATGCCTTATTTATACCCAGGCATGTGTTCATCCAAGTTGGTTATTTGCAAACCCTAAACCCCCTTTCCTTTGAACACTTTGATTCAAAGTTATAGGTTGAAATTGTGTAGAATATGTTCCATAATTGCTGTCATTGGATGCATAGTTAATATTGGCATAGTAGTCAAAGGGCTTTCATTGAGGAGGTTATAAGATTGATCAGTAGTGTGTGATAAAAAGGGCAATATAAAAGTTAAAACGTAAGAGTTGTGTCACTTTAAAGTGGGGAAATCTTCATACCCAGGTTCAATGGTACTTGTTGATTTCTAGATTTTCAAGCAAGTTGGTTATGTTTAAGTTTCAATGACTATCTTTTTATAAGATGCTTCATTTTGAGTAAAGCATGTGTATTTTTAAAACTTTCACATCTTCAATACCAATATCGTGATGATGGACATGTCAAGAACTTGTGCCCATGCATCATTTGACTATTGTCAATAGCAATAGCCATGTTTTCCATTTGATTATGTTCAGGTATAATATAAATTGAATATTAAAAGTAATCATATAAAACTTGGAATATTTGATCAACATGTCACCAAAAATTTGATGATACCAAAAATGGTCCGAAAACTTTACCTACCAATCTAAATTTGGTCTATCATTTTTTTTCCCCAATACCCACCTAGTTTGGTCTTTGAATTATTTGATGCATTTTAAAGATATTCAAAGACCTACCTAGTTGGGAATTGAAGAATAAAATTGGCCGGATTAGTGTAAACCCAATCCCTTCCCAAATCCCTTTAGGTGTATTTATGCAAGTAGCAAAACTTGGGATTTGAAATAGCTATAAACATTAGTTTCACATTGCACAAGCTAGAAACAAAACTATATAAGGACTTGAAAGACACAAATCATTCATCACAAGGCCAAGAAGGAAAGAATGAAGTGGCCTTCATTTGTTTGACATGTCCCTTGATTTAAATAGTATGTGAACATGCAAGGGAAGGAACCTCAACCCTCCCAAATAAGTTCCCACTTTGAAAGTTGGAAATCTTACAATGTCTCAAGTTTTTGTAACAAGGTCTATACAAATTGGGACCTTTTTATTGTTGGAAAGGTCTTGAACACTACTACACTAAAATGGGGTCACATTTTTAAAACAAAGATTTATAACAATAATTATAGCCATTTAAAAGGTTTGTAAGCAAACTATCAAAATGATTCCCAATCACTCAAATGACAATTTGAAGAAAAAATCTCCTTTGATTGAAAAGTTTAGTACAACCTTAAAGAGTTGTGAGTTTTCCGTTGATAAGATACCACTCGTAGATGGGACTTGCAATAGCAAATGCATTGAATGACTTTCTTCAAATTTTGAATGTCAAGAAGCTTGTAAAACAAGTTTATAAATGGATGGACTTTTCACACTATGAAGATGTATGGTTTTTTATAGGAAATGGGAGTCCATGTTTTCAAGTTGCATGTTTCAACTTCGTGGCATTAAATGGTTGTTTCAAAGACAAATTATGGTATGACTAATGAAGTTGTTGCCTAAAATTCCCAAATGTGCTCTCACACATCCAATGCCAACACCCAAAGGTGATATAAAAATGCTTGCATGGTGTTGTGTATGTTTATTTACATGTGTTCGTTGATGTTTTGACATAATTGAATAAGTTCAACATGTACTTTCAAAAGGAGTTCATGTGGATCCCACAATTTTTGGGGTAATTGCTGATTAATATACTAGTTTTTTAAACACCCTAACGATATTATTTGTGAAGGAACACCATTTTGGCCAATTTTTACACACATGATTACATTGAAAAAATGATTGATTCAAGATGTAGAAATGTTTGCATTGATATTCAAGGATAAGGTCAAACATGTGCAGGCATTGACTTATGACAAGATATACAACACATGTGTTTAGGATGTGACATGAATTGATGGTGGGTATTACCATCAAGCAAATACATACATGGCAAGCAGTGTTATGCATTCCTACAACCAACACCTTGTGAACATGGGTTCAATATATAAAATATCATGAAGAAAACCAAACTTATAATTAGACTCAACACTTTAAACAATAGATTGTTTCATGCAAATATCCGTTATTGGTCCAAAGGTTTTTTGGTGGATTGGGGGGCTCAAACTTCCATTTTGCAAATGAATGTTAAAGATGTCAAAGCTCAAACAATTCTTGAAAACTTGTGAAGGCTAAGATATGTTATTAAACAATTTGAGCCATATGTTCACTTGAATAATTTCCTATGTCATTTATACGTAGTCTTCTACATGTAAGTGCAAAACATTTTGTATGGTTGAAAGTGACATTCATTTGCTCATGTTGATTCAAATATGGAGAAGCTCAAGGAGGATTCAAATTTCATATATGCATCCATATTTGTATTATATTCGTTGTGGAATCAAATGTATATTGTATAATGACCTATTTAATATGTCAAGTTTTATTATTGATGCATAATGAAGCTAATGTAAAAAGGGATTAATAATTGATGACTTTCACTCATGAAGGGTAATGTTGAATCCAACCTTTCAAAATGAAGGGCAAATTTTGAACCTTCTAATGGAAGGTCAATTTTAAGACCTATCCACACTTATAATTTGAACAAAACACTTGGAAACTACATGTGGGTAGAAACAAAATCAAGTACGAAACCCTTAGTCCTTGTCAACACAAATGGAAAGTAGCCATAGAATAAGTCAATCGACATATCAAATTTAAGAATATTATTTACTTCAATGATCATTACGAACATGTTCTTTGACTTTATGCCAATGATATATTGAAAAATCACATGTAAATATGCACTTTTAAGTGAATTATAAAAATTCAATTATATACAAGTAGATGTTCATTTTTACAAAATAGGTTTCAAATAGATGAAATATTGGATTTTTCTACTTTCTTGGATAATCTCGATACAAAACATCTTTTTTTTTTAACCTTTACATATTAAGATCATAATATATCAAAATTCAAATGTAAAATTATTTTTGAACAACATATTCACTAACTAGTTTCAAAAATATTTGTGATCTACTTTCATTATACCAAAGTATTTTAAACTTTGTATACAACTTACTATAAACACAATATTTAAAGTTGTGATGGTTTGATAATGATAATTAAAAAGGTCGAATGACTCCACTTTTATGCAATTATGTATCCAAAATATGATTGTACGAAAGTGAACTTGTTAAAAACTAGTTTGTGTTTAATTGATTGTGTTTTCACCCATGTCTCTCAAGTAGTCACATAGGTGGGTAGTTTGACCATTGCAATCAAATTATGTATAAATTGTCTTCATTAGCCTTCCTACCATGTTCTTGCACTAAAAATGTGCAAGGGTTGCATATTAATGTTCAATCCCATTAATCAAGCACAATTCAAAAAACTCGCCAACCCATATAGTGCCATTGTATGTTTGCACACCATTGAACCTATAAATCATCTCACTTTTCAAAACTCAAGTTGTTGTCAAGGCCCCATGGTCAACTATAGTTCTAGCTTTGACATCCCACTTCAACTAATGGTTTAATGGTAGAAGAATTTATTGATTGCATGACTCCATTTGAAATTATAATGGGTCAAGAGTGTCCATTAATGCAATTATTTAGAAAACTCACACATTGAAATACATTGTTGGATTCTTGAATTCCATATACATTTCATGATATGGTTTCCCTTCCCAACTAGCCATCTCTTCGTCCTTAGACCATTTCTCATACAATGTGAATACATAATTATGCCAAAATGTTACATTTAACTCCATCTTGTATCTTCTTTCCAAATGCCCAAGTTCCTTATAAGAATAGTTTTCTCTATTCCTCCTTGGGAATCACTAACTATGTTAAATGTAACTAATTGCCCTTTCTAGTAGTATTTTGTCATTATTTTCCTAATTTGTGATTTCTTTCATCAATAGTGCATGTTGTCAAAATTTCACATAATCATAACATGCATGTAGCTAATTAGCTTCATCTCACCATACATTTGACATTTACTCCTCTTCTCGATAGTTTGAACTTTCATATTAATGTTTAATTGAACCTTCAACTTCCAATTGAATGCCAATATGATTAGCTCCCATGGTTCATATCATGGACCCATTTTAATTGGAGTCATCCACACTTCATTTGTTGCAATAGCATTCAAGTTCATCTCCATCTAATCTTGTTGGATTGATTTGTCTAATTACATGTGCATGTTTTTCTTCATCACATGAATCCTCATTAGTCATTTAGGTTGATGTGAATTATTTACGGACAATGTGTACATGTGCATGATTGATGCCAAAGCATTAATTTACATGTGTCTATGCAAACTTTGGACACTTCATGAGTCAAATTGATGGCTGAAAATTGGCAATCGCAACAAACTAATTGGTCATGATCAATGGTTTTTGTTTCAATTTCATGATGGAACCAAGGTGGCAAGCATCTTTAGGCAAAATTTGATTTAATGGCGACATTATTTCTAAAAACTATAGCCAATAGATGTAAATTTGGTGACACGCTCCCCAAAATAATAATTTATGTCACTTTTGGGTGAATGTTTTTTCAAAAAACAAATTTTGTGATAAAATATTCTAATTTCAAAAAATTGCCTTTTGAGGTGGAAACACATTACACTCTAGCAAAATGGGTAGTTGAAAGTCCATTTTTAAAGTCCAAATATAGTGTATGTTTGAATAAAACATCTAAATGATTCTAAAGTTCACATTTTTTTCCATATCTAAATTCATGCCACCCTAATTTAAACCTTTTCAAAACAACTTTTAAAATGTGGGCTTTGAAAAAATCAATTTTTAACATCCTACAAAGTTACATTTTATAGAGTTCAATTTCATATTTACTTCATATAATCATTAAACAACACTATTGCTAGATGACCCAAATTATATGCCCATGAATTGCTGATATTGTGGGATATAACATCATCCATAAATGTTTTTATGAATTATTCAAATTTAACACCAAATATTCCATTCATGATGCAAAACAAGTGTTAAAGTGGTGTTCTTCAACCCAAATGGATTCATTAAATATAATAAAAACTCCCTTGTTTATGACCACCATCTTCTTGGTGACCTCTAATGCCATCAAGATTCATTAAAACCCAACTTTTAAATTTGAAACAATAAATATTCAAAACTTTGCACTCATTGAATTAACATGACATTTTGAATTTGTGGCATGGAATAATATTTTTTTCCTGTTTATTAGTTTAGAAGTGACCAATAGTCCCCAAAAAATGCTTTGGAACCATTTTTTTTTTTAAATGTTAAATTCCATGCATACTTAGAATTACTATGTCACATTTTGCTTGGTTTAACAAAACCTTTTGTCATTGATGACATGTAACAACCAACACCAACATAGGTCATCAACCATATATTGATAATTTCAAATTTTACAAAAAATATATAACATATTTCATATAACTTATATCATTGTTCAGTCATCCATGGTCATTCATTTTCATCCATATTAAATGAAATTTATCCATAATCACTTTTTCATTTATGGATGAATTTCATCCATCATTTCTCGTTTTTCATTAGATTATAAGTATATAGCAATTTGTTGAAAAAAAATTTGTGGATGGTGGGCCTTATGGAAGCAATTATGGGGCTTCCTTGATTTAAATTCCCAAACATGTATAAATACATATATTTTGCCAGGTTTTTAAAGTTAGTTTAACATTAGTTTGAAGTACAACCTAATGTTCTATCCTTATTCCTTTTCATGTTTTCAACCTTTCTTTCATGTTATTAATACATTTTTGTTTGAATGATTCTTGCATATTTCATGGCTTTGATTTAGGTTTTTATGTGTATTATTGGACTTAAGTTTAGGCTTATTTTTATTGTAGTTTGTCCTAGCCTTTGTATAGGTTGGGTATTCTTTGTTCATGGACGTAGTTTCTATATTTGTGACACCTTTTATCTATATCTTTATTTCCCCTTCTTCCCAAAATGACAATAAACTAGGGGTTGTTCTCCATCTAAGCAAAAGTTTTGTGGATCAATGACATGTTTTTTCAATGCACAATTATCATCCTTATTGGAAGCAAAAACCTCTTTGAATTGGGAATGCACCATTTGGAAAACATCAACTTCAAGATTCCCCTTGATGCATTGCTTGATTTTTGGCCATCTCACATAAAAATGTACCTAACCTATTACCTTTCAAAATTTTAATATTTCTTATAAACTCTTTCCAACATCTAAGTAGTGAAAGTTTTCTTTGACTTTTGAACAATGTGCAATTGAGTCTTTCTAACCTTGGTAATCATCCAGTTTTTCAATTTTTGATTAGCCATCCAATACAATCATTATTATTTGTTTAAACCTTATCTTTGGACAACTTCTAGTGTTGCATTGCAATGACTTTTTTTATCATTGACTTTTCAAATTTGTCACAACTTTCAATTCTAATAATTCTTTAGTTTCATATCACACCTCAAGTCATGTTGTTGGGGTCATGCAATTTCCACTTATGGTCATATTGTACATATCCACCCCTAACATCTCACACATAATTGTTTTTCCATCTTATGTGCCAACTATCATGAAGACAATGGACATGCGTTCTACAATTTTAATTCCTTACACATGACCTAGTCCAATTTTGACCCTTCATACTTCGAGGTAGGATATTTTTAAAACCCTCACATCTTCCATTAGAATTGTTTCCTTTTCTTTTTCATTTAAACATCTAACATGGGTACTTCACTTGTTTCACACTTTTGGATTCCATGGAAATCATCACATTAATCATATTTAGAAGCAAATTTTGACCATTTAACCTTGAGCTATACAAATATTATCAATGCCATCTCCATAGATCCACTATAGCCCAATATGTAGCCAAAAATCCAAGCATGTGAACTTGTTATATGTGTTCATGTCCATAATTATATATGAAGATAATATGACATTGAATCTATCATGTCAAAGTCCCATTGCTTGGGTCACTAAAATAGATTTATAATATTGTAACTTCTAGTTCTACCCAATCAACATATGCATCAACTAATTCTTTGACTATGTTAGGAAGCATCTTCAACATTGAGACACACATATGTCAACTAAACCATCCTCTTTATATATTCCCCTACTTGCATAATGAAGTGAATTCTTCTCCCCTAAGTGAATGCAAGGTATGGTTGACCAAAAAGTGATGAAAAAAACCCCCCAAAGTCCATTTGACTTCCATTTCATTTGTATTTTTTTCAAGTCTTGGGACAATAAGGCACAATAACAATCCTTGGATTTCAAACAACCTTAAACATCAATGTTTAGTACATGGTATTCACAAATCTAACATGAAATACAATTTTTTTAACATGATATGGACTTCATAAAATACCATTTTTTCAATGACCAAAAAGGTTCATAAAGAATATGAATATATAATTAACATGGTGTGAAATTTTTGAAACTTGTTTTCATTGATATTTTAAAGCTATCTTTAAGGTTGTACCCAATCCAACATCTTTTGGTATTCTCTTCATTTTGTCACCCCCTCTTTGTTGTTGTCCAAAAGTCCATAAAAATTTGATCAAATAACAAAATTTAACATGAAATTGTTGAGTTTTGCTATTATTTGCATTTAATGCAACTATGATGATAGCCATCCTTTGACTATCTATCTTAATATTTGCATCAGGAATCACATCTAGGACCAAACTCCTTTTAAAACTTGTGAAGGTGCAAAAAATAGTTTGATTTTAACAATAACACCCAATGCATGATGCATATTAATGTTCACCTAACCATTTCAACCTATTTTGGACCCCTAATGAACAATTTTATCCCTAGTATGCGGTACTTTATGGATAATATTATTATCAAACCAAATTTGAACCCCTAACAAACATAGTTTCAATTATTGGATTGCTTTGAAATCCATATGTAGATTTGTTGCCAAATTAACAATTCATAATTTTGAAAAGATAATAAATTTTTAATTCAAATTTTTATTTAAAATAAATGTATACATCATATACATGTGCAAGTTAAAACCAAGTCATTATTCATAAATACCAACATTTAAAATATGAATTAACTATTGTGATTACAAACATGTTACAAAATTTACCATTTGTTACAACCATTTTCATCCACCATAACTTGCATTGACCCCCCTAACCAATGGAATACATGTGTACCATGGTGTTTAGATTGTGA